>WNGI01000443.1_pt1 | contig 30062 bp, 21 predicted proteins | sample 5400621 | NCBI WGS metagenome assembly WNGI01 (sample SAMN13153374, study PRJNA577476) | soil metagenome | isolation source: 20 cm soil or saprolite under Garry oak tree replicate 1 | place: USA:California | collected 2016-06-15
ACAGCCCACCAGCGGATCAGCGGCGATCGCGCAGCTCTGTCCCTTACTCTGAAAACGCTTTTCGCTCGGTACACTACGGAGGGTCGCCACCTACCTGATGGGTCTCTGAAGACTGAGCGCTATCTGGAGCACGTTCTGCAGACTGGTCGCTATCTCGAGCAGTTCTTCGGGCGCGGCCAACTGGTGAGCGAGCTGACGCCGGACCGCATTCACGATTACGTGGTGTGGCGACGCGGCGGTGGCGTGGAAGGCCGTCGGGTCGGAGCCAACACGATCCGCCGTGACCTGGGGATGTTCAAGGCCGCACTCAATTGGGCATGCCAGAAATACGAGCGAGGTCACCCCCTCCTCACTCGACACGCACTCGAAAAGGTCCGCATCCCCACGGAAAAGGACCCCAAACGGCCGCTCCTGGACGCGGAATCCATACGGGCTCTCCTCAAGGTGGCTCCGAACGTACATCCGCTCCTGCATCCGATGATTCTGTTAGCGTGGCGTACGGGGCGGCGGATAAGCGCCATCCTGGCCCTGCGCTGGGATGACGTGGATTTCGAGAAGGGGACGATTCGGTGGCGCCCTGAACACGATAAGGTCCGTCAAACTTGGGTCGTTCCAGCGCGCCGCGATCTGCTCAAGGAGCTACGGCGGTTCCGGGCTGAGCGCCCGGGGATCGGGTCAGTGCTGTTGTTCCCGCATCCGCGTCCGCAGCTTCGTCGTCACCGGGGTGGCCCTATGACCCGACACCTCGCTGCCTACTGGCTCAATGAGGTGTTTGAGCGCGGGAGGATCGTCAAACCCAGGGGAGGACTTTGGCACATGTTCCGACGCGCTTGGGCAACGGAACGAAAGGACCTCCCGCTCAAGGACGTCGCGGCGGCCGGCGGTTGGCGGGATACGAGCACCTTGCTCCGATACCAGCACCCCGATGAGGAGACGATGCGTGCTGTGGTGGAGTTCGATCGCCCACGCGGGCGGGCGTGGTTCGAACTGCGGCGTCCCCCCGACCGCAAACCGACGGGGTAGTTCCGGCGGCTCCCGGCGTGAGACACCAAGCCCGACGCCGCGCGCTGCGACGTCGGGCTCTGAGTTGCCCCTCCTGGGCTCGAACCAGGACTCTCCTGATCCCATGCCACTTCGGCTTTCGCCGCCGCTCACATCGTGAGCGTTCGTGGTCTGGACTGTGCCTTCACCTTCGCCGTGACGCGGTCAGGTGGCTCCCGCCCAGTCTCTACACCTTCCCCTCTCGGGGCTTGGCTCGGCGTTGCCAGTCAAGGGTCCGCCGACTTCGAGAGCATTCACGCGCGCCGTTTCCGGCACGGTGTCCAGCGAGTGGACCGGTCAGGTCCCGCTAGAGTCAGGCGTGTTGCCAGTTACACCAAGGGGCAGCGTCAATTTTCCCTGCCGGCATCTGCTAGACTGAGCCGGGATTTCATTCTAGCTAGGGCCAACTCCTGCTGCAACCGGGTTCTGGGTTGAATCCCCCCGGCCGCATCCCTTTCTGAGCGTAGGTCGCGATTACAGTCCGAATGACTGAGCTGGCAGGCCCGCTGGGACAGAAGTAAGGTGCATTGCCACCGATTGATGGTCCTGCAGGAGCCGCCTACCATTCAACCGGGCATCTGTCGTGTCAGCAGATACGAGCATCTCGGAGTGCCAGACTAATGGAGTTTCCCAAGGTTGAGCCGGCAAACCGGCCTGGGGGGTGGGAGGTCGAGGGCGTTGGCTACCGCAGACAGGCCCACCTCTGTCTACTCGCTTTCGAACAGAAGCACGCACTGCTACAGAAGCATCTTGAGCGGCTAGAAGAAGCGCGGAAGAAGGGTGGCACTTACAGGATCCCACCCAACCTATTGGAGAGGTACCGCTTCTTTCGGAGCGCGGCTGTCGTCTTCTCCGCGATGGCCGTGGAGGGCTTTCTGAACTACTACGGGGTCAAGCGCCTAGGCAATGCGTTCTATCGTGACAACTACGAACGTCTGAACTCCTACCGCAAGCTTGCCGCGGTGGTCGGGACCTGCACCGGGCAGCTGCTGCCCAGCGATGCCGAGTTGGTCACGGTCTGGCGGCATCTAACTGAGCGCAGGAACGCTCTCGTCCACCCGAAGGCCAGGGAGGTCCTCTCTGAGCCCAAGGATGCTAAGCAGCGACGTGCGCTGCCCCGCTCCGCTGTAGCCCCGACCCCAGCAGCGGACAGCGTGCGGGACATGGAGCGGTTCTTCGAACTGTTTGCCGAGCTCGACTCGCAAGCTGTAAGCGCGATGCTCTGGTGATTCGGGGGAGAGCCCTGGAATGCCACATTGGTGGTCACCCCGCTGCTGGGATCGGGTCCAGGAAGGGCAGCGGATTCGTGATACGTTGCGCAACGCTAACCATTTCATTCAAGGAGACTTGGAACCCGCTTTGCCGATCTGTTTGCCGCATTTCCCCAGACTGGAAAGGTGAATGAGGGCGTGACTGGGCTGAATGCCGCAAACCCGCCACCTCGTGCCGCAAAAACGCCCTAGGCGTCTCCGAAAAGGGCTGGTACTGTGCACCTTGATCGCCAGCCGCGAGCCACTGGGTGGCGTACGGCTGGCTATGGCGAGCGAAGGGAAGGCAGGACACTAGGCGAGGGCGCGGGGCCAAGGTAGGGAAACGTTGTGACCGTGCCTCAACGAGTCACGACAACAACGAGAGTTGGGAGAGCCCACACGAACTCTATGGACAGCAGGGAAAAGAAGGCGTTAAGTGAGGTAGACATCTGCGATCTCTTCATCACCCCCGCGATCAGTAATGCTGGCTGGGATCCGATGAGGCAGATCCGGCGCGAGGTCACACTGGCGCCGGGTCCCGTTGTCGTGCGCGGGAATATGTCCGCGCGGAACAAGAAGAAAAAGAAGTTCGCCGACTACATTCTCTCTTGGGAGCCTGGTATCCCCATCGCGGTCGTGGAAGCCAAAGACAACAATCACACCGTCAGTCACGGTATCCAGCAAGCATTGGGCTATGCGGAGATTCTTGAAGTCCCCAGCGCCTTCAGCTCTAACGGCGACGCTTTCGCGTCCCACAATAAGGTGCCGGCACCGGGCGAGGATATTGAGACTGAGCTACCACTCGAAGCGTTCCCAGCGCCGCAAGCGCTCTGGAGGCGCTACAAGCAGTCCCGAGGCATCGCTGATAAGGAAGAAAAGCTCGTTGTTCAGCCCTATCACGAAGACCTGACGGGTAAGGAGCCGCGCTACTACCAGATCGATGCCATTAACCGGACCCTCGAGGCCGTCGCACGTGGACAGCGCCGAGTCTTGCTCGTCATGGCCACCGGTACCGGCAAGACGTATACGACTTTTCAAATCATTTGGCGCCTGTGGAAGCCGGGCGAGGTTAAGCGCGTCCTATTCTTGGTGGATCGGAACGTCCTAGTCGACCAAACGCTCGTCAATGACTTTAAGCCATTTGGCTCAGTCATGACGAAAATCAGGAACCGGAAGATCGACCCTGCGTACGAGATCTATCTCGGTCTTTACCAGGCCATCACTGGTCCGGATGAAGCGGACAAGATCTTCAAGAACGTATCGCGTGAGTTCTTTGACATGGTAGTCATTGACGAGTGTCACCGGGGCAGCGCGGCGGATGATTCGGCATGGCGTGAGATACTCGAGTACTTCTCTCGCTCCATTCAGGTTGGGCTGACCGCGACGCCTAAAGAGACTCGATACGTCTCAAGCTCTAACTACTTCGGTGAGCCAGTTTACACCTACAGCCTCAAGCGCGGCATCGAAGATGGTTTCCTCGCGCCGTACAAGGTTGTGCGCATTGATATCGACAAGGACCTCCACGGCTGGACGCCTCCGCCCGGCATGACAGATGATCTCGGCCAACAGATTGAGCAGCGCGAATACAACCAGAAGGATATGGATCGCATCCTAGTCCTAAACCAGCGGACAAAGCTTGTTGCGAGCCGGGTCATGCAGTACCTCCGCGCCACGAATCCATTCGACAAGACGATCATCTTCTGTGAAGACATCGACCATGCCGAGCGCATGCGCGGCGCTATAGTCAACGCCGCCGGTCAACTCGCGCTCGACAATCCTAAGTACGTCATGCGTATCACGGGTGACTCGGTCGAGGGCAAGGCGGAACTGGACAACTTCATCGACCCGGAAAGCAAGTTCCCAGTAATCGCAACAACGTCCGACTTGCTGACTACAGGCGTCGATGCGAAGACGTGCAAGCTGATCGTGTTGGACAAGACAATCACCTCGATGACCATTTTCAAGCAGATTATCGGACGTGGCACTCGCATCGACGAGGAACACAACAAGTGGTTCTTTACGATCATGGACTTCAAGAAAGCCACAGAACTGTTCCGCGACCCGGACTTCGACGGCGAACCTGTGGTGATTTACGAGCCGGGTGATGGAGATGATCCCGTGCCACCGGATCCAGAACCAGGCGGTGGCGAGGATGAGGGTGACGGTGGCACCGGCGGTGGAGAGGTCGTCACGAAGTACCGCGTCGGTGGCGTCCCCGCGAAGATCGTGGCCGAGCGCATCCAGTTCATCGGTCCAGACGGCAATCTGATCACCGAGTCCTACAAGGACTTCAGCCGCAAGCAGATTCGGTCTGAATTTGCGTCTCTAGAGGATTTCCTGACACGCTGGAACAACGCCAAGAGAAAGCAGGCTATTGTCGAGGCACTGGAGGAGCACGGCATCGTGCTGGACAACCTCGCCGCCGAGATCGGAAGGGAGTACGGCGACTTCGACCTCATCTGCCACATCGCCTGGGACCAGCCGCCGCTCACGCGTAAGGAGCGGGCGAACAAGGTCAAGAAGCGTAACTACTTCACCAGGTACGGCGAGCAGGCACGCGCCGTGCTCACCGCGCTGCTCGACAAATACGCAGACGAAGGCATCGGCACCCTGGAAAGCGCCAAGGTCCTGCGCCTAGACCCCTTCAGGTCCATCGGTACACCGGTGGAGATCATCAATGCCATCTTTGGTGGCAAGGATCAATTCGACGCGGCCATCCAGGAGCTGGAGCAAGAGTTGTATAAACAGGACAAGTTGGCATGAGCAACGTCTCCAGCATCATCAAGTCCATCCAGGACATCATGCGCAAGGATGTCGGCGTCGATGGCGACGCCCAGCGCATCAGTCAGTTGGTGTGGATGTTCTTCCTTAAGATTTTCGACGACCGAGAAGCTGAGGTGGACCTTCTCGAGGACGCCTATAAGTCGCCGTTACCCGAACACTTGCGTTGGCGCAACTGGGCGGCGAACCCGGAAGGCGTGACCGGAGAGGCTCTCAGTGCTTTCGTCAATGACCAGTTGTTCCCGACTCTTAAGGAGAAGCTGGTCACTCATGGTCCCACGGGCGAACGCGCCCGCGTGGTCCGCAGTGTGTTCGAGGATGCTTACAACTACATGAAGTCTGGCACGCTGATGCGCCAGGTGATCAACAAGATCTGCGAAATCAACTTCAACGACACGAGCGATCGCCACACATTCGGAAGCATTTACGAGCAAATCCTGCGCGACTTGCAAAGCGCCGGCAACGCCGGCGAATTCTACACCCCGCGCGCCCTCACCCGCTTCATAGTCAACCGCGTCGACCCAAAACTGGAGGAGATCGTGCTTGACCCGGCCTGCGGCACGGGCGGTTTCCTCACCTGCGCCATTGACCGCAAGCGCGAACAGTACGTAAAGACCAGGGAAGACGAAGACATTCTGGTCAAGTCGATTCGTGGCGTGGAGAAGAAGGCCCTGCCGCACATGCTGGCTGTGACCAACATGATTCTGCACGGCATCGACACTCCCAACAACATCAGGCACGACAACACTCTAGCCCGCCCTTACAAGGACTACGGCAACCCGGACCGCGTGCACGTCATCGTTACCAACCCGCCCTTCGGGGGCATGGAAGAAGACGGCATCGAGAACAACTTCCCCGCCCAACTGCGGACGCGCGAAACGGCGGACCTGTTCGTAGCCCTCATGATCAAGCTGCTCAAGGAGGCTGGCCGCGCGGCGGTGGTCCTGCCCGATGGCTTCCTGTTTGGGGAAGGCATGAAGACCCGTCTCAAGCAGTCTTTGTTGGAAGAGTGCGACCTGCACACCATCGTCCGGTTGCCGAATGGCGTGTTTAACCCCTACACCGGCATCAAGACCAACCTCCTGTTCTTTACCAAGAGCCATCCCACGAAGTACGTCTGGTACTACGAACATCCCTACCCCGAAGGCGTGAAGAGTTACAACAAGACCAAGCCCATTCGCTTCGAGGAATTCGAAAGCGAAATCAACTGGTGGGGTGCAGAGGCCGATGGATTCGCCGCGCGCGTACAGACCGAACAGGCCTGGAAGGTTCCGGTGGCCGACATTGTGGCCCGCAATTACAACCTCGACATCAAGAACCCCCATATCGGCGAACAGGTTAGCCGCGACCCGGACGAACTACTGCAGCGATACCAGCAACAGCAAAGCGCGATTGCTGATCTGCGCAATCAGCTCAAGAACATCCTACAGGAAGCGTTGCACCGGGGCGAGGCGTAAGCGTGTCCGAGTTCATAACCAATAACCTCGCCCTCTGGTCCTCAGCCCTAGTTGATAAATCGAGCGCCGGGCGCGGCAGCAACGAGAGGCAGGAAGCCTACGGCATCAAGAAACTGCGCGAACTGATGCTGGAGCTGGCGATGCGCGGCAAGATGGTGGCACAAGACTCTAACGATCAGCCCGCTAGCACGTTGCTGGAGCAGATTGCGAAGGAAAGGGCGCGTCGTCGGAAAGCAGAGGACGTCAAAGAGGAAAAGCCGTTGCCCGGCATTAGGGAAACCGAAAAACCATTCGCGCTTCCGCATGGATGGGAGTGGGTACGGTTCGGCAGTATCGCTCAGCACAATTCGGGCAAGACCCTCGACCGAGGGCGCAATACGGGCCAGCTCCGAGACTACATCACGACTTCAAATCTCTATTGGGGGCGGTTCGATCTAGACAACATTCGGCAAATGCCCATCGGAGACGACGAGCTTGAAAAGTGCAAGGCGCGAAAGGGTGACCTGCTGATATGTGAGGGTGGAGAAGCCGGGAGGGCGGCTGTATGGCCTTATGACAAAGACATTTGCTTTCAAAACCATGTTCACCGTGCTCGGTTTTATGGGGGGGTCGACCCGTACTTTGCTTATCGTTTCTTCGAAAAGCTAAACGCTACTGGCGAAATCGATCAGCACCGAAAGGGGGTAGGCATATCAAACATGTCGAGCAAGGCGCTCGCGTCGATTGTTGTGCCACTCCCACCCGTCGCCGAACAACACCGCATCGTCGCCAAAGTCGCGGAACTCATGACCCTGTGCGACCATCTTGAGCAACAACAAACCCAGAGCATCGAAGCCCAGCAAGGTCTGATCGAAAGGCTGCTTGGCGCGCTCACCCGTGCCGTCTCGCCGCATGAACAGACCGAAGCATGGACCCGGGTCGCCAACCACTTCGATACGCTCTTCACTACGGAACACAGCATCGACCAACTCCAACAAACAATTCTCGAACTCGCCGTCATGGGCAAGCTAGTCCCTCAAGACCCCAACGACGAACCAGCGAGTAGACTGCTCCAAAGAATTGTTGAGCAGAAAGCCCAGCGCATGAAGGAAGGCACCATGGGCAAGTCACAGTCCTCTCCACCAGTCGTGGACGACGAGAAGCAATTCGAGATACCTGTCGGTTGGATCTGGACGAGGCTTGATGACCTAGCGCTGCACTCAGAAGCAGGGTGGAGCCCGAGCTGTGAGCCGACTCCGAGAAAGGGAGATAACTGGGGGGTCCTCAAAGTTAGCGCGGTGACCTGGGGGAAGTACGACCCTGGTGAGAACAAGGCGCTTCCCTCTAATCTAGAACCAAGGCCTGAGTTCGAAGTCATGCCAGGAGATTTTCTGATTTCAAGAGCAAACACCGCAGAATTGGTCGCGCGGGCCGTGGTCGTCCCGAACGGCGCACCACGACGTCTGATGATGAGCGACAAGATCGTTCGCTTTGTTTTGGCGAGCGAACTCGATTACCAGTATTTGGCTCTCGTTAACGGAAGCGCGTTTTCACGTAGGTACTATGCACGAGTGGCGGGTGGAACTAGTAGTTCCATGAAAAACGTATCAAGGGATCAGATCAGGAACCTGGCGGTTGCCCTGCCACCTCTTGCAGAACAACAACGCATCGTCGCGAGAGTCAACGAACTCATGGCCCTGTGTGACGCCCTCAAGGTGCTCCTCGCCGAGGTCCAAACGACCCAAGTCCACCTCGCCGACGCCATCGTCGAGCAGGCCGTCGCCTAGCCGCTACCGTCGCAAATGGACGCCAAGAGCGAAACCTGGTGCGACCGAGACCAACACAAGCGGTTCGAATACTACATCGACTTCAACGAATGGCTTGACAGCGAGGAGGCGCTAGCCGCGCGCGAGGCGTACGGCGTAGACGGTATCTCGGTCCCCAGCAAGGCGTTCTACGCTGGCGACAAAGAAGCGTATGACCAAGCCATCAGGGAATACCGCGAGAATCGTCGTAACGAAGCGTTGAGCGAACGCTATCTCTGCGACCAATTCACCGACAACCATTGGTTCGACCGCAACCTGCAGCGCTTTGATCAGCTCGTCGAGGTACTCGAAGCAGGCGACGTGGTCCCGTTCATCGGCGCCGGTATGTCTAAGGCCGGTGGTTTTCCCACCTGGGAGGACCACCTCCGTTCGCAAGGACGCACCGCCGGCATCGACGCGGCGCACATCGAAGAGTTGCTCGCCCGTGGCGAATACGAAACCGTCATCGCGGAAATCGAGGCCAGCCGCGGACGCGATGTCTTTACCCAGGAAGTCCGCGACGTCTTCTCCCACACCGGTGCCATCACCGACACGACGCTGCTCATTACCGAGCTATTCACCGACACCCTGATTACCACCAACTACGACCGCCTCATTGAACAAGCGTTTGACACCGGCGCCAAGAACGCCTTCCAAGTCATCAACGGCCTAGACGCATTGGTCGATCCAGATACTGAACGCACTTCGCTCATCAAGCTGCACGGCGACATCACGACGCCAGGAAAGTGCATCCTCAGCAAGAAGCAATACAACCAGGCCTACGGCGACACCGGCATCGACCTGGCTCGGCCCATTCCCAGATTACTTGAGTATTACTACAAGAACAGCAGCCTTCTCTTTCTTGGATGCAGTCTGCACGACGACCGCACCGTGCAGGTCTTCCGGGCCGTGAAACAAGAACTCGGTGATCTCGATATCCCGCAACACTTTTCCATCGAACAGGCACCAGAAACCGAAAAAGCACTCAGCGACCGCAACGCGGATCTGCTACGACTTAGAATTACCGGCATTTGGTTCGAGAAGGGCCAGTTCGAGTTTGTAGAGGCGATGCTCCGGCTCGCGCGCAACGAGCTGCGTTACCGCGGCGTCTTTCGTGGTATGACATTATCGGCAATCGAGCCGGTCAATGCGGAGCCACCAAGCGCAAGCGAGCCAAGTTGGGCGAAACGACTGTGGAGCCGCCTCTTTGGATAGACGCGTGGGTGCGAACAGTCATGTTGGCATTGGCGGCGCGGACCCTTGGGCGCTCTAGCGCCGCGCGGTCCAGCTCGATCACATACACGAGATGGCGCGCGGGCTTCCGCGTGTAGAGTGGATCTAGGTTGCGAGCACACCGTGCGCAGAAGAGCCCCAGACGCTACGGACGCCCGGCCAATGTCGTCGCGAAGTGTCACCTTGCAACATTCACAGCGAGCGCGAGCTCCAAACCGCTTTTAGAAGGAGTGATCCATGGCACGATTCGGCTCGCGCGATCTCGCCCAACCTCTGGACGCGGCGAAAACCTGGATCGACAAGTGCCTCATCCAGGATCAGTCGTTGTTCACTGCCGAGCGCCTCTGGACGCCGGCTCTCATAGATGAAGTAAAGCGCGCCTTCGTTGATCATCCCGACGAAAGCAAGCGCGATTTCATCACCAAGCTGAAAGACCAGATGAGCCCGGCGTCCGCTAACGCCCAGCAGCTCGCGGCGGAGATGCTGTGGGCGCTCCTCTTGTTCCCCGCCAGTGTGAACATCAAACCGCGCACCAAACGGGCACAAGTCCGGGCGATCTGGCAGCTATCGGGACAACCACTTCCGGACGGCGGGCTCCTCATGTCGGACGAGGTCCTCGACGGCATCGGGTCGGCGGGGCAGGGTTACAGCAACAATCGCTGGCGCGAGCTGGCGTACCTGATCCGCCTCCTCCAAGATCTGAAGAAGAAGCCTCCCGCTGAGCGCCGCCGCATTCTCGGTGACTACGATGCCTTCATGACCTGGATCGAGAGTGTGCCCCGCGACGGCAAGCGCCAGTTCCGGCACATGCTGCGCTTCTTCGCATTCCCGGATCGGGTCGAGCGCATGTCGTCCAACAACCACCGCCGCTCGATCCTGAAGTCGTTCGGCGTCGCCCCCATAGGCGAGATCGATGACTGGAGCGATCGGCAGCTCGACGAGGGGCTCCAGCGCCTGCGCGCGAAGCTCGAGCAGGGAAACCCCGGCAGCAAGATCGACTTCTACGATCGCGCCATCCGTCAGCAGTGGCAGCCCGATGACGAGGGCGATGAGGGAGCCGAGGAGGAGGTGTCTGAGGCCAGCGCGGCTTCTCTCCCGACAAGTTCGACAAATCTCATCCTGTACGGGCCGCCGGGAACAGGGAAGACGTACGCCCTCAGCCAGCGCTACGAGCTGTACACCGATCAACCTAACGTCGTTGATCGGGACACCTGGTTACATGACTTGCTCGCTAACTATGGCTGGCGACCAGTGATCGCGGCCGCGCTCGCCAATCTCAATCGCCCTGCCAAGGTCCGAGAAATCCGAGACCACGCATGGATGGTCGCAAAGGCGGAGGAACGGGGGAGGTCGCTCGCGACGGTGACCCCGTCGATCTGGGGGTATTTGCAAGAACACACCCCTGAGAACGTAACGACCGTCCGACTCGCCGTCCGGCGGCCCCCGTTCGTGTTCACCAAGAACGAGTCATCGGAGTGGGAGCTGCTTGACGATTGGCGTGAACAGGACACCGAGGCGGCGGAGTTGTTCCACGCGCTGCAAGCCGGCCCAAGCGGGAAGCGGGAGCCTGTCCGCCGCTACAAAACGGTGACATTTCACCCGTCCTTTACCTACGAGGACTTTGTACGCGGCATTCGGCCTGTCGCCTCGAGCGAGGACGGTCCAACACAGTTCCGCCTCGTGGACGGAATCTTCAAACAAATCTGCGATGAAGCCCGCGCCAACCCCGCCAAACGCTATGCGCTGTTCATCGACGAGATTAACCGTGCCAACATCGCCAAGGTCTTCGGCGAGCTGATCACGCTGATCGAGCCGGACAAGCGCATTGCGGTGGATGGGAAGGGCCGGATCACAAGCGGCATGACGGTGCACCTTCCGGGCGGCGGGGAAGGGGACAGCGTCGAGGCACCCTTCGGCGTCCCGGCCAACCTCGACATCTACGGCACCATGAACACCGCGGACCGCTCGATTGCGCTGCTCGATATCGCACTACGCCGCCGCTTCGACTTCCAGGAGATGCAGCCTGACTATGGTCAGCTCGATCGCTCAGTTGACGGCGTGGAGCTCGATCACCTCTTGCGGCGGATCAACGACCGTCTGGAATACCTGCTGGATCGCGACCGCCGCATCGGACATGCCTATATCATGAAGGCGCAAACGCTCGACGATCTGCGCGGAATCTTCCGGGTGCAGGTCATTCCGCTGCTCCAGGAATACTTTTTCGACGATCTCTCGCGCGTCGCGATGGTGCTCGCGTCCGCGCCTGCTGCCCCTCCGTTCATCGATACGCAGAAGCTGAGCTACCACGCGCTGTTCTCGGCGAGTCGTGGCGAAGGGGTCCCGGTGGAGCGTCGCCGTTATGTGGTGACGCCGGAAAGCAGCTGGACCGACGAGAGTTTCCGCGGAATCTACGAGTCCGTCGCGGCAGAAACCGACTCCGGCGAGGCGGTGTAACCTGCACTACCTGACGGTTTTCGAAAACAAGCCACTCTCCATCGGAGAGGGTGGGCTGAGCGCTGCTGAGGCCGAGTATCTGGCTCTGCTCGGCGAGCTTCGCCCGCGGCTTTGCACGCGCGGCCATCGCTCGATCCAGCTGGCCCAGTACTGCGGTCTCGTCAGCCTCGGCGAGCGCATCCTCGAAATCTTGCCCAAGGTATCGGAGGCCACGGCCCCCGAGGAGTCACGCGGCGTCCTGCTGCGGCTGCTGAAGGCCGCGCATGATCTGCCTCTGTTTCAACACCTTTCCGTCGGACACCAGCTCAGGCCCGCGCACTTGCTCGAGGTCTTCATTGCTGCCTTCCTCGACGCCACCGCCGACCTCGTCAAGGGCGGGTTGCTTCGCCAATACCGCGAGGAAGAAGACGATTTGCGTGTCGTTCGTGGCAGGATTCTCGCGAACCGGCAGTTCGGCTCGCTGTTCAATCGGCCTGACGTGATCGCGTGCCGGTTCGATGACGCTACCGCCGACCACGTCTGGAATCGCTTGGTCAAAGCAGGCATGCGCGCTGTGAAACCCTGGATCGTGAGCGTCGACGTGCACCGCCGGTGGGTCGAACTAATGACCGCTTTCGGCGACGTCGAAGACGTGACGTTCGATCGCGGCGTCTGGAGCCGGCTGATTTACGACCGCCATGCGGCCCGCTATCGGCGTGCAGTGCAGTGGGTGCGCTGGATTTTGTCGCTCCTGTCACCGGCGTTTCGTGCCGGTCGCGAGGAAGCTCCGGGCCTCCTGTTCGATATGAACGTGTTGTTTCAATCGGCCATCGCGACGACGCTGCAGAGCGCGTCTGTCGGCACAGATCTTCAAGTGGTGGTGCAGGGCACGGGCGAGTACCTCGCTACCGTCAGCGGCGTGGGGCGACGAGCATTTCCTCTGCGCCCGGACATTCTGGTGCAGCGCGAGGGCCGCGTGGTCGCGATCGGAGACACAAAGTGGAAACGTCTGAAGATAGGTCGAGGCGGCGTGCTGGTTCCGTCGCCGGAGGACGTCTACCAGATGCAGGCGTACGCTGCAGCCTATCACTGCCTGAAGCTGACGCTGATCTACCCCTGGGATGTCTCGCTCAGCGGGTCGGTTCCCACCGCGTTTGAGCTCCCCAGATCGACTGTGGGCGTGCCCAAGCTCAGAATCGTTTGCATAGATCTCGAGCGGGATCCGCTACGGGTCCACCTTTTGGACCTCCTTCACACTCCACTCGAGGAGGTCACAGCCACGCCGCCATGATGCGATCAGGTCCCCTGGCGTGTGAGGCTGAAGCTGAACGTCCCGTCCCTGCAGTGGGCTGTCGCCCCCTCGGGCGGCTTCCCATCCGCGGTCCGCGTGGGCGATGGCACCCACTCCCCCCGGTGAGCGCGACACGTGGGCCATGGTGCGGCTCGTGGAACGGCTGCGGGAGCTGGCTGCGAAGTGAGCAAGACTGTGCTCCGGACGGCGGACTGCGAGTCCGTTGTTCGCGTAGAGGCCCAGCTCGTGCGACGCCTTCCTGGGGCTTTGCCCAAGTGTTTGCCGGTCTTTACGGTCTGGTCATTCGGACAGCCGTGTAGAGCCTTCCGCTACTCCCGCAAATAGAGCCGCGAGAGGCGGATGAACCTTACCTCTCAAGCGCATTTCACGGGATACGGGATATAGAGAGAGAAGGGGGTCCCGACGCCTCTGTGCCGCAAAGGCGCCCTATCGTGCCGCAAAAACGCCCTAGTACAGCTTCGATAACTCGCGCAGCGCGGACCGGTCCCGCATTGCCAGAAGTGTCCTCCGGCTGGAGGGTTCTGTGCGCTCGCTCACCGGCACCATTCTTCTCTACGTCTCCCTTGGAGTCTCACCCATTCTCGCTCAAACGCATCCAGCGAACTGGCCGCCGCCGTCAATCACGCAGGCTAGCTGGTGCACACCGCGTACAGAACCAGAGCGTCACGTCTACTCCCTTGTAGGGTGGGTGCGCTTTTTGAAAGAGGAAGTCAACGACAACGATTGGCACATTGAGTTGACGTCGAGTCGTACGAGCCCGCGGACCAGCTGTATCGTCGTGGAGATTGCAAGCGACGACTACGGGCAGCTGTTTGCCGTAGTGCGAGACAGTCTCTTGGGGGTGACAGGGCTCAACGACGTGCAGCCAAAGGGCGACACGATCCTACCTACTGTCAAGATTAGAGTAACGGGCGACCCGAGGCCATGCTACAGACCCGAGGTGATGCTACAGCCCGTCAGGCCTCACCTAGTCCGTTCAGAAGCACTAGAGGAAAAGCGAACGGGCTGTATCGGGAGTCCCGTTAAGGCAGAAATTTCACGCCGACCGCAATTGTTCTCATTTTTCTAGCGCGGCGGAATGATGACGTGCATGTAGTCGGGCAGGTTCCTCGGCGTCCCCGTGAAGATGTCGAAGTGCTGCCCACGGATACGGCCGCCGATGTCGTCCGCAGTGACCCAGCCATCGTGCATAGAGCCGTCCGGCAGGGGCATGCCGTCGAGTTCCTGGATGTACACGCGTGTCCCCCTAGGCACGACCCTCGGATCAACCGCGATGCTCCGATACGGGACGAGAGGCCGTCCAAAAGCACCCCTACCCCACTCGCCGGCAGCGTTCTCACGCGTGAAGCTCCGCACACGCCTGACTTGGTCGGTGTTCAAATCGATGTCCCCGCCCCGGTCGCGTGGGTTATTGAGCTGGATACCGACTGTGGCCGGATGCGCGTTGCGGTAGGCGCCGTGGGCCGTCTCGAGCACCGGGCGATACGTGTTGGCGTCGGCAACCACGGTGCGTTTGTACGCGTTGACGAATGTGCCGTCCGGCAATCGGCCGTTGCCTTCTTGCGCGAGATCGGCGAACGAGCGCGAACTCACCCTTCCAAGCTCCCTGCCATGCGGGTCGAGAATTGGGACGTTGCCGGGCGACGCCGTAACGGTATGGTAAGTGGTTGTCCGAAATAGCTGCGACGGCCCGCTCGGCGCCTGCTGACCGAGTCTAGTCGGACCGTGCCGGGCTGGTAGCTGCCCGGCTGTAGGTGGTTGAGACCCGCGCTCAGGTTGAGGATAGGCAGCAAGACCGAGTTGCGCATCCGTCGGCCGCGAGCTAGCGGTTCCGCGAGAGTCCGTGCCGCGCTGCTGGGGCATGGTTGCCCGCACATCAGGCACGATTTGGGTTGGCCGCTTGCCACGAACGGTCGTTTCATATTTCGGCCGATTGGGTACCTGCCGAGCCAACTTTGGATCATCAACATCATCTGGCGGTATACCTGGCGGCACACCGCCCCGACGAGCTATTTTAGGATCAACGATGTCGTCTGGCATGAATCACCTTCCCGCCTGTAAGACTGCCTGGCGCCTAACTCAGCGAGACCTCTGAAGCACGAGCCTAACGGTCAACTAAACCAGTCTACTAGCCAGCGTCGACCGTCACATTCTGACCGCTCCCCACGACAACGACTTTGTCGATGTCCGGATCACCACGCTCACCCTTCGAAAGGCGGGCCGCCAAGCGCAGATTCTCGAGTTCGGCGTGACGCGCCTCGGCTTGCACCTTCTTCACATCGAGGGCCCGGTGGATGAGCTTGAAGTCCTCAAGCAACGGGTGGGTGCCGGGCAATGCTTCGATGTAAAGCGAATTGCTGGGCACGATGACCAATTCAGGATCTCTCTTGGATAGCAGACGAAGCATGATTTCTTCGAAGATCGCCCGCTTCGTCAGAGTCCTCGTCGTACCGTCGTTCAAGGCCAACGTGGTTTCTGCCTCAAACGACTTCGGGTCGGCGGCATAGACGGTTGCCATCGCATCTTTCATTTGTGTAATGGTCAGACCTGCAAGCGGATCTGGATCTTGTGCTGTCACTCCCGAGCGATCGAAATGCAGATAGTCCTGCATCATGAACCACGTCATATAATTGAAATTCACCATCGGAAAGATCATGTAATTGCCCTTGAATCCGATGAGGGTTTCAAGGTCAGCTACTTGGTGGAGCCTCATCGTGGGTCCGGGCGTCGGTGGCGGGAAGGCGGCCCGAATCGTGTAATTTGAGGGATCTAAGAACGCGGGGCCTCCTGCTCTAGCGACGCGGACTTGCGTATTGTGAGTAAACACGGGCGCGTCCAAATTGAACAAACGGAAATAACGCTGATCTGCGGGCTCGTAGGTCCAGATCGCTTGCATGTAGTAGATGATGTTGTCTTTAACATGACCGCGCAGCCGGTCGATATCGGCGAGCATGCTGAAATGCTCTGTGGCCGCCTTCGTGTATTTGTCAATCGCCACCTGAAGAGCGGTTGTTTCCCCCTTTAACTGGCTCACGAGCTCGTTGACTTTTGTTTGGGCGCGATTCAGAGCGTCCTTCGCAAAATCCACTCTCGCTCTATCGGAGTTGCCATTGTCACTCTTTCCCGAAATTCCTAGTGGGTCGAAAATGGACTTCACAATAGATATCTGTTCAGCCTGCCGAAGGTCCTCGACTTCCTGAGTCTCTGCCTTCTCCAAACCGAGTGTAGCCGCGTTGAGGGCTACATTTGCGAGCTGCACCTGGCGAGAGATTCTGTCGACAACTTCCTTCTGTTGATCAACCGCCAATTTCAGCACCTCCAACGTGACGTTCTCCCCGACATAGTTAGCGGCAAGGTAGTTCAGGGCGGGTAGGAACGAATCATCCAAAATCGTTCGCTTGATGATCCAGTCATAGCGTAGGATCCAAGCTGAATCGATTTCGTGGGGCGCAGGAACATCATTTGCAACCAGAATGACCGGCGTAACCTTGTGAAGCTCCTCATTCACCAAATACCGGCGCTGCAGCTCATAAAACAGGTAGGTGACGGTCAGTTCGTCGTTCGGATTGCGGATCTCTCGATAGCTAGTGCTTTCGTCTTCTCGGCTTTCTTCAGTCGTAATCTCCAACCTGTGCTCGTTCCTGTATTCCTGCGCGGACTTCACCACAGACTCGTGGAATTCGCGTTTTGTCTGAGCGGATTCAACGGCCTGGTCCTGCCCTTGTTGCATGCCTGAGCTCACCTTGTACAGATTGTCGTTGCCGAAGCTGCCCGAAACATTCTTTTGAAAATTCGTCTGGTTCTTCGCTCGTTCGACAATCTCTGAGTCCACTCGCCACGTGACCGACGATTCGTCCTTGCCGCTGCGCAAGGAGTCGTCAATTTCCTTCACGTTCCGCGTCTTCTTTATGATGGTCTTAGTGGTGTAACGGCGTGTCTCCTGGGGAGCGAGTGGGATAGTCGAGACGAGATTCCCCACTTGATACGACTGCGGCTCCCAACGCTGCCGATAATTTAGGAGTAGGCCATAATTGATCGAATCAGGAGCAAAAACGTCGAAGCGGTATTTCTCTTTCAGTGCTGCATCCACGGATGCCAAGAGGTTGGTTAGATCTTGTAATAAGATATCTTGTGCGGCTGGAGCGGACAGAGCCTGGAGGTCTTGGAGAATAGTATTGAAAAAGTACTGGCGCTCGATCCCAGAAAATCGGCCCCCAAGTTCGTCTTTGTACGCGCCTGAGTTCGTTGTGTCCGTGTCAACCAGCCAGTCTTGACCGGCCCAATTAGAGTAGCCATTGATGAAGTTGCCGCCACCCAAGCCAACACGATTGAGCTCGGTCAGGAGCATGTTGCAGCCTTGGAGGATCTCTGCTAGGATGTCGCTCAGATGTGCGACTCCCGACGGTGTGCCTGAGTTCACGTCGTTTCCAAGGCCGAGTTGGACCTTAAGATCGTGGATGAATGCTGTGAGTTCGTCTTCGCCGCTTATGTCCTTTGGGTTTCCTGCTTCATCAAGCGGCACCGGGGCGAAACGCTTCCACCTTCCTTCCCCATATACCTTTCCGCCTGTGTCATCAATGCCTTGGTCCATCAGCGCGTCCCAGGAGGCGTAAAGTTGTTCGCCATTTTGTGGAACACTCTGATCCAGGAGTTCCTTCCAAACGTCTTCAAAGGCAATTTGCAGGCGAAAAAAGTCGTGATACGAAGGCGCATCCGCCGCGCCGGTTGACAACTCAAGAGGTGAGGAGGTGTTCGCTGGATTAGGAACTGGCTGCCAGATAGGCGGGGCTGCATTCGTTAGCTGATATAAGGTGTTTGTGTCCGCCTGGATGCCGACCTTCCCGACATCATCCTGTGTAACTGGTTGGGCCGTGCGTGCTGCCAGGTTTACCCAGGTCCATGTGGGCGGACGAATGGCGCTTTCAATTGTGGCTGTAGTGGCTCTCTGAGGCGGACTGAAGTTGACGCCGGTTTCCGGCGCCGTCAGCTCTTTAAGCAGGAGTTTGACGTCATCCATGATGAATGAGTTTTGCGCCTGACCACTTGGGGAACCTGAGTTCGCGCTGGCCTTCTTGCCCTTTGGGCTCATTTTTTTGCACCATTCTTGATGCTGTCGATGATTTGTTGGACCTGCGCCTGGACCGTAAGGCGGTTCAGTGTCGGATTGCCATGCGCATAGAACTCGGTCCCTCCCATGTTGTTCTGTATGAGGCTCAAGACGTCCTTCAGGTCAACCGTCCCGGCCTTCGTGTCAAAACTGGGAAGGAGCTGTTTGATTGTTGCTACTGGAAGCGCAATCGTCATGGAGCGTTGCGCCCCGTCCGCGGTTTTCAGTTTATCTATGTGCTTAGAGATCACCTGACGTTGAACTTCTGCTGGACTTTGTCCTGGAGCGACGTAGTTCGAAGGGGTCGCGTCGCGGGCAAACCTACTCAAGCTGAAGCCCTTGAAGGCTTTTTTTGCTCTGGCAACCGACGCGGCAGGAAGTGGCCGTTTCAGCGCCGGCGGCGGTGATGCTTTCGGCCGTGCTGAAGCGGACGGCTTCGGCAACTTAGGCGGCTCTGCAGGGTCTGGTGAACTCTGAGATGTTTTCTTGGGCATTGAGACCACCTCTTTGTCACTCTAGCGTCGGGTTTATCAGGAACGAGAGCGAGCTCGCCCCGTCTAGACACCGCAAGTCTGCTTGATGCCGGTCAAGTCGTAGTCAAGCAGCCTCAGCTTGGACACGGTCGTGTCGGCAAAAGGCACGAGCGTCCCATGGGAGGCCTTGCATGGAGATTTACACGGCTCCCAAGCCACGGCGCATGGGCCGATTGCCCTATGTGGCTGAGCGCTCCTTGCGAGTGCCGCCCAAGCGACGTACGTTCGCCCGCCCGTATCGAGCTGAGCACGGATGGGCTTCGCCCTCTCAGCAGTTGAATTGACGCAGTTGCGGGCCGCAGTGAAGACCCTCCTTTCACCGCTCGATTTCGAGAGCATCGGGGCCTGGCGGACAGAAGCGCGCAGGACGATCGGGGCCCTGATACGTGCCGATTCGTCAGTCTCCTTCCTACCACTTGCCGGAGAGGCACCATTCCAGAGTGATCGCCTCCCGGCGCTGGCCGAGTACGCCGAGCACTATCACACCATTGATCCGACGACTGATTATCGGAAAATCGGCACCGAGGCGTTCAACTGGCAGACTTGGCGCGCCCGATGTGAGCGACCAAGCCGTGAGTCATGGGTGCGGAGTGAGTTCTATAACGATTGGGTGCGCAAACAACAATTGTGTCAGCCATGTGGGCTGACCGTTGTTCGTTCACCGGACGAATTGCCTTGCCCCGGATTCCCGAAGTTCTCAGGTGTTACGGGTCTGTGGTTCTATTGGGGACACGACGAACCTAGCGAGTCCGGCGACCGAGAGCTGGCCATCCTACAAACCCTGCTTCCAGCGTTCGAAGCGGGCATCCAGATACTGCTCCGCACTGGGGGAATGCGTAACGTGCTGGCGAACATCGTCGAACACATAGCGGAGGGAATCGCATTGTACGATGGAGCGGGGCGAGTCGCATACGAGAGTTCAGTGTTTCGGCGATTGCTCTGTGACGAGCCCCAGGCACTTCGGATCGAGTCTGAGTGCCGTCAGCTAGCCCGCTCTTTGCTACTACACGCTGCGCAACATCCTCGAAAGTCGTGGTCTAGAGACACCACCCTCGCCACAACGCGAGAGATCAAGGCAACCTCGACCCACTACCGCGTCACTGGCACCTTCGTGAATGCCAGCCCAGTTGGCTCGGGCCCCGCGGCGATTATCGTCCTCGAGCGAGTCACGCCTCTGCCCCTCTCTCCAGCTGACCTGTGTGATCGCTATCACTTGACGGGCCGAGAAGCCACTGTATCCTGCCTCTTGGCGGCTGGTCATTCGAACGCGGAAGTGGCACGCCGACTGGGCATTTCAATTCACACTACGCGGCGTCACGTGGAGCATGTCATGGGCAAGATCGGAGTACATTCGCGCGCCGCAGTTGGGGCCAAGTTGCGAGAGGAGGACAGACAACGGGCTGGATAAGATCCAATCTCACCGCTGATGCACGCACAGGGGGTCTAGTTCCCGCGGCAAACATTCTGGCAAAGCACCTTCCAATCATAGTATGCAGAGTGGGTTGGCTCCGCACAGCGGATGACCAGTACACTGCCCCTTAAACCGAAACCCCGGTGAAACCTCGGTGAAAACTCCGGTGCACGCAGGGTGCAGTTGCCTGGCGCCGGGCAACCTACGTTGTCGCTCACGGCCGCTGCCTCGGACGCTTTGTATCTTGGAGGATTCAACGACGCAACCTCGGACATCGAAATCGAGTCATATGCGAAGTGAAGGCAAAGTCGGATTCTGGGACGCTCGCGCCAAACGCCGTGCAGCCATCGCGTTTGACCTTCTCGACAATTGTCTCCAAAGAGTTCTCGAGGCCACGTCACCAATCTTTCGAGAGGATCCGTCCGGGAGACTGGAGTCGGTCGGATCAGCAGTCCTGCTAGCGCTTGGTAAAGAACGAATCGTGCTTACTGCAGCCCACGTGCTGGATGATGCTACGAAGACAACAGCTCTCCACGTTGGATCGCTCAACTCACTCGTGAGACTCCGCGGGATGTGGTTCAAGACACCCCTTCCGAAGTCGGGCCAACGAGAAGAGGACCGCATTGATGTGGGAGCGGTTCGGCTTCCAATGGCGGCTCACGCAGAGCTAGGTGATTCATGTTTTCTCACGTCGGACGATCTTGCCCCGTTCCGTCGACTCGGTCACGGGAATTATGCTCTTCTCTCTGGATATCCATCCACGAAACAAGGATTGGGAGAGCAGCTCGAGCGCGAGGCGAACCTCTATACGATTATGGCCGAGTGTTGCACCACAAAGGACTACACGAAGGTTGGCGTTGGCGCTGCCCATGCTTTCGTTCTGGCGTTTGACAAGAAACGAGTTTGGCGACGCGAGGGCAGAGCGACGGCGCCGAAGCTGGTCGGAATGTCAGGTGGCGGACTATGGGTTCTTCGGCGATCGAGCGGGACGCACGCCGTTACTCCTCGCCTCTGCGGGATTATTATCGAGTTGCACTCTGGTATGGCGAAGCGAGTGGTTGCAACGCGGATTGAGGTGCTCCTTTCCGGAATTTGGGGCCATTGGCCAGAACTTCGCGTCTTTCTACCAGAGGACGGCGATGGTGGAAAATGCCCCGGCCCAATCCCACCCTGAGTCATGATCGAAGGCCGACAAGAGGATTTCTCATTCCCGGGCCGCGAGTAAGCGCCGCCGTGGCGCGGGCTTTCTCCTGCCCGTCCCCCCACCGTCCCCCGTTGCCTGGCGATCCCATCGCGGCTGGTTTTGTTGGCGTCGGGTGCTGTTCGGGCCTAACGTGGCTGGAGCGCGCAGGGGGCGCGTAGGGGCAGGCGAACCGTTCATGGGGCTGCGTTGTCGCAGAACCACCCGTTGATGCCGCAAAAACGACCTAGCGCGGTCTGGCCCTTCACTTCATTCTCAAGGACGGTACGCAAGGGAACGTGTTGGCATGATCAGGAAGGGCCGTTTCATGGCGGGCAGCGTGTTCCAGCACATCGCGCTCGTCATCGTGCTCGGATGCGAGCCCGGACCATCGCCCGAAACTCAGGCCAGGATCGATAGTCTGTCGTACGCTTCCGGGCAAAGAGATAGGTTGCTCCAGGAGGTCGCCGAGAACACGCGCCTCATGAGCGAGATCAGTAGGGAGCTCGCGAAGGTGAACATCCCGGCGCGACAGCTCAAGGTATCCGGTGAGTCGCCGCTGCGCGCTTCCCGCGACACGCTCATTCAGAAGATTCGCTATATGACCGCGCGGGTAGAGGAGATTCAGCCGCGGCTCTCGGAAAACGAACACCGGATCTCGGAGTTGACAGCGCTTTCTGACAGCCTCCGCACAGCCCTCAAGGCGAAGATTCATCGGCAAACTGCCGAGATTGCCAGTATCGTCAAAGGTTTGCGCTGGGGCAAGCTTGCTTTCAACAAGCCGGATTCGATGTACATAGAGGAAACTCGTGGAGTGCAGCTTCTCCTCGGTTCGGGAACACTCAAAGTGACCGAGCGAGGACCGGTCAGACGGTCCACGGTGCAGGTCTCTCCGGTTATGGAGGCGCGTCTGGAAGGAGCCGGATTTGATGTTAAGGCATTGTCCTCCGCAAGACAGGCTTACGACTCGCTCGAAATGACCGAGTGGAAATGGGATGTGACCGCTACAAGACCGGGCCTCCAACGGTTGACTCTGGTACTGAATAAGACTTTGCGTGTTGAGGGTACGGATGAAGTACGGGCAGTTCGGAGCTTTACTGATTCTATCATGGTCCGCGTATCATGGAGATATCGGATCGCTAGTCTTGTGGGTACGCACCTGGAGTTCCTGCTAGGCGGCATCCTGACTCCTTTGTTCATTTGGCTCGTGAAGAGGATGCCTGTGAAGCGAATGGCCTCAATCGGATTTCGACGGAAAACAGGGTAAGTGCTACGAGTGCGGAGTTGCGGTGTGCTGAATCGCCTTGTTACCGCTCAAGCGCGCCCCGGATCGTGAAAACCCGACACGACGGGGCAGCCACTTTCTGCGGGCAAACCGTCCGGCAAAGCGGCTTCAAATCACAGCAGGCACGCTGCTTAACGCCACGCAGCGATGACCAAACCTCTGGCGGTCGGGACGTTCCCATGCCAAAAGGGGCCGCATTCCGATCCACGGCGCTACAGGAGAGCGGGTTCGGGCCTTCTGTCACCCTGCTATCCTCAGGTACCAGCGACAGGGTTGCTGGCGACGTTCGCGACCCATCGTCATGTGCTCCCGACAGATGGCTTGCCCCTGTGGTCGCAGGCGCGCGAAGGCGTCGCTAGATGGTTCACGACCGTGGGCTCAACAAGGGCGTCTTCCCGATGACATTGAGTTGCACCCAAACACTCGACTGCCGGATACAACGCCTACCGCCGAGTGCCGAAGGGTTTAGGAGCACCCGCTCGTTGAACAGAGTTGCACGATGACTCTCGAGGGACGTCCCTTCTCTATAAGTGCAAAACCGCCCAACTGGGTTCTCTTGTCATCTAATGTCACGACCCATGTGCCACCTCCGGCCTCGTCCAGCACGGGAACGTCCAGCAGAGTCGTCATACCTGTGCCGTTGTTTTCCATGCACCTAAGCTTGTGATACTTCAACCTATCAATCGGTGACCCGCGAACCTTGGAGGGTGGTTTGTCTACGCACCCAGCCACTTCAGCGTCGGCACGGAGCAGAAACAGCTGATCCGAAGAGACATCCGTGATCGGTGCACCTGTGGATTGATCCTGTATCCTGACAACCAACATACCGAACGAGCGTAGGCTTTCAGGACGCGGATCGCCTAATGGAACAAGTTCAATCTGAGGGACGAAGAAGTTTCGCACCACCCTGAACGTGTCATGAAGCGGATGTGTCGCACGGACTATCTCAGGGGCTGGGCAGTCCTTGACTGCCAATAGTCCCTCCCAATGCTTGTACCCCACGTATACCACTCGCGACATGTTCACGCGAGGAAGAGCGACACTGGTTAGCTCGGTCACGCCGTCCGTACTGCCGTTTAGCTTGGCACCAGTACACCCCTGGTTGGGACCAATGGAACCCGCTATCCCCAGAACGTTTTCGGCCGAAAGAGGCGGAGCTCCATCCCACGTTGCGTCGAGATTCCATATGAATGAGGTACCAAACGCCATCTCGTGCGCCTGCCCAGACTTGCCACCTTGCGGCGCAAGCCCAGCTAGGAGCGTTGAAGCCAGTAGACCGTAGTTGGGCGTACCCGCCATTACGAGTCTCTTAAACTCCCCTCGATAGGGGACACCGGCACCGCCTGTCATATAGGCGCGAACAACGAGACCACCTTCGCTATGAGCAACTAAATTGATGGTTCCGAGGTACGGAGAACCTCTGGGGAGAGAAATGCCAGGCACCCCAGTTGTGGAGTGTGCGTTCTCATTGCCCAACCACCTTGCGAAATCGGCTGCTATGTCCTCTATGCCGACGTTTGCAACCAAGCCTGTCATCTTGCTGTAGTCGTAGGCGACAACGGTTAGAGCACGGCCCGACATGGTTTCTGGCTTGCTGAGAAACTGGCCCATCTGTCCGAAACTTTCGGGACTGCCATGCCAACCGTGAACAAGGATCACTGGTTCCGGGATCGTAATCGCCACTTGATCTGTGACATCGTGGCTGCCATCGCATAATTCACAGACACTTAGATTCAACGTGTACTCGCCTGGACCGAGAGAATCAGTAACGTCGAGGACTGCACTCTGTCCCAGCACCGATGAACCACGTTTCCAAGTGAAGGTCAGTGGATCATGCTCAGGGTCTGACGACCCAGAGCCGTCCAAGATGATCCGCGGTGGGAACTGCGTCGGATCGGTAATGTATCCTTCTACCTTAGCGACGTGGCTTCCTTCCTGTTGAAGGTGACTGCAAGCTGCGGGCGATGGATCTAAAGACTTCACGAACGAATTCAGTTCAACGCATGCGAGGGCCGTGGGCGGGCGGTTCGCAGCAGCGGACCAATCCTGCGTGTAGATTGTATTCCCCGCCGAGATATAGACCTTTCCGTTCCCAATTGCGATGTCACCAATGCTTGTTCCGCTCGGCAAACCTTGGAATGTCTTCGTCGCATCAATGGTGCCGTTCGTCAGGTAATGCGACTGTTCGGTCGCCCCCGTGTTTGTCCACATGCCGTTGCCATCCCACTCCAGGCCCTGGCGAAATAGATTCGGGATGCTAAAGCCACCAAGGACTACCCCATTGGTACTCAGGTGATCGATCCTCTGGAGGAACGGGTCAGTAAGCCATAGATCAGTGCCGTCAAAGGCGATTCCCGAGGGTTCTGATCCAGGAGTCCTAAAAGGGGGGCCTATCTCGCCAAAATTCGACGGATCGACCCGGTGAACAACATCAGCCAAGGCGTCAACGACCCACAAACTCCCTCCGACGGCGATACCTCTTCCGTTCCAATTGAGATCGTTGGACTCGGCTAGGGTTGCTCCCGTTTGAGGATTGATTTTCGAAATCCTGATCACGTTGCTCACGTCTGGTGCGGAATGAGTGACCCAAAGAACGCCGGCGTCATAGGCAATTCCGCGAATAACTCTGCACTTCAATTGAAACGAGTTGGGGTTCGTCAGGGAGCCCGAGAAGGCGATCGCCGGGTAATCGTTTTGGAAGGTCGGCTCATTGAGGCCGGGCAGGTCCACCAGCGAACACCTGGATCTGTCGTAGACGAACACGCCATTAGTAGTGCCGCTGAAAAACCCGGTATGGAACGCGATATAGTTGGCATCAGCCGAGAGTGACGGTGCGCCTGCCGGGAAATCAAGCCCGGGGAGCGGGACCAGTGACGACGTGGATCGGTCATAGAGGTAGGTGCGCTCAACACCACCACGGGTTGAATAAAAGGCAATGAACTGCCCGTCCGCCGAGATGGACGGGTGGTCATCCACGAACGCAGGGTCATTCAGGCCCGGCAAGGGAACGAGCGAGGAAGTAGACCGGTCGTAGAGGAAGACATGATACATGGCACCGCCACCGCTGCGGTTCGACCTGAACGCGATCAGGCGTCCATCGGCCGAAATGGAGGGGCTCCCCTCGTGGAACCCGCCGGGCCCGTTGGTGTTGAGACCTGGCAGGGGCACTAGCGAGGAAGTCGAGCGGTCATACAGAAGCACATCCTCATAGTTGGCATCCCCGCTTCGCGCCGTCACGAAGGCGATGAATCGCCCATCGGGCGTGAGGGAGGGACCCGCATCGTCATACCCCGAGTTAAGACCTGGGAGTGGCACTTCTGAAGATGTAGACCGGTCATAGAGAACCACATCCTCATCACCGCCAGGGGTGGTACGCTGGAAGGCGATGAGCTGCCCGTCAGGAGTAATTGAGCCAGGTATTTCGCGAGCGTCCGTATTGAGACCCGGAAGAGAAACGAGTGAGAATGTGGACGCGTCATAGAGGTATATGTCACCGCCTCCACTCCGGTCGGAATGGAACACGATAAAGTTGTCTCCCCCCACAGCGATTGAAGCGTTTTCCCGGGGCCTAGGACCGATCACGCGCGGCTCTGACTCACAAGCAGCAAGCCACACCCCAACCAGGAGTACTGCCCAGCTTCGAGCGTTCATAATTCCGCTCCCTAAAAGGAAGATCGCCGAGCGACCTATTCGGCAGCTCGGCGATCTTGGGGTCCTTCGTGGCGTCTAAGGCTGGCGTCGCGGAGGAGAGCGAGGACCCGTGGCTTTGCGCCCCCGGCTTTCACCGGGTTTGCCTTTGTCGACGGTGCGTAAGTACGTACCCGCCGCCGGCCGACACGAGCGGACACAAAAAAAGCCGGCAAGCGAGTCCTTCGCTCAGCCGGTTTCGCGATTTGCTCCCCCTCGAGGCATGGGCGATCCGCACGACGTCGGCCTCGGGGTTCATAGCACCTGAGTTGTGTCCCAATATGCGTCTGTGACCGTCGACCGCAAGGCAGGCGCCGCCGAACCGCGGACTAGCGATCCGCTGTCCTCCGCTAACCCGCGTGGTGACGTAAGAATGGAAACTGCTTTGCCGTCTTGTTTGCCTCCTACAAGCAGGTCCTGGCGCCGTCCAACGTTGCCACCACCGCCGCCTCCGGAACCCGGTACGGTGGGGCCGGAGGCTCCTTCCTCATCCGACCAATTGAAGCGGCGGCCGGTTATCAGACACCAACCATCCGTACCATTGCTGAAACAGATCTGGCAGGACACTGAGGGCCTTGCAGAACTCTTTCACGTCGTAGTGCAGAGTGCTCACGTAGAACTGGATCAGTCCCCGCAAGAGGGTCGGTTTCTCGGGTTCCACATCCAATTCTGCAGGCTCTCGCCGACGATAGCCCAAGCGGCCAAGCTCTTGCCAAAGGGCAACGTATTGGCGCTGCGTTATCGTCTTTAGCGTCTTCGCACGCACGAGTAGGGCAGACATCGCCACTCGCCATATCTTCTTTAGCGTAGCCAAGACGGGCAACGACACTTGGTAGAGTTGGGGGCGAATGTCTTCTGCGGGCATCAAGAACTCGGCGGCGAAGCGGTTTGCCTCCTCCTCCATGTGAGGGTTCGGCAGCCGGTGCATGATCAGATGCCCCAGTTCATGCGCCAGGGTGAACCGGAGGCGATCTGTAGGGATCGAGATGTTCACAAACAGCAGCGGCGGTAGATGCGGAAAGCGGATGCCAATAGCATCCACCTCGCGCACCCGGAACTCGCAGGGCACAACCATAGCCCCGGCCCCTTCGAGCACTTCGACGAGATTCTGAATCGGTCCACGCGGGAGTTGCCATTGCGCTCTAACAGCGCGCGCAATGTCCTCGATTGACCCTTCGTACTCCTCTACGTCAATCTCGGGAATCTGGAGTACTGTCTGCGCCTCTAGTGCCCCTGACCGAATTAGGCGCTCGATATGGAGCGTTCGGATCATCACCTCCGCGTGAATACGGTCCAGTGTCTTGCGCTGGATACTCTGGCGCTTCCGATGATAGCGAAGGGGCAACCCATGAATCTGCCCGCGCTGGTAAAAGAATTCAGGCGGATACTCCAATGCGCGTGCACACCGTTCCACCAGCCCGGCGGGCGGATCCTGGAGCCCGTGTTCGATCTTCGAGATTCTCCCCTGGGTGGTGCGTGCAGCGTCGGCGAGTTCCCCTTGTGTCATTTCCTTTGCCATCCTCGCCAGCACCAACATCTCGGGATTGAACAGGCCCTCACTCGGCATCGGTCGCTTGCTTGCGGTCGTCATCTTGCTCACCCTCCTCCGCACGGGCCACCCACCGGGTGGGGGGAACGACGGGCATCACGGGCAACGGCAGCGGCATCGCACCATCGTCCGGGGGCGATAACTCGTAGCACCAGTCCAGGTCGTCCCCGACGCGGTGCGATACCAAGACGCGTTCGACCGCGGTTTCCACCGCGTTTAGGTTATAGCCTACGTCCACGCGGAGCGCAGACGAGGAAATGTCGGGAAGATCAAGCTGTGGACTGTTGAACGCGACGGCGCGTGGCGTGGGATAGTTACGTGAGAGTCCGTTTTCGTCGAGCTGCTTGAGGCGGACCAACACGTCGTTGCCAAACAGGTAGTTCGTCACGTTGAACCTCGTGATCGCCTGGACGCCTTCGACGCCCGTGAACGTCTCGGCCGCCACCTCCTGCATGTAGGCCCACATGACGGTGGGTCGCGCAATCGGGCGGGTCAGGGCGATCCGCAAAGACGCCGGAATCGTAAGGAACCTTCGCCAGGCTTCATCTACGACGTGCCGCAGTTGCGGATGAAACGGTTGAAGGACTTGTTGACAGGTCTGGATCGCGTTGGCCACAGGACGCTCGGCCGTCAGAGGTTGAAGGTTAGAGAGGCAGACTGGAAGGTACGCGCCGGCTGCGATGACGTCAATATTTATTCCCGAAAGATTCTCTACCGATTTCCACACAATGCAGCAGACGCTTGTATGCAGTTATCCCGTATTACTTTACCGATGCACGACACGCGAGGCGCGCCGTTCGGAGCGCCCGAATCATTCCTGCCATCCGGAATCAAGTATGCTCTCCCGGTGCCTATCGCCACATCTCTTTAAGGCGCGCTTGGACATCAATCCGAGCCGCAGACGCGGCGTCGAACGAGTCGGGAGTCTCTTTGCCGACTCGTGCTTGTCGCTCGAACATTGGCAAGAGCGTGTCAGGGATGAAGCGGGTCCGCGGCGCGAAGACGTGACTGTCTCCGTGGGGCCGACCTCTTGTGTAAAACCGGTGCGGCTGTAGGACGTGCAGAAAGTCACGCGCCCGCGTCATCGCGACGTAGAGCAAGCGCCGTTCCTCCTCGGTTTCTTCCGGCGTCGTTGTCGCCATGTCCGAAGGGATGCAGCCGTCTACCACGTTTAGCACATACACCACGTCCCATTCCTGACCCTTGGCAGAGTGGATCGTTGAAAGGATCAGATAGTCCTCGTCGAGGTGTGGCTCGCCAGCTTCATCGCCTAGAGCGTTCGGGGGATCGAGCGTCACGTCCGTCAGGAAACTCTCGCGACTATCATGGCCTGTCGCGAGCTGCTCAAGCTGTTCCAAGTCGTCGGATCGTACGTGCGCCGCATCGTAGAGTCGCTGAAGGTGCGGCTCGTACCACTGCCGCACGGTCGCTAGTTGACCTTGCCACTGAGCAGCATGGCGGAGTGTGGTCATGAGTTTGCTGAATATCGGCCAGTCAACGCGGGCGGCCGCCGGCGCGGTCAGCGTCGCCAGCAACGCGAAATCGAACGCTCCGCTCGCCAGCAGGTCCTGAAGACGCCGTGCAGACGTTGGTCCGATGCCTGGCAAGAGCTGCAGGACTCGGAAGGCCGCTACTTCATCGCGCGGGTTCTCCGCCCAGCGCAGCACACAGAGGACGTCCTTCACATGCGCGGCTTCAAGGAACTTTAGCCCGCCGTATTTCACAAACGGGATATTGCGTCGGCCGAGCTCGACTTCTAACAGATCGGAGTGATGCGCCGCCCGCATTAGAACCGCCTGCTCCTGCAAGTCGACGCCTGCCTCGCGGTGCTCGAGCACCCGCTCCACAACGTGGTCGGCTTGGGCTTGCTCATCCCTGAGCGCCACGAGCAGCGGTCGCTGCTCTGATGGTCGGGTCGAGAACAGGGTCTTTGCGAATCCTTCGGGGGCGAGAGCAATCACCGCGTTCGATGCGTCGAGGATCGGCTGGGTGGACCTATAGTTTTGCTCCAGAGTGACG
>WNGI01005547.1_pt1 | contig 30062 bp, 27 predicted proteins | sample 5400621 | NCBI WGS metagenome assembly WNGI01 (sample SAMN13153374, study PRJNA577476) | soil metagenome | isolation source: 20 cm soil or saprolite under Garry oak tree replicate 1 | place: USA:California | collected 2016-06-15
GGCGTGATCTGCGCCGACATGAGATAGAGCAATGTCAGCGCCAGGCCGGCGGTGAGCATGCCGACCATGGCGAGCGACCTGGTGCGGATCGACCGGCGTACCAGCAGGAAGTAGCCGACGACGCCAAGCAACACGGTCGGCCAGCCGAGGTACATCGCCAGCCACTTGACGGTGTTCTCGGTGTAGCTGCGGTTGCCGTCCGGCGTCTCGCCGGCTCGGCGCTGCACTTCCATGATCCCGCCGAGATACTGCCCGCGCGCGGTCAGCCACAGCGGGCGTGACACGAGGAACGCGAACGTGGCCGCGATGAGTACCCCCGCGGCGACGATCGCGCGCTGCGGCAGGGACGGTGCGGCGAGCAGGCGGCGGACGGCCGGACGCCAGCTCACCGCGACGACGACCGGCAAGATCACGAGCAGCGCGAATCCGGCATAGAAGATCGGCACGATGTGGTGCCGCTCGTCGTGGTAGTAGCCCCTCGCCAGATGCGTGACGTCGAGCCAGCCGACCAGGATCGGAACCGCCATCGCGCCGAGCAGCGCAGCGCACCGGACCGCCAGCTGGCGCCGCCTCTCCGGCGCCGCGAACACGAGCAGAGCGGCAGCGGCCACCGGAATCGCCAGCAGGCCGACGTCGCTGTCGATGCGGACCGGCGCGGCAAGCGAAGCCACGAAGCCGGCGATCCCGAAGTCGCGGACGCGTCCGGACTCGATTGCCCGCTGCAGCAGCCCGAGCCCGCCCATCAGGAACAGCAGGGCCAGCGGCTCGGAGTACGTGTCGCGGCTGACGAACACCAGCGGCATCGACACCGCGAACGTCACCATTGCGACCAGGGCGAGCTGCGGCCCGACGACGCGGCGTGCCAACCCGAAGAAGACGAGCAGGGCGGCGGCGCCGAACGCGACGTTGGCCTTGAGCAACGCCGTTGCGCCGAGCAACCAGCCGACAGCGGCGAGCAGCGCCGGCAGCAGGTGATTGCCCTGGGCGTAGACCGCGCCCGGCGTGCTCTGGCCGAATCCCGCCGACGCCTCGTAGTACCGATCCGGCGAGCCGAATATCTCCGGATGGGTCGGGATGGGCATGCGCGAGTGGTCCATCAACCAGCGACCCGCGAGGTCGTAGGTCGCCGGGTCCCGGTGCGCGAACACGTTCTCGGCCGAGAAGAACGAGTTGACGACCAGCCAGGCGAGCGCGATGCCGATGGCTGCGAGCGTGCAGATCAGGACGCGACGATCGGCCGGCTCGCGGTCGACGCCGCATGCCGCCATCGCAAGCACGGCCCCGAGGGTGCCGATCGGCAGCACCCAGCCGGGGCTGAAGTGCCCGGCGAGCAGCAGCACGATGGCGGGTAGCGCGAAGCCGGCCACCGCGCTCGGCACGAGGTCCGGTGCCGCACAGACGACGCGCGCCGGCAGCCTGGAGCGGACGAGAGGGGATGTTCGAGCAGCAGCCTGGACCACTGCCATTGTCGTCTCCAGTCGTGCCCGCCGTCCGCTGACTGGTAGGCACCTTACTGCGGACGGTCGGTAGGGTCCCAGAACGGATGCCGGCGCGGGGCCGTGCGGGTTGGCAGGGAGTGTTCATGGACAAGACCGTCTCCTCCGTGGCCGCTGCCGTGAGGGGCATACCTGACGGCGCGTCGCTCGCCGTTGGCGGCTTCGGGCTGTGCGGCGTGCCCATCCGGCTGATCGACGCGTTGCTCGAGCAGGGGACGACGGACTTGGAGACCGTGTCGAACAACTGCGGCGTCGACGGCGCGGGCCTGGGGGTGCTGCTCGCCGCGCACCGGATCCGGCGCACCGTCTCGTCCTACGTCGGCGAGAACAAGGAGTTCGCCCGCCAGTACCTCGCCGGCGAGCTCGAGGTCGAGCTCTGCCCGCAGGGCACGCTGGCCGAGCGGCTGCGGGCAGGCGGCTCAGGCATTCCGGCGTTCTACACGCCGGCCGGCGTCGGTACCTGGGTGGCCGACGGCGGGCTGCCGTGGCGCTACGGCTCGGACGGCTCGGTGACGCTGGCTTCGCCGCCGAAGGAGGTCCGCGAGTTCGACGGTCAGGAGTACGTGCTCGAGCACGGCATCGTCTGCGACTTCGCCCTGGTCCGGGCGGCACGCGGCGACCGCCACGGCAACCTCGTCTACGACGCGTCGGCGCGCAACTTCAACCCGCTGTGCGCCATGTCCGGGCAGATCACGATTGCCGAGGTCGAGCAGCTGGTCGAGCCGGGCGAGATCGATCCGGAGGACGTGGACACGCCTGGGGTCTTCGTGCAGCGCGTCGTCGAGGTGGGCGACGAGGGCAAGCTGATCGAGAAGCGCACCACCCGAGAGAGGCCGTAACCATGGCGCTGACCCGCTTCGAACTCGCGGCCCGCGTCGCCGCCGAACTGGTTGACGGCCAGTACGTCAACCTCGGCATCGGCCTGCCGACCCTCGTCCCGAACTACGTGCCGGACGGCGTGCACGTCGTGCTGCAGTCCGAGAACGGCGTGCTCGGCGTCGGGCCGTACCCCTACGACGACGAGGTCGACCCCGACCTGATCAATGCCGGCAAGGAGACCGTGACGGTGCTGCCCGGCGCGTCGTACTTCGACTCGGCGACGTCGTTCGCGATGATCCGAGGCGGGCACATCGACGTGGCGATCCTCGGCGCGATGCAGGTCTCGACATCCGGCGACCTGGCGAACTGGACGATCCCCGGCAAGATGATCAAGGGCATGGGCGGGGCCATGGATCTGGTGCACGGCGCCAAGCGGGTGATCGTGATGATGGAGCACTCCGCCCGCGACGGTTCGCCGAAGATCGTCAACGAGTGCTCGCTGCCGTTGACCGGCAAGCACTGCGTGCAGCAGGTCATCACCGACCTGGCCGTCATCGACGTCACCGAGAGCGGCCTGATGCTGCGCGAGGTCGCCCCCGGCATGCAGGTGCGCGAGGTGCGCGCGGCCACCGAGCCGCCCCTGGTCGAGGCACCCGACCTGCGCGAGATGGTGCTGCCCGCCGGGGTCTAGCGGACTGCGTGTGAGAAGCGGTGTATCACCGGGCGACCTCTCCACTCTGAATAGTCAGGGTTCCGCTGGCCATGGGTGGGAGACAGATGGTGAACAACGCGATCCTGGTGGCACGTCTCGATGCACCCGCGGGGGCGGTACGTCGTGAGACACCAACAACGCTGGCGCACCGTCTGCCGGCCGCGGACCCGCCTTCCTCACTCACGCTCGCGGCCCGGCGCGTGCCACAGACCGGCCCGACGCCACGGGAGCGCGATGTGCTCGAACTGCTCGCGGACGGGCACTCCACCCGCGAGATCGCGACCCGGCTCGCCTACTCCGAGCGGACGATCAAGAACATCCTGCAGGACCTCACGACGCGGCTCAGCCTGCGCAACCGAACGCAGGCCGTCGCGCACGCCGTTCGCAGCGGCTGGATCTGAGGCTCGCCCGGGTCCTGCCTGCGAGGGGTAGGCAGGGCGCGGGCCAGCCCCAGCGCAGGTAGGACCGCCGCAGGGCTATTTGAGCAGCTGGCGGGCCATGACCATGCGGTTGATCTGATTGGTGCCTTCGTAGATCTGGGTGATCTTGGCGTCGCGCATCATGCGCTCGACCGGGAAGTCCTTGGTGTAGCCGTACCCGCCGAAGAGCTGCACGGCGTCCGTGGTCACCGACATCGCGGTATCGGACGCGAAGCACTTGGCCGCGGCGGACATGAACGTCAACCCCGGCTCGCCGCGCTCGGCCCGACCGGCGGCCGCGTAGATGAGCTGCCGGGCCGCCTCGGTGCGCATCGCCATGTCGGCGAGCATGAACTGCACCCCTTGGAACTCGGCGATCGGCCGGCCGAACTGCTCACGCTGCTTCACGTAGGCGACGGACGCGTCGATCGCGCCCTGCGCGATGCCCAGCGCCTGCGCGCCGATCGTGAGCCGGGTGTGGTCGAGCGTGGCCAGCGCGGTACGAAAGCCGGTGCCCGGCTCGCCGACGATCCGGTCGGCCGGGATGGTGCAATTCTCGAGGTAGATCTCGCAGGTCGGCGAGCCCTTGATGCCGAGCTTGCGCTCCTTCGGGCCGACGGAGAACCCCGGGTCGTCGCGGTGCACGACGAATGCCGAGATGCCGCGCGGCCCCGCTGACGGATCGGTCACCGCCATCACCGTGTAGTACGTCGAGATGCCGGCGTTGCTGATCCAGCACTTCGTGCCGTTCAGCACCCAGTGGTCACCGTCGAGCACGGCTCGCGTCCGCATGGCCGCGGCGTCCGACCCCGCCTCGCGCTCGGACAGCGCGTAGCTGAACATCGCCTCACCGGCGGCCACCGGCGGCAGCACCTGCTTCTTGAGATCCTCGGACGCGGCGAGCAGCAGCGGCATCGTGCCGAGCTTGTTGACGGCCGGGATCAGCGACGAGGACGCGCACGCCCGGGCGACCTCCTCGATCACGATGGCGGTCGCGATCGCGTCCGCGCCGGCGCCGCCGTACTCCTCGGGAATGTGCACCGCATGGAAGCCGGTGCGCACCAGGGCGTCGAGCACGTCGAAAGGGAACTCGGCGGTCTCGTCGATCTCCGCGGCGCGCGGCGCGATCTTGTCATCGGCCAGTTCGCGCACGGCCTGGCGCAGCATCACGTGCTCGTCGGAGAGCCGGTAGACGTCGAAGTCGGGCATGACGTGATGGTAGGACGTCCAACTAGTGCGCGCGGACGGTGCGCGCCGCTAGGCTCGCCGTCGAGTCGTGACTGGCGTGTTCGTAAGGTGGGTCCAACCACCGGGGAGCGGCTCGCAGCAACTGCCGCGCGCCTGGGCCTTCTGACCAGCCAGCGGAGGCGCGCAATGACCCAGATCGGCAACCTGACCCAGTTCGACGCGGACGCGGCGTCCGCGGCATATCGCAATGCCCTGCAGGTGATCGCCGCCGTCGAACCCAACGTCGCCGACGCGATCGGCCAGGAACTGGCCGACCAGCGCGGCTCGCTCAAGCTGATCGCCAGCGAGAACTACGCGTCGCCGGCGGTGCTGCTCACCATGGGCAACTGGCTCTCCGACAAGTACGCCGAGGGGACGATCGGACACCGCTTCTACGCCGGCTGCCAGAACGTCGACACCGTCGAGCGCCTCGCTGCCGACCATGCGACGGCCCTGTTCGGCTCGCCGCACGCGTACGTCCAGCCGCACTCGGGTATCGATGCCAACCTCGTCGCGTTCTGGGCCGTGCTGGCGCAGCGCATCGAGACGCCCGCGCTGGCAGCAGCGGGCGCGCGGCAGGTCAACGAGCTTTCCGAAGACGACTGGGCGACGCTGCGCAGGGCGTTCGGCGACCAGCGCATGATCGGCATGTCGCTCGACGCGGGCGGTCATCTCACGCACGGCTTCCGGCCGAACATCTCCGGCAAGATGTTCCACCAGACGTCCTACGGCACCGACCCGCAGACCGGCCTGCTGGACTACGACGAGGTGCGCCGGCTGGCTCGCGAGTTCAAGCCGTTGATCCTGATGGCCGGCTACTCGGCCTACCCGCGTCGTATCGACTTCGCCAAGATGCGCGAGATCGCCGACGAGGTCGACGCCACGCTCGTCGTCGACATGGCCCACTTCGCCGGGCTCGTCGCCGGCAAGGTGTTCACGGGCAACTTCGACCCGGTGCCGTTCGCCCATGTCACCACGACCACCACGCACAAGTCGCTCCGCGGCCCACGCGGCGGCATGGTGCTGTGCCAGCCCGAGTTCGCCGACTCCGTCGATCGGGGCTGCCCGATGGTGCTCGGCGGCCCGCTCGGGCACGTCATGGCCGCCAAGGCGGTGGCCCTGGCCGAGGCCCGCCAGCCCGCGTTCGCCGCTTACGCCCGCGACGTCGCGTCCAACGCGGTGGCGCTCGCCGAGGGCTTCCTGCGCCGGGGCGCGCACCTGGTCACCGGCGGCACCGACAACCACATCGTCCTGCTCGACGTCTCGGCGTACGGGCTCACCGGCCGCCAGGCCGAGTCGGCGCTGCTCGACTCGGGCATCGTCACCAACCGCAACTCGATCCCGCGCGACCCGAACGGCGCCTGGTACACGTCCGGCATCCGGCTGGGCACGCCGGCCTTGACGACGCGCGGCTTCGGGCCGGACGACTTCGATCGCGTCGCCGACCTGATCGTGGGCGTGCTCTCGGCCACCTCGCCGGCGGCCGCCGCGAGCGGAGCGCCGTCCAAGGCGAAGTACGAGCTGGCGTCCGGCGTTGCCGACAAGACGCACGCGGCCGCGAACGAGATGCTCGACACGCACCCCCTTTACCCCGGCCTGAACCTCACCGGCTGACACACTCGGGCCGTGGGCCGACCGACAAATCGCCGGATCCCGGCAGCGGTGGCCCTGATCGCCGTTCTCGCTGCGTGCACGTCGGGGCTGCCGCGCCCCCCGCAGACGTCCCCGAGCAGTTCGCCGACGCCGATGCCGTCTACGAGCCTCCCGGATCCCACGACCACCCCGCCCACGACGCCTGCCGCACCGTCCACGTCGGCGAAACCCACCAAGGCGAAGCCGGCACCGCCGCCTACCAAGCCACCCCGTCCGCCGCTCGCGGCGTTGCCGCGCGGCGGGCAGCACATCCTGCCGGCGTACCGGGTCGTCGCGTACTACGGCGCACCTGGCGGCGACGAGCTCGGCGTCCTGGGCAGGGGGACGCCGGACCAGGCCGCGGCGGCCGTGGCGCGGCAGGCAGCGAAGTACGCCCGGTTCGGACGCCGCATCCAGCCGGCGATGGAGCTGATCGCCAGCGTCGCCCAGGCCGGCCCAGGCCGGGACGGGCTCTACTCGAAGCCGATCCCGCCGAGCGACATCACCCGCTACCTGGCGGCGGCGCACCGGCACAAGCTGCTGCTGATCCTCGACTTCCAGCCCGGGCGCGGCGAGTTCCTGCCCCAGGTGCGCGAGGACGAGCCGTTCCTGCTCGACCCGTCGGTGAGCGTCGCGCTCGACCCGGAGTGGAAGGTCGGCCCGACCCAGGTGCCGGCGCGGGTGATCGGCTCGTCGTCGGCGGCGAGCATCAACGTCGTCGGCCACTACCTGTCCGGACTGGTCACCAAGCACCGCCTGCCCGACAAGCTGCTCGTCGTGCACGAGTTCACGCTGCCGATGCTGCCCGACCGCCGGAACATCGCACGCCCGACCGGGCTCGAGGTGGTGCTGCACGCCGACGGCCTGGCCACCCCGACGAGAAAGATCGCCGTCTATCACGATCTGCGGTTCCCGTGCCCGCCGTTCCACGCCGGGTTCAAGCTGTTCTACCGGGCCGATACCGGCTTGATGAAGCCCGCACAGGTCATGGCGCTGCATCCGCAGCCCGAGATCGTCACCTACCAGTAGGTGCGCCCCTTCCAGGACGCACCCCGGCCGAGCCAGTGCTGCCGCGCCGAGTCGACCGTCATGGCGAGGTAGAGGGTGGCCGTGAACGGCAGCGTGAACGCGATCGCGACGGGCTCGCGGTAGTACCGCAGCATCGGCGTGAACGTCGCCGCCATGATCAGCCAGGTGGCCGCGCCGAGCCCGGCGGCGAGCGGGTCGCCCTCGATCGCGCCGCCGATCACGGCCGCGACGGGAGCCAGGAAGACCACGCCCAGACCGAGCACCGTCCCGGCCAGCAGCACGACCGAGTGACGCAGCTGTGCGTAGGCGCTGCGGGCCACCATCTGCCACAGATCGGCCAGCCTCGGGTACGGACGGATGCTGGCCACCTGCTCGGCGAGCCCGAGCCAGATCCGCCCGCCGCCACGCTTGACGATCTTTGCGATGGCCACGTCGTCGATGACCGCGCCGCGCACCGCGTCCAGGCCGCCGGCGCGCTCGAGCGCAGCGCGCCGGACGAGCGAGCAGCCTCCCGCTGCGGCGGCCGTTCGGCCGTTCGGGTGGTTGACCCGGCGAAATGGATAGAGCATCGCGAAGAAGTAGACGAACGCGGGGACGACCAGCCGCTCCCACGGCGTGCTCACCCGGAGCCGTGCCATCTGCGACACCAGGTCCCGGCCGTCGGCCGCCTCGACCAGTGCGGTCAACGAGCTCGGCTCGTGCGCGATGTCGGCGTCGGTCAGCAAGAGGAACTCGACGTCGCCTGCCCACTCGATGCCTCGTTGCAGAGCGTGCAGCTTGCCGGTCCAACCCGGTGGCCGATCACCGGCGTCGACGACGTCCGCCCCGGCGGCGCGCGCGATGTCGCCGGTGCCGTCGCTGCTCGCGTCGTCGACCACGATCACCGTGGTCGGGCCGGCGTAGTCCTGGGCGAGCAACGTGGGCAGCGTCCGCGGCAGGACGCCGGCCTCGTCGCGCGCCGGCACGACGATCGCGACGGACGGCCAGTGCGCGCGGTGCGCCGGCTCCTGGCGCGGCAGCCGCTGGTCGGTACGCCAGAAGCGTCCCTGCCCGAGCGCCAGCCACACCCAGGACGCGGCGGATGCCAGCGCCACCCACGTCAGCACCGTCACGCCGGAGACCCTGCCATGCGCGGACCGCACTACGGTGAGACGGAGCCGACCACCGGGGAGCAGACGATGAACGAAGCGCAAATCGGCGTCACCGGCCTGGCCGTGATGGGCCGCAACCTCGCGCGGAACCTGGCCCGGCACGGGCACACGGTTGCGTTGCACAATCGCTCCCCCGAACGCACTCGCAGCCTCGTCGCAGAGCACGGCGACGAGGGCCGGTTCGTGCCGAGCGAGTCCATGCCCGACTTCGTCGCCAGCCTCGAGCGGCCCCGCGCGATCATCATCATGGTCAAGGCGGGCGATCCGACCGACGCGGTCATCGACGAGCTCGTCCCGCTGCTCGATGAGGGCGACATCGTCATCGACTGCGGCAACGCGCATTACACCGACACCCGCCGTCGCGAGGCGGCGCTGCGCGAGCGCGGGCTGCACTTCGTCGGCTGCGGCGTGTCCGGCGGCGAGGAGGGCGCGCTCAACGGGCCGAGCATCATGCCCGGCGGATCGGCCCAGTCCTACGAGAAGCTCGGGCCGATCTTCGAATCGATCGCCGCGCAGGTCGACGGCACGCCGTGCTGCGTGCACGTCGGCCCGGACGGCGCGGGGCACTTCGTCAAGATGGTGCACAACGGCATCGAGTACGCCGACATGCAGCTCATCGCCGAGGCGTACGACCTGCTGCGCACCGGCCTCGGCGCCAAACCGGGCGACATCTCCGAAATCTTTCGGACCTGGAACGAGGGCGACCTCGAGTCGTTCCTGATCGAGATCACCGCCGACGTCCTGGCCCACACCGACGCCGAGACCGGTCGGCCCTTCGTCGACGTCGTGCTCGACCAGGCCGAGCAGAAGGGCACCGGGCGCTGGACGGTGCAGAGCGCCCTCGACCTGGGCATCCCGATCACCGGCATCGCCGAGGCGACGTTCGCCCGCTCGCTGTCCGGGCATGCCGAGCAACGGGCGGCGGCGCGGGCGAGCTTCGCGGTCGAGGCGAGCGCACCGGCGATCGCCGATTCCGACGCCTTCGTCGAGGACGTCCGGCATCCAAGGTGGTCGCGTACGCCCAGGGCTTCGACCACATCGCCGCGGGCAGCGCCGAGTACGGCTGGGCGATCGACCGCGGCGCGATGGCCACGATCTGGCGCGGCGGCTGCATCATCCGGGCCCGGTTCCTCAACCGGATCCGTGACGCCTACGACGGCGATCCGGCGCTGCCTTCGCTGCTCGTCGCACCGTACTTCGCGGACGCCGTGCGCGCGGGCGTCGATTCGTGGCGGCGCGTCGTGGGGCACGCGGCCGCGGCCGGCATCCCGACGCCGGCGTTCTCGTCCTCGCTCGCCTACTTCGACGGGCTCCGCCGCGATCGGCTACCGGCGGCGCTCATCCAGGGGCTGCGCGACAACTTCGGCGCGCACACCTACCGGCGCGTCGACTCGGACGGCACGTTCCACACCGAGTGGGCCGGCGACCGGACCGAACATCCCGCCTGACCCGGATCGGTTTTGGCCGCCCGGACCGCTCAATGCGGTTCGCCCGGCCAAAACCGGACTCACTCGCCGGAGGGCAGCTCCACGTGGCCGCCGAACGCCTGGCGCATCGCCGAGAGCAGCTTGTCGGCGTACAGGGCCTCGCCGCGGCTGCTGAACCGCGCGAACAGCGACGCCGACAGCACCGGCACGGGAACCCCCTCGTCGATCGCCGCCTTGATCGTCCAGCGGCCCTCGCCGGAGTCCGAGACGCGCCCGGCCAGGCCGTCCAGGGTCGGGTTCACGGCGAGCGCGCCAGCAGTGAGGTCGAGCAGCCAGGACGCGATGACCGAGCCGCGCCGCCACACCTCCGTCACCTTCGCCAGGTCGAGGTCGTACTGGTAGTACTGCGGCTGATCGATCGGCGCGATCTCGGCGGAATGCTCCGTGGCCTGCCTGCCGGCATCGGCATGGGCGAGCACGTTGAGGCCCTCGGCGTAGGCGGCCATCAGTCCGTACTCGATGCCGTTGTGGACCATCTTGACGAAGTGCCCGGCACCGTTCGGCCCGCAGTGCAGGTAGCCCTGCTCGTCACGGCTCGGCTCGCCGGTGCGTCCCGGCGTGCGCGATGCAGCGTCGAGCCCGGGCGCGATCGTCGCGAACAGCGGGTCGAGGTGGTCGACGATCTCCGGCTCGCCGCCGATCATCAGGCAGAAGCCACGTTCCAGTCCCCACACGCCACCGCTCGTGCCGACGTCGACGTAGTGGATGCCCTTGGGCTTCAGGGCCGCCGCACGGTCGATGTCCTCGCGGTAGTTCGAGTTGCCGCCGTCGATGATGATGTCGCCGCTCTGGAAGACCTCGGCAACCTGCTCGACGACCTGCCCGGTCACCGAAGCCGGGATCATCACCCACGCGGCCCTCGGTACGGTCAGCTTCGCCGCGAACTCCTCCAGGGTGAGCGCCCCGGTCGCGCCCTCGGCCTCCAGGGCCTTGATCGATTCCGGCGAGTTGTCGAACACCACGCACTCGTGCCCGTCGCGCATCAGGCGCCGGACGATGTTGGCGCCCATCCGGCCCAGGCCGATCATTCCGAGCTGCATTACGCCTCCTGCTGATGTGCTTCGCGGTAGCGGCGGATCAACGCATTGGTCGAGCTGTCATGTTCGAGCTCCGAGTCGGACACGAGCTCGCCGGCGACCTTCGACGCGAGCACCTTGCCGAGCTCGACACCCCACTGGTCGAAGGAGTTCACGCTCCACACGGTGCCCTGGACGAACACGCTGTGCTCGTACAGCGCCACCAGCTTGCCGAGGGCCGCGGGCGTGAGCTCGTCCAGGAGCAGGGTGTTGGACGGACGGTTGCCCTCGAACACCCGGTGCGGCACCAGCCAGCCGGGCGTTCCCTCGTCGACCACCTGCAAGGCCGTCTTACCGAACGCCAGCGCCTCGGTCTGCGCGAACACGTTCGCCATCAGCAGGTCGTGATGGTTGCCGAGCGGATTGAGCGTACGCAGGAAGCCGATGAAGTCGCAGGGGATGAGCCGGGTGCCCTGGTGGATCAGCTGGTAGAAGCTGTGCTGCCCGTTCGTGCCCGGTTCGCCCCAGTACACCGGCGACGTGTCGTAGTCGACGCGCTGGCCGTCGAGCGTGACGTGCTTGCCGTTCGACTCCATCGTCAACTGCTGCAAGTACGCCGGGAACCGCTTGAGGTACTGCTCGTAGGGCAGTACCGCCTGCGTCTGCGCGCCGAAGAAGTCCGAGTACCAGACGGTGAGCAGCCCCAGTAGAACCGGCAGGTTCGCCTCGAACGGCGCGCTGCGGAAGTGCTCGTCGATCTCGTGGAAACCGGCGAGCATCTCCGAGAACGCGGACGGCCCGATCGCGATCATCGTCGACAGGCCGATCGCCGAGTCCATGGAGTAGCGCCCGCCGACCCAGTCCCAGAAGCCGAACATGTTCATGACATCGATGCCGAAGTTCTCGACCTCGGTCGCATTCGTCGAGACGGCCACGAAATGCTTGGCGGTCGCGGAGTCGTCGTCCAGCGCTGCGAGAACCCACGACCGTGCCGTGCGCGCGTTGGTCATCGTCTCCAATGTGGTGAACGTCTTGGACGACACGATGAACAACGTCTCGGCCGGGTCGAGATCACGCGTGGCCTCGGCGAAATCCGTACCGTCCACATTGGACACGAAGCGAAACGTCAGATCACGCCGGCTGTAGTGCCGCAGCGCCTCATACGCCATCACCGGACCAAGATCGGACCCGCCGATGCCGATGTTGACGATGTTGCGGATCGGCTTGCCGGTGTGCCCGCGCCACTCGCCGGCTCGCACCCGGTTGGCGAACTCGCCCATGCGACCCAGCACCTCGTGCACCGCCGAGGCGACGTCGATGCCGTCGACGCTGAGCTTCGCCTTCCGCGGCGCGCGGAGCGCCACGTGCAGCACCGCGCGGTCCTCGGTGACGTTGATCTTCTTGCCGGCGAACATGGCGTCGATGCGCCCGCGCAGCCCGGACTCCTCGGCCAGCTGCAACAGCATCCGGATCGTGTCGTAGGTGACCCGGTTCTTCGAGTAGTCGAGGTAGATGCCGCATGCGTCGAGGGTCATCCGCTCGCCGCGCCGCGGATCGGTGGCGAACAGGTCGCGCAGATGCGTATCGCGGAGCTGCTCGTAATGGGCGGACAGTTCCTTCCACGCGCTTCGTTCCCGCAGTGGGGTCAGGTCCGGTGCGGCCATCCGGCGGCCTCCTGTCGTCGTCGATCGCGCGTGTGTCCCATCTCAGCATCCCGGTCCGAGCGCGCGCCACCACGACCGGCCCGGTGCTGCACCGCCCGGCGGCGGGCCGCTAGCCTCGTCGGGTTATCCAGATACAGACAGGTAGGGGCTGCGCGGTGACTGAACGGCCAAAGCTGTCCGTGATCGGCACGGGCTACCTCGGTACGACGCATGCGGTCTGCATGGTCGAACTGGGCTACGACGTGATCGGCCTGGACGTCGACGAGGAGAAGATCGAGCGGCTCGCCAAGGGCGAGGTGCCGTTCTTCGAGCCGGGCCTGCCAGAGCTGCTGAGCAAGCACTCGAGCAGCGGCAAGCTGCGATTCACGACGTCGTACGAAGAAGTGGCCGAATTCGCCGATGTGCACTTCATCTGCGTCGGCACGCCGCAGAAGAAGGGCGAGTACTCGGCGGACCTGCGTCACGTCGAGTCCGCGTTCACGTCGCTGTCACCGCACCTGACCCGCAAGGTGCTGGTCGTCGGCAAGTCGACCGTACCGGCGGGTACGGCCGCGCACATGGAGAAGCTGATGCGCAGCCTGACGCCGTCCAAGGACGTCGAGCTGGCGTGGAACCCCGAGTTCCTGCGCGAAGGGTTCGCGGTCGAGGACACGCTGCGCCCGGACCGTCTCGTCTTCGGCGTGCACAGCGACTGGGCCGAGCAGCAACTTCGCGCCGCATTCGCCCCCGTGATCGACACGGGCACCCCGGTGGTCGTCACGGACTTCGCCACCGCCGAGCTCGTCAAGGTGGCGGCCAACTCGTTCCTGGCGACGAAGATCTCGTTCATCAACGCGATGGCCGAGGTGTGCGAGACCACCGGCGCCGACGTGACGGCGCTGTCGAAGGCGATCGGCTACGACGACCGCATCGGCCACAAGTTTCTGCGTGCGGGCCTCGGTTTCGGCGGCGGCTGCCTGCCCAAGGACATCAGGGCGTTCATCGCCCGGGCGGGCGAGCTGGGCGTCGATCAGGCGGTGTCGTTCCTGCGCGAGGTCGACGAGATCAACCTGCGCCGCCGGGCACGTACCGTCGAGCTCGGCCTGGACCTCATCGACGGCAGCTACCGCGGCACGCGTATCGCCGTCCTGGGTGCGGCGTTCAAGCCGAACAGCGACGACATCCGCGACTCCCCCGCGCTCGACGTCGCCGCGTCCATCGGCCGGCGCGGCGGCGACGTCGTCGTCTACGACCCGCAGGCGCTCGACAACGCGCGGCGCGCGCATCCCGAACTCGCCTACGTGAACTCGCTCGACGAGGCGCTAACCGGCGCAGACGTGACGATGGTGCTCACCGAATGGGACGAGTTCCAGGACATGGACCCGGTCGCCGTCGGCGAGCAGGTAGCGCAGCGCAACATGGTCGACGGCCGGAACATCCTCGATCCGGTCGCCTGGCGCAAGGCCGGCTGGCGCTACCGCGCCCTGGGACGTCCCTGATCTTCTACAAGCGGGCGAGCGGGCTCGGCTCGCAGCCGAGGAACTCGTCCAGCACTCGATAGACCGAGCACGGCTGAGGGCCGTGCGGCCACAACCCGCCCTCGCCCCGGCAGTGGGTGCACCGGCCGTCGGCGTCGACGTCGTGCAAGTAGCGCAACGCGCTGACCGCGCTGACCAGCCGGGCGAGGCTGGCAATTGACGCGGCGGGGAGCCGCCCGTCGGTGCGGGCGAGCTGCTCCATCAGCTCGTCGAGGCATTCTCCGAGCAGACGGTCGCTGGTGCTCGCCACGGTCAGTAGCGGCCCGCTGTCCGCGTCTGCTTGCCGAACCGATCGTCGTTTTCGTCGATCGGTACTGATGTGCGTCGCCATTGGCGCCCCTCCTCGTTGGAATTAGCGGCGATCGCATTGCAGATCGCCAGCATCCACTCTGCTGCCTCCCGGCCGATTACACAGGAGGCATGGATGGGGGCACTCAGTAAGGGGGCAATGTTGCCCCCTTCTCTGCGGAATGACGGGATGCATGGCCGACGACGAGGAACCCGACCGGCCGGAGTGGGCCAAACGACTCCGGCGGGAGCGGATCGCACGTAACTGGTCTCAGGCCGACGCGGTGCATGCGATGCGGACGTTCTCCGCGGTTCCGCTGCCAGACGGCCTGCTCGATCAGTGGAAGCGTTGGGAACGCGGCCGCAACCGGCCCGACGAGTTCTACCGGCCGATCATCGCCGCAGCCCTGGGGACGGTCGTCGAGTCGATCTTCCCGTCGCTACGACCGCCGCTGCAGCACCACACGACCGACGAGCTGCTCCTGATCCGAAGCGGCATGGACACGCACGAGCTCGTCCAGCGCATCCGCGGATCGTCCACCGACGACGGCACGCTGGACGCCCTGCAGCTGACCGTCGAGCAGATGTGCTGCAACTACGTGCGACAAGACCCCACCGTATTGATCAGCGAAGCCCGCGAATGGCTCACGCGCATCACCGGGCTGCTCGGCGACCGCCTGACATTGCCGCAGCATCGAGAAGTTCTCGATTCGGCCGCGTGGCTGACCCTGCTCGTCGGGTGCCTGCAGTTCGACGGCGGCCAGTACGCGCCGGCCGAAGCGTCGCGGCTCGATGCGCTCCAGCTCGGCGTCGAAGCCGGAAACGCGACGGTGGTCGGCTGGTCGCACGAGATGCGTGCCTGGTTCGACCTGACGCACAACCGCTATCGCGAGGTCGTCGGCGCAGTGCAGGCCGGCCAAGCCGCGGCACCCGGGCGGTCCGTCTCGGTACAGCTGTTCGCCCAGGAGGCGAAGGCCTGGGCGCGGATGGGCAACCACCGCAATGCCACGCAAGCGCTGGAGAAGGGCCGCGTACTGCTCGATTCGCTGCCCTACCCGGAGCGTCCCGACCATCATTTCGTCGTCGATCCCGACAAATTCGATTTCTACGCGATGGACTGCTACCGGCTCATGGGCCAGGACAACATCGCCGAGATGCACGCCCGCGAGACGATCCGCAAGACCACTGCCACGGACGGGACGAGCCGATCGCCGATGCGCCGGGCGGAGGCCGAGTTGACGCTCGGCGTCGTCGCCGCGCGCCGCGGTGAGCTGGACGAGGCGTTGCGCTACGGGCACAGCGCCCTGGCGATATCGCGCAGGTCCGAGCCGTCCTTGCTGATGGTCGGCTCCGAGCTCGCGCGGGCGATCGACGAGCTGTTCCCGAACAATCCCGGCAACCGCGACTTCCGCACCGCCCTCGCTGAAGCGGTGCCGCACTCGATGAGTTAGGCGTTGCCGAGTCGCTCGGCGAGGGCGGCGTCCTTCGCTGCGGCGGCGTCGGCGAGCTGTGCCTGGAACTCCGTCATCCGCTCGGCGAGCTTCGGGTCGGCCGTGGCCAGAATGCGCACCGCCAGCAGCCCCGCATTGCGGGCTCCGCCGATCGACACCGTGGCCACCGGAACCCCGGCCGGCATCTGCACGATCGAGAGCAGGGAGTCCATGCCGTCGAGGTACTTCAGCGGCACCGGGACGCCGATCACGGGCAAGGCGGTCAGCGAGGCGACCATGCCCGGCAGGTGAGCCGCCCCACCGGCCCCGGCGATGATCACCTTGATGCCGCGGCCGGCCGCGTCCTGCGCGTATTTCGCCATGCCGAGCGGAGTGCGGTGCGCCGAGACGACCCGCACCTCGTGCGCGACGCCGAACTCGCTCAGCGTCTCGGCGGCCGCGCCCATGACGTCGTAGTCCGAGTCGCTGCCCATGATCACTGATACCAGTGCCGCCATATGCGAATCCGCGTTCCCGCTCATTGCGGGTCTCCGTTCGCCAGGTAGTCGGCGGCCGCCCCGGCTCGCGCGCGGACGTCGGCGAGGTCGCTGCCGAGCGCCGTCACGTGACCGACCTTACGGCCGGGACGGAATCCCTTGCCGTACAGGTGGATCTTGACGCCCGGCCAGCGTGCCATGCAGTGGTGCACCCGCTCGTCGATCGCGGCGGGCTTGACGTCGTCCGGGCCGGCAAGCACGTTCGCCATGACCACGACCGGCGCCGTCAGCGTGGTCGAGCCGAGCGGGTAGTCGAGCACGGCGCGCAGGTGCTGCTCGAACTGCGACGTGCGCGCGCCCTCGATCGTCCAGTGCCCGGAATTGTGCGGACGCATCGCGAGCTCGTTGACGACCAACCGGCCGTCAACGGTCTCGAACAGCTCGACGGCGAGCACGCCCGTCACCCCGAGTTCGGCGGCGATGCGCAGCGCGAGCTGCTGCGCCTCGTCGGCCAGCGCGTCGGGCAGGTCGGGTGCCGGCGCGATCACCTCGACGCAGATGCCGTCGTCCTGGACGGTCTGCACGACGGGCCACGCAGCACCCTGCCCGAACGGCGACCGCGCGACGAGGGCGGCCAACTCGCGCGCGATCGGGACGTTGGCCTCGGCGAGCAACGGGGCGCCGCCGTCCAGATATGGGGCCGCCTCGTCGAGGGACCCGAGCGCCGACCTCTGCACCGAACTCGGCCAGCGCCGCGCCGGGATCGTTGGCGGCCGAGAGGTCGAGCCACCGCGGGCTGGGCACGCCGAGCTCGGTGAGCCGGGCTCGCATGAGCGCTTTGTCCTGTGCGTATCGCAGCGCGGCGGCACCCGGATGCACCGATACCCCGGCGTGAGCGAGCGCCGCGACATGCTCGTTCGGTACGTGCTCGTGGTCGAAGGTGACCACATCGCAGCCACGCGCGAACGCGCGCAGGTCGTCCAGGGAGCGGTAGTCGCCGACCACGACGTCGGCCGCGACGAGCGCCGCGCCGTCGTCGACTGATTCGGCGAGGATTCGCAGCGACTGCCCCAGCGCGATCGCGGCCTGATGGGTCATCCGGGCCAACTGGCCCGCTCCGACCATGCCGACCACCGGCAGTTCGGTGCGGGCGTCCACGTCGCAAGAGGGTAATCGCCACCCACGTCGTCCGCTCGACGCGGGCCTACACCGCCCGAGTGTCATGTAATACCCAGGTAGACTCCGCGCTCATCATGCTGAAAACGACCACGCCGACGCTTCTGGAACGGCTGCGCTCATCGTGGCGGATCCTGCTCAAGGAAGTCGCGGCCTTCGGCGTGGTCGGCGCTGTCGGCTTCGTCATCGACGTGGGCCTGTTCAACCTGTTCTTCAGTCACGGCCAGATCATCGCGAAATGCATCTCGACGTTCTGTGCCACGGCGGTGACCTATTTCGGCAACCGGTACTTCTCGTTCTCCCATCGCGCCCGAAGCGGGATCGGCCGCGAGACGTCGATCTTCCTCAGCATCAACGTCGTCACCTTGCTGTTCAGCCTCGCGGTGATCGGCCTGTTCGAGTACCCGTTCCACCTCAAGCACCACCTACTCGCCATGAACGTCGTCAACATCGCGACGATCGGGCTCGGCACGGTGTTCCGGTTCTGGTCGTACAAGCGGTTCGTGTTCCTGCATCCGGATCGCGTCCACAGCCGCGACATCGACCTCGACGAGGAGCTCGCCGAGACCTGAGCCGCGTTGTCGGCGGTGCCAGGTATCGACAATTCGTGCGATGGATCGATCTGGAGCGCCAGCGCCGAACGGCGAGGCCGAGCCCGTCCACGACCTGCTGGACTGAGCTCAGGTGGCTTCGTCGAGCCGGAAGCCGACCTTCAAGCCGACCTGGACGTGGCCGAGCTCGCCGTCGACGATGTGCCCACGGATCTCGGTGACCTCGAACCAGTCCAGCCCGCGCAGGGTTCGCGCGGCGCGTCCGATGGCGCCCTTGATCGCGTCATCGACTCCCTCGGACGACGTGCCGACTACTTCGGTGATTCGGTAGGTACGGCCGGCCATCTTGTGCCTCCTCGGTGGAGCGGGACGAACGGGTCAGCCGCCATCTTCGTCGCTTGCGGTCAGCGGCTCCAGGGCACTGCCCTTTCCGCGGACTCGGAGGCGACCTGCGCGAGACTGGCGGCCATGGTGACGACGCGGAAGGCCCGCCACGACGACGCCGGTGCCGTGACGGGCGTGGTGCACGCCGCATACGTGCATTACGTCGCGCGGATCGGACAGCAGCCGGCCCCGATGGGCGCCGACTACGTCGCCCTGATCGAGACCGGCTCGGTGTGGGTGGCCGAGCTGGCAGGCCAGATCGTCGGCGTGCTCGTGCTGCACGCCTACCCCGACCACCTGCTGATCGAGAACATCGCTGTGTCGCCCGACGCGCAGGGCGGCGGAATCGGAACGTGCCTGCTCGAACTCGCGGATCGAGAGGCTGTGGCAGCGGGCTTCAGTGAGATCCGGCTGTACACCAACGAGGCGATGACGGAGAACCTGGCGTACTACCCCCGTCGGGGCTTCGTCGAAACGCACCGCGCGACCGAGCACGGCTTCAGCCGCGTGTTCTTCCGCAAGCCCGTTCCGTAGCGGAAATCGGTCGCGCATCCGCGGCCTGCCCTGCAACGATCCGGGCCATGTCATCGATCGCGCCCGCCTTGCTGCCGACCGTCGCGTCCCTAGCGGCGTCGCAGCAGCCGGTCGGCCCGCATCGGAGGCGCTGCCGCCTCGTCACGTGACAGCCGCACTCGTCGCGGGGTTGCTCGCCGGGTACGGCATCGCCCTACCGGTCGGTGCGATCGCGACCTACCTCGTGGCTCTCACGGCTCGGACGTCCATGCGCATCGGCGCATCGGCGGCACTGGGCGTGGCAACCGCGGACGGCGTGTACGCGACGCTGGCGGTCGTCGGCGGGCGCTCGTTCGCGGCGCTGATCCAGCCCGCGGCAGGTGGCTTGCGCATCGCGTCGGGCGCCGTGCTGTTAGCCCTCGCGGCGCGGATCGTCGTGCAGGCCGTCCGCGGCCATCGTTCTGGCGAAACCACGGCACCGAGCGACCGGTCCGGCGCTGCCCGGACGTACCTGAGCCTGCTGGCCATCACCATGCTGAACCCGATGACGATCGTGTATTTCGCGGCGCTCGTCGTCGATCACAGGTCTGCGGCGGCCGTCTCTGCGCCGGCCGGCGCCGTGTTCGTGCTCGCCGCGTTCGCTGCGTCGGCAAGCTGGCAACTGACGCTCGCGGGCAGTGGCGCCGTGCTCGGACGCGTGCTGACCAGCGACCGCGGCCGGCTGCTGAGCGCGCTGGCGTCGGGTCTGCTGATCGGCGCCCTCGCCCTGAACGTCCTGATCGGATGACCGACGTCAGAGGCGATCGGGCACGTCGTCGGGCGACGTGTCGATCGGTGCAGTTCCCAGGTGCGCCGTGCTGCCGTGGTGTTCGAGCGCGATCTCGTCCGCGGCCGATACCCCCTCGGGCAGGTCGATCGTGGTCTTCGGCCCGGTGAACCAGTTCTTCACCGATACGTGCCACCAGACCCACAGCAGCAAACCCGCTCCGCCGATCACGATCGGCGTGTAGTTGACGAACTTCAGGTTCGCCCAGCCGAAGCCCTTGTACCAGGGCGCCCCAGCTGTGGACGTTGGCAAGATCGCGATGAACGACGTGACCACGATCTCGACGACCGCGACGACGCACATCCACTTGTACTTGTTGCCCAGCGTCCACCCGCCGGGTTGGAAGCTGGAACCTGCCCTCCAGCGAAGGAAGATCGGGATCGCGAAGGCTACGTAAAGGCCGATCACGCCGATCGAGACGACGGCGAAGAACGCGACCGGCGAGGCCACGAGCTCGTCACCGACCGGCAGGTTCACCGTCACGATGGCCGGCAGCGTGATCACGATCGCCACGACGACGGAGAGCAAGACGCCGTATACCGGCACGCGATTCTTGTTCAGCTTCGACCAGTACTGCCCGCCGGGGACGGCGCCGTCACGGCTGAACGCGAACAGCATCCGAGTGGTACTGGTCATGCAGGCAACCGTGCAGAAGAACTGCCCGACGGTCGCGATTGCCAGAACGACGCTCGCGCCGTTGACCGTCAGGGCCTGGTTGAAGATGATCGCCACGCTGCCGCCCGTGTAGCCGGCGCCGCCGGCAGTCACGCCGGCCTCGTCCCGCACAGCGAACAGGAACGCGAGCAGCAGGATCTCACCGCCGATCGCAGAGTAGAAGATCGACTGCCAGATGCCCTTCGCTGCCGAGTTGGCCGCTTGGTGCGTCTCCTCCGAGAGGTGGGCGGACGCGTCGTAGCCGGTGATCGTGTACTGCGTCAGGATCACCGACAGCGGGACGACGCCGAGGAAGAACGCCAATCCGCCGGAGTGGCCGCCGAAGAACCCTGTGTTGTTCACCGTGTGGGTGAACACCGACTTCAGGCTCGCGTGGTGACTCGGGGCGAAGATGAGGATCAGCACGATCAGGCTCGCTCCGGCTACGTGCCACCAGACCGAGATGTTGTTCAGAATGGCGAGCAGCTTGCTGGAGAAGATGTTCACGACGGCGGCAAGCGCCAGGACGATCACGAAGATCAGGAACACCCGTTTGAGGCTGTAGCCGCTCGCCCAGGACTTGCTGTACGTGTCGAGCGTCAGGTCGAAGAACGTCGCGCATCCGTACGCCACCGACGCGTCGATCGCGAACAAGCCGATCAGATTCAGCCAGCCGGTGTAGTAGCCGGCCTTGGCGCCGCCGAGCTTGGACGCCCACCAGTAGATTCCGCCGGACGTCGGGAACGCAGACACCAGCTCGGACATGCACAGGCCGATGATCAGGATGAACGCTCCGGCGATCGGCCAGCCCCACGCGATCGCTGCCGGGCCACCGTTGTTCCAGCCGACACCGAACGTCGTGAAGCAGCCCGCCAGGATCGAGATGATCGAGAACGAGATCGCGAAGTTCGAGAAGCCGGACCAGGATCGGTTCAGCTCCTGCTTGTAGCCGAGTTCGGCGAGCCGCTGTTCGTCGGCGTCGAGCTTCAGGGTGTCAGCCACTTTTCAATTCCCCCTCGGGATCACTGTGCCTGCTGAACTTCGGCGATCAGAGTTGCGAAATCAGGGCCACGGAACTCGGCGATCGCTCGTTCGTATTTCTCCATGCCCCACGCCCAGAAGTCGAAGTCGACGTCGCTGGTGCCGTCCTGGATCGATGCCCAGAGCGTCCAGCCGTACTTGGACATCAGGCCCAACAGGCGCGCGCGGGCGACCTTTGCCCGCGATCGGCGGCCGTAGTACGCGCTCACCAGCTCGTCGAGATGGTCGAGGCTCAGGTTCGCCTCGCTCCAGATGTTGCCGAGTTCGAAGCAGGCGTCGTTGTTGCCTGCGTACTCGTAGTCGATGAACCAGATCCGCTCACCGTCGTCGACCATGTTGGCCGCTAGCAGGTCGTTGTGGCACGGTACGTACCCCTCGTGACGCACCGTCAGAGCGGAGCGGATCTGGTCCACCTTCGGCATGAATTCGACGTAGTCGCGAGGCAGCCGGAACCCGCGGTCGAGGACGAGATCCAGATACCTGCGCTGGACGGTGAACATGTCGAAGTCGTTGCCGAAGCGCGGGCCCTTGTGCAGCCGCCGGCAGGTCGCCGCCACGCGTTCGAGATTCGCGGTGTCGTCGAGATCGGCATCGCTGAAGGTTCGGCCGTCGATCCATTCGATGGCGAGCACGCCGCGCCCGGGCAGGTAGCCCGCCACATCAGGCCCGACACCGGCACGCGAGGCGGCGACGGCATTGCGATGCTCGGCGTCGCGGTCGATCTGCAACAGTGTGCTTTGCTCGGCGGATACGCGGACGACAACTTCGCGCCCACGATGGGTAATCACCCGGTAATTGCGGTTGGTCAAGCCGCCGGGCAGCGGCTGGACGTCGAGTGGCGGACCGGCAAGATCCGGCAGATCATCGAGGATGGCTCGCATCTCCGGCCACGCGGAGGCGGCCGGATCCATGGAGGCCAACGACATCGTGGCGAAGTACGGGGCGGTCACGCGTACTCCTCCCGGTCGCGGGTGGACGCCCGCACCGCGTGAACGGCGGTGTAAGCGCGCAGTGTCGGGATGGTAGGACAGCCCGGAGCCAACGGTCTACCCCCCAGACCTTTTGGTCGGCGAGTCGCAATGCTTGTCGCCGGTCGCGCCGTGACTGCATCATGAGCAGTTGTGCCGACCGACCAGCCGCTGCCCGCCGCCGCCCGGATAGTGATCATCGGTGGTGGCGTGGGCGGTGCAAGCGTCGCGTATCACCTGAGCGAAATGGGCGAACGGGACGTGCTCCTGCTCGAGCGCGACGAGCTGACGAGTGGCTCGACGTTCCATTCCGCAGGCCTGGTAGGGCAATTGCGCGCAGATCCGGCGCTAACCCGCATGAACATGTACTCCGTCGACCTGTACCGGAAACTCCAGGCCGGCGAGCACGGCGTGGCGTGGACCGAGTCCGGTGGCATCAAGCTGGCGTCCAGCCCCGAGCGGCTGCAGGAAATCCGCCACCAGATCAGCTGGGCACGCACGTATGGCCTGCCGTTACAGGAGATTTCCGTGCATGAGGCGGCCGAGCTGTTCCCGCTGATCAGCACCGAAGGCGTGGTCGGCGCCGCTTACCTTCCGTCCGACGGGTATATCGATCCGTCGCAGCTGTGCAACGCCCTCGCGAACCTGGCGCGATCCAACGGGGTGCGAGTCGCGACGCGGACGAGGGTCGTCGGCATCGACGTCGAAGCCGGTCGCATTCGTGGCGTCCGCACCGACCAGGGCGATGTCGCATGCGAGATCGTGGTCAACTGCGGCGGGATGTTCGCCGCCGAGATCGGCCGGATGGCTGGCGTCCGAATCCCGCTGATCCCGATGTCGCATCAGTATCTCGTCACCGAGGCATTCCTGCCCCAGCGCGAGAATCCCCTGCCGACGCTGCGTGATCCGGACCTGCTCGTGTACTACCGCCAAGAGGTCAACGGGCTGGTCATGGGCGGCTACGAGCGCGACCCCGAACCGTGGACGGCCACCGAACGCAGTTACGACGCCGTGCCGGCCGACTTCAACGGGCGGCTGCTGCCGGAGAACTGGCCGCGATTCGAGCAGCTCGCGCAGAACTCGCAGGTTCGCGTTCCGGCGATGGCCGATGTCGGCGTGCGCATGATCGTCAACGGTCCCGAGGCATTCACCCCCGACAACGAGTTCTGCCTCGGCGAGACCGACGTTGCCGGGTTCTTCGTCGCCGCCGGATTCTGCGCGCACGGCATCGCCGGAGCGGGCGGTATCGGCAAGATCGTCGCGGAATGGATCGTCGAGGGCGAGCCGAGCCTGGACGTCTGGCACATGGACATCAGCCGCTTCGGCCGTGACTACCGCTCGCCGCAGCGCACGCTGGAACGCACCGTCGAGAGCTACCGGCGCTACTACGACATCAGCTACCCCGGACGTCAGCGCGACGCCGGGCGACCGCTGCGCATGTCGCCCGCCTACCCGTGGCACGCCGCGAACGGCGCGTACTTCGGCGAGAAGGCCGGCTGGGAGCGGGTCGACTACTACGAGCCGAACGCGTTCCAGGGCAACGGCGCACCGCGGCCGGACGGGTGGGCCGGGCGGTACTGGTCGCCGGCGATCGCCGCCGAGCACGCCGCGACGCGGCGAACGGCCGGCCTGTTCGACGAGTCCTCGTTCGCCAAGATCGAGGTGAGTGGCCCCGACGCCGCGACGCTGCTCGAGTGGGCATGCGACAACCGCGTCGCGCGTGGCATCGGCGACGTCACGTACACGCAGGCGCTGAACCGGCACGGCGGCATCGAAGCTGACTTCACCGTCAACCGCGTCGCCGACGACGTCTTCTCCATCGTCACCGGCACGGCGTTCGGGTCGCACGACATGTCCTGGCTTCGCAAGCAGGCCCGCCGTCGCGGCGCGGACGTTCGGATCGACGACGTGACCGGCCGCGACGTCTGCTACGCGCTATGGGGGCCCCGGTCGAGGGAGATCCTGACCCAGTTGACTCCGGCGGATCTCGGCAACGAGGCATTCCGCTTCATGACCGCGCAGCAGATCACCGTTGCGGACGTGCCGGTTCGCGCACTGCGCGTCACGTTCGTCGGCGAACTCGGCTGGGAGTTGTACGCGTCCTCGGAGTACGGCGCCACGCTGTGGCGCAGCGTGTGGGAAGCCGGCAAGGATCTCGGCCTGGTCGCCGGCGGGTACCGCGCCATCGACAGCATGCGGCTGGAAAAGGGCTACCGCGTATGGGGTTCTGACATAACCCCGGAGACCACGCCGTACGAGGCCGGGCTCGGTTTCTGCGTGAAGCTCGGCAAGGCAGGAGGCTTCGAGGGACGTGACGCGCTCCTGGCGTCCAAGGAACGGGGACTGGAGCGCCGGCTGTGCGCGATGACGCTGCACGACCCGCACTCCGTAGTGTTGGGTAACGAGCCGGTGCGGGTAGGCGATCGCGTCGCCGGGCGCGTGACGTCCGGCGGCTACGGCTACACCGTCGACGCGTCCATCGCGTACGCGTACCTGCCCATGGCCGATGCCGAGCCCGGCACGGCCGTGAGCGTCGACCTGTTCGGCGACTGGGTCGACGGCGTCGTGGTGGCAGAGCCACTCTTCGATCCGGCGGGGCTGCGCATCCGCGGATGACAGCTCTACCGAAAAAGACTGCTCGACGTACCATTCGGCTGTGCAGCCAGCGCAGCCTCCCCGAATCGGCCTGACGACCTACCGCGAACACGCGTCGTGGGGTGTCTGGAGCGAGCCGGCCGACCTGCTGCCGACCACTTATGCGGACGCGCTGCAAGCGGCCGGCGGCGTCGCGCTGCTGCTGCCGCCCGGAGCGCACGATCCCGACAGGGCGGCACAATCCGCCCTCGACGGCGTGCAAGGCTTGCTGCTCTCCGGCGGCGCCGACCTGGATCCGGCCCGCTACGGCGCGTCCCGCGACGCGAACACGGGCACTGCCCGCCCTGATCGAGACGCCTGGGAGCTGGCGCTGGCCCGAGCGGCTCTGGACCGAGGGCTGCCGATCCTCGGCGTGTGCCGAGGCATGCAGGTGCTCAACGTCGAGCTCGGCGGAACGCTCGTGCAGCACCTGCCCGAACAGGTCGGCAGCGAGGCGCACAGCCCGACCGTCGGCGTGCACGGCCGGCACCGCGTCCGCGTCGCGGACGGCAGCGTGCTCGCCACGCTGCTCGGCGCATCCGCTGACGTCGCCACATACCACCACCAGGCCGTCGAGACGCTGGGCGCCGGGCTCGTGCCGACCGCATGGGCCGACGACGGCGTCATCGAGGCGGCCGAACTGCCCGGCGACGCATGGGTCGTCGCTGTGCAGTGGCATCCCGAGGTGCACGACCGCGATCCGCTGTTCCGCGCGTTCGTCGACGCGTGCGCCGCATGGCGGGCCGCCGCAGCGGGAAATGACCCCGCTTCCCCGCCGGAATCTCCACTTTTCGGCGATTCAAACGGCGATATCGGCGGGGAAGCGACCCCCCGGCGATCGAGAGCCTCGGTGACCGAGCAGCCCGGTAGCCGGACGACCGAGGCCGCGTCGTGACGGACAATCTCGTCGCCGAGGGAAGCGTCGAGGCGCTGTGGGCGCGCGCGGTGTTCTCGCCCGTGCCGGTCCGGAACGCGTTCGAGGTCACCGTCGAGCGGCTGGCGCAAGGCATCCAGCTAGGCGTCCTGGTTGGCGGTGACCGGTTGCCGCCGGAGCGGGAGCTTGCCAACACACTCGGCGTGAGCCGAGTGACGCTGCGGGAGGCGATCAAGGCGCTGCGCGACGCGGGACTCGTCGAGTCACGACGCGGCCGGGGCGGCGGCACGTTCGTGGTAGCGCCCAAGACGCGCAGCCCTCGGCGCGCCGAGCAGCTCGGCCGGTCGATGCGGCACGTCCTCGATGACGCGCTCGACCTTCGCCGGATCATCGAACCCGGCGCCGCGGCACTCGCCGCGTCGCGCACGCTGACCGCCGCCGACCGCGCGACGCTGCACCGCTGCCTGGCGGACGCGACGCGCTGCTCGCCGGAGACGCGACGGCTGGCCGATTCGCGTCTGCACATGGCCATCGCCGCCGCGGGCGGCAGCGCGTCGGTGACCGCAGCCGTCGCCGACGTGCAATTACGTGTGGACGAGCTGCTGCGCGCCATCCCGGTCATCGCGGCGAATATCGCTCACTCCGACCGCCAGCACGCCGCGATCGTGGACGCGATCCTGGCCGGTCAGGTCGAGCGCGCCCGCGTCGAGATGGAGGAGCACGTCGACGGAACCGCAGCCCTGCTTCGGGGTTTCCTGAGCTGAGTGGCCGGGCGCCTTCCCCAGGACTCCTCGGAGAAGGTACGGTCGGCGGACCTTCCAACGAGAGGTGACGAGGCATGCCGAAACCTGCACTGAGCGTCGACGAGCTCAGGGCCGGCGTCTCGGCCGGCTCGATCGACACCGTCATCCTCGCCATAACCGACATGCAGGGCCGCCTGCAGGGCAAGCGGTTCGCCGCCGAGCACTTCGTCGAGGACGTACTGGCGCATGGCACCGAGGGATGCAACTACCTGCTCGCCGTCGACGTGGAGATGAACACGGTCGGCGGCTACGCGATGTCCAGCTGGGACACCGGCTATGGCGACTTCGTCATGGCACCCGACCTGTCCACGCTTCGCCGGACGACGTGGCACCCGGGCACCGCCTTGGTCCTCGCCGACGTCGAGTGGGAGGACGGCACGGCCGTCGCGCCGTCTCCCCGGCAGGTGCTGAAGCGGCAGGTCGATCGCCTCGCCGAGCACGGCTGGACCGCGTTCGTCGGCACGGAACTGGAGTTCATGCTCTTCGACGAGACCTACGAGTCGGCGTCGGCGAAGCGTTACGCCGGCCTCTCCCCGGCCAACCAGTACAACGGCGACTACTCGATTCTCGGGACGTCACGAGTCGAGCCGATCCTGCGAGCGATCCGGAACGGTATGCGCGACGCCGGCCTGAATGTCGAGTCGGCAAAGGGTGAGTGCAACTTCGGCCAGCACGAGATCGCGTTCAAGTACGACGATGCCATCACGACCTGCGACAACCACTCGGTGTACAAGACCGGCGCGAAGGAGATCGCCGCGCAGCAGGGTGCCGCACTGACATTCATGGCCAAGTACGACGCGCACGAGGGCAACTCGTGCCACATCCACTTGTCGCTGCGGAAGGACGACGGCGAGCCGGTCTTCGCCGGTGACCGCGATGGCGGGGTGTCGACCGTGTTCGAGCACTTCCTCGCCGGGCAGCTCGCCGCGCTGCGCGAGCTGACTTACCTGTTCGCGCCGAACATCAACTCCTACAAGCGATATCAGCCCGACTCATTCGCGCCGACCGCAGTGAAGTGGGGCCGCGACAACCGCACGTGCGCGCTGCGCGTGATCGGGCACGGGCCGAGCCTGCGCTTCGAGAACCGGGTGCCTGGCGGAGACGTCAACCCTTACCTCGCCGTCGCCGGCATGATCGCCGCCGGGCTGCACGGCATCGAGAACGAGCTCCCGCTCGAGGCGCCGTTCACCGGCAACGCCTACGCGGCCGATGCCGAGCAGGTGCCGCAGTTGCTCAGCGATGCCGCACACCTGTTCCAGCGCAGTGACCTCGTCCGCAAAGCATTCGGCGACGACGTCGTCGACCACTACGCCAACGCCGCACGAGTCGAGCTGGCCGCGTTCAACGCCGCGGTCACCGACTGGGAGCGCGTCCGCGGCTTCGAACGGATGTAACGATGCAGGTCATCAACCCGGCGACCGAGCAGGTCGTGACTACCGTCGAATCGCTTGGCGTCGAGGAAACCGATGCAGCGATTGCCCGGTCCCGTAAGGCTTTCCCGGCCTGGCGGGCTGTCGCACCCGGCGATCGCGCACGGATGCTGCGCCGCTTCGCCGAGGCCGTCGATGCCGACCGCGAGCACCTGGCCCAGCTCGAAGTCGCGAACTCGGGACACACGATCACCAACGCGCGGTGGGAGGCCGGCAACGCGCGTGACGTCATCGCGCCCATCGCGTCCTGGGGATTCGCCCCGGCGCTGGCTGCCGGCAACGCGGTCGTGCTCAAGCCGGCCGAGCTGACGCCGCTGACGGCGCTGCGCCTCGCCGAGCTCGCGCGGGACGCGGGGATTCCTGAGGACGTGTTCCAGGTGCTGCCCGGCAAGGGCAGCGTCATCGGCCAGCGGTTCGTCGACCACGCAGATGTCGCGAAGATCGTCTTCACCGGCTCGACCGAGGTGGGCCGCGAGATCATGGCCGGCTGCGCCCGCCAGATCAAGCCGGTGACGCTCGAACTCGGCGGCAAGAGCGCAAACGTGGTGTTCGCGGACGCCGACCTGTCAGCGGCAGCCGCAGGCGCGCCCTATGCGGCGTTCGACAACGCGGGTCAGGACTGCTGCGCGCGTTCGCGGATCCTCGTAGAGCGAAGCGCATACGACCGGTTCATGGAGCTGTTCGAGGCGGCCGTCGCCGGGGTGGTCGTCACGGACCCGTCCGACGACAAGGCCGAGATGGGCCCGTTGATCAGCGCGGCGCACCGCGAACGCGTCGCCAGTTACGTCGGCGCCGATGTCGCGTTCCGGGGCAGCGCCCCAGCAGGCTCCGGCTACTGGTTCCCGCCGACCGTACTCACGCCGGACGACCCCGCGGATCGGGTCCTGCACGAAGAGATCTTCGGTCCGGTCGTGGCGGTCGTCCCGTTCGACGACGAGGCCGACGCGGTCCGCATCGCCAACGACAGCGCGTTCGGGCTGTCCGGATCGATCTGGACGCGTGACGTCGGCAAGGCGATCCGGGTCAGCCGTGCCGTCGAGTCCGGCAACCTCTCGGTGAACTCGAACTCGTCGGTGCGCTATTGGACGCCGTTCGGCGGATTCAAGTCGTCCGGACTGGGCCGCGAGCTCGGCCCGGACGCGCCGCTTGCCTTCACCGAGACGAAGAACGTCTTCATCTCGAACGCCTGAACCGCCGAAGCTGAGGAGCACTGCAATGGGAGATCGTCTCGCAGGCAAGGTTGCGGTCGTCACCGGCGCGGGTAGCGGGATCGGCCTTGCCACGGCACGCCGCTTCGCCGACGAGGGCGCGAAGGTGGTCTGCGCCGACATCGACGACGAGGCCGGCGCCAAGGCGGCGACCGAGATCGGCGGCCGATACGTAAAGGTCGACGTGACGTCCGAACCTCAGGTGCGCGCGCTGTTCCAGGCTGCCGTCGACGAGTACGGCGGGCTCGACATCACCTTCAACAACGCTGGGATCTCACCGCCGGACGACGATTCGATCCTCACCACGGACATGGACGCGTGGCGCCGCGTGCAGGACGTCAACCTGACCTCCGTGTACCTGTGTTGTAAGTACGCCATCGAGCAGATGCGCGCGCACGGCGGCGGCTCGATCATCAACACCGCGTCGTTCGTCGCGGTGCTGGGCTCGGCGACATCGCAGATCTCCTACACCGCCAGCAAGGGCGGCGTCCTGTCGATGAGCCGCGAGCTCGGTGTCCAGTTCGCGCGTGAAGGCATCCGCGTCAACGCGCTGTGCCCAGGGCCGGTGAACACACCGATGCTGCAAGAGCTGTTCGCCAAGGACCCCGAGCGAGCG
>WNGI01000444.1_pt1 | contig 30054 bp, 27 predicted proteins | sample 5400621 | NCBI WGS metagenome assembly WNGI01 (sample SAMN13153374, study PRJNA577476) | soil metagenome | isolation source: 20 cm soil or saprolite under Garry oak tree replicate 1 | place: USA:California | collected 2016-06-15
AAGCCGACGTGCGTGGCGCGCTCATAGACCTGTCTGGCGCCAGAGAGCAGCTCGATGCGGCAACCGAGAGGCTCAGCCTGGCCGAGCAAGAGGTGGCACAGGCCCGTGACCGCTTCAACGCAGGGGTCGCGGGAAACGCTGATGTAGTGAACGCCTCACTCGCGCTCACCGCCTCGCGTACGCTGGTCAACGACGCCGAGACGGCGTACCAATTGGCGCGCGTGGCGCTCGCACGTGCTACGGGAAGCGTTACGACACTGAGATAATGATCACGAAGGCTTACTTGCAGAACTCCAATTAGACTATCAGGAACACAGGAAAGGTTATGGCAACCGCAACCGCAATCGAAAGCGAAGCTCCCGGAACTCCAGCTTCACGCAACGGCAGATCCGCCGCGTCCGAGCCCGGAACACCGTCGTCAAAAAAGAAATTCGTGCTGCCCATCGTTGGGGTCGTCGCGCTGATCCTTCTCTTCTGGGCGTTCCAGAAATGGAGCTACGGCCGTTCACACCAGTCTACGGACAACGCGCAGGTCGATGGTCACATCGTGCCGGTGCTGGCCAAAGTCGGCGGCTACGTGAAGACGGTGAACGTGAGCGAAAACGATCACGTCAACGCCGGACAGCTACTCGTGCAGCTCGACGACGAGGACTATCGCGTCCGCCTCCAGCAGGCACAGGCTGATCTTGCGGCAGCCGAAGCGACGGCCGGTGGCGGCGGATTCTCCGGTCAGGCACAGGCGCAGGTCCAGAGCGCCACTGGCCAGCGTGCCGCGCTCGACGCTCAGATCGGTGCCGCCCGGGCCAATGCCAACAAGGCTGACGCCGATCTTGCCCGCGCGAAGGAGCTGGCTGGGAAGCAGATCATCTCCAAGCAGCAGCTTGATGCCGCGCAGGCAACCGCCGACGTCGCGCACGCGAACCTTATCGCTTCGCAGCGTCAGGCGGCAGCAGGGGGCGGAGTGGTGAACACCGCTGAAGCCGGCGTGCGTGTCGCAAACGCGCGCTCCCTCGCTGCTCGTGCGATGGCGGAGAACGCTCAGCTACAGCTCGATTATACCCGCATCACCGCGCCAGCGTCCGGCGAGGTTTCGAGAAAGCAGGTTGAAGTAGGACAGCTCGTCGCACCGGGCCAGCCACTGCTCAGCATCGTCGCTGACACAGGTATCTGGGTTACCGCGAACTTCAAGGAGACCCAGCTCGCCAAGATTCGTCCCGGCCAGCCGGTCGAGTTCGAGATCGACGCTTACAACAATTGCGTCGGCCAGGGAAGGGTCGCGAGCGTGAGCGGCGCGACTGGAGCAAAGTTCGCGCTTCTGCCGCCTGACAACGCAACCGGAAACTTCACCAAGGTCGTGCAGCGTGTACCAGTGCGCATCGCGGTGACGAAGCCATGTCCGGGTTACACCTTGCGACCAGGTCTCTCGGCGAACGTTCACGTCGACACTTCCAACCGGTGAGCACGGCGGTACTGCGTTCGTCGGGGATATCGACATCCTCCGAGGACCGCTACTCGCACAAGTACATCATCGCCGCCACCGTCACGATGGCGGCGATGCTCGAGCTGATCGACACCTCGATCGTCAACGTCGCCATCCCGCACATGATGGGAAACCTTGGCGCGACGCTCGACGAGATCGCATGGGTTTCCACCGCGTACATCATCGCCAACGTCATCGTCATCCCGATGTCGGGTTGGCTGTCGGCTTTTTTCGGCAGAAAGCGTTACTTCACGGGCTCGATCCTTCTCTTCACGATAGCGTCGTTCTTCTGCGGCGCGTCTCATTCGCTGCTCACGCTCATTTTCTGGCGCGTCATTCAGGGAATTGGCGGCGGGGCATTGCTCTCCACTGCTCAAGCCACATTGTACGAGTCGTTCCCGCCCGAGGAAGCTGGAACGGGCATGGCGATCTTCGGCGTCGGCGTCATGGTAGGACCGACGCTCGGCCCTACACTCGGCGGCTGGATCACGGACAACTACAACTGGCCGTGGATCTTCTACATCAATGTTCCACTCGGCATCATCGCGGCGATTCTCACGGTCACATATGTAGCTGACGCCGAGCACCAGGAGCGGGCCGATAGGATCGACTACCTCGGAATAGTCCTGCTGACGCTTTGTGTCGGCTCGCTGCAGTGGATGCTCGAGCGCGGAGAGCGCTACGACTGGTGGGATTCGCGCCTCGTCACGATGCTGGGAATTACGGCGCTCCTCTCGGGAATCGCGCTCATCTGGCACGAGCTGACGACCGACGAGCCGGTAATCAATTTCCGCATTCTCAAAAGTCGGCAGTTGACCGCAGGCGTGAGCCTGGGATTGCTGCTTGGGTTTGCCCTCTACGGCTCGGTCTTCATTCTGCCCGTTTTTCTGCAGCAGCTGCTCCAGATGACAGCGTGGCAGACCGGAAAGATCATTCTGCCCGGTGCGATCGCATCAGCAGTGACAATGGCCGTGGTCGGGAGAAACGCCATGCGATTGGACGCCAGATATACGGTAATAGCAGGGGCATTTCTCTTCTTTCTGTCGATGCTGAAGCTGTCGCACCTCACGTCCGCGAGCGGCTCACAGGATCTGTTCTGGCCACTGATCTTTCGCGGTATGGGGCTCGGCCTCATCTTCGTTCCTTTGACGAACGCGACGATGGCGGACCTCAAGGTGAAGGACCTGGCGCAGGGAACGGGCATGTTCAATCTCATGCGCCAGCTCGGCGGCTCGCTTGGAATCGCCGTTATGGCGACGCTTCTCGCGCGCTTCATGGCGGCGGAGAAGGCGGTGCTGGTCGAGCACGTCGGAGCAAACGATCCGGAGACATTGAGTCGTCTCTCGCTGCTGGCGCGCGGACTCGTTGCGCGGGGAATCAATCCGATGATCGCACAACAGCAGGCACTCGCGATCCTCGACCGGCAGGTGACGGTGCAATCGAGCATGCTCGCGTTTTCCAGGATTTATCTGTACAGCGGCCTGGTGCTGATATTCGGGCTGCCGCTGCTGTTCCTGTTCAGGACCGGTCGGGCGCGCGGCTCCATGGGCCCGGTTCACTAGACAGAGATCGCATTGTCGATCAGAAACGCCGGCGACGCCGGTAAGGGTGTTCCGGCCGTATCTTACGGCCAGACGACCGAGCTACCCCTATTGTCAGCCCCTCAACAGTTGAACGCAGCCATACGTATTTCTGATGAGGAGCGAGAGCTCGTAAGTCTGGCCAAGCGGGGGGACGAGCGGGGTTTTGCTGGGCTCGTACGTCTTCATCAACGTCGCGCGTACATAGTGGCACGCTCGATCGTCTTGACGCATGAGGACGCGGAAGATGCAGTGCAGGAAGGATTCCTGCGCGCGCATCAGGCGCTCGACCGGTTCGACTCGACGCAGGTTTTCGGCGCATGGCTCAATCGAATCGTCGCCAATGCGGCGCTCGATTTGGCCCGCCGCCGGAAGGTAAGAAATGCGGAGGAGATCTCCGACTCGATTCCGGCCACTTTCCGGGATCCGGCGGAGAGTGGTGAGCTGCGAGAGCGGCTCAATGCGGCGCTGGCGCAGCTTCCGGATCGCGCGCGGGCCGTAATAGTCCTGCATGATATCGAGGGCTTTACGCATGCGGAGATTGGCGAGATGTTGAGTATACCGGGCGGAACGGCTCGCTCGGATTTGCACCACGCCCGGCAAAAGCTGCGCGTGTTGCTCGGAAACCTGAGGGATTAGAGATGGAAGATCGTACCGATTTGCGACTCGAAGACGAAGGCGACGCGAAGATCACGGAGATGCTCCGTGAGGTTTACGCACCGCCCGCCGGAGGCGCGTATTGGGATGCCCTCGAGTCCCGTATCATATCGTATATCAAGGCACATCAGGAGGCGGTCGCGATTCCCGTCAACTGGTGGTCGGATCTCGCGAGCTGGGCGGGACCGGGCCTCGCGGCCGCGGCTCTCCTGTTCGTTGCTGCCGGCCTCATGTGGTCGCGCCAGAACAACGAAGAAATGGGCACGAGTTACGAAGCAGTCACTGAGTCACTCGCTTCGGACGTATTGCCTGGCGCCGTCCAGGTTGTAACGGCTCCGCGCGATGGCTCGTCGCAGCGCGAAGCGACGTTCCGCTACGTTTTGTCACACTGAGGATGGCGATGGAACGCTCCAAGGGTTATGCAGTGATGTTCCTGCTCGGCGCTTTCGTCGCGGGCGGCGCGCTCGGTTTCACAGCCGATCGCATGATCGACACGAAGCATGGGCGCGAGATGCGCGGGCCGCATGCCTTGAGACAGCGAATGGCGGAGGAGCTCAAGCTCACACCGGCGCAGCAGGCTTCCGTTGATTCGTTGATAGAGCAAAAGCACCGGCAGATAGTTGCTCTCTACAAGCCGGTGAAGCCGCAGCTCGATTCGATCGCCGTTCTGGCGCGGGTAGTGAGCGACAGCACTCATGCGCAGATCAAGAGGCTGCTCAATCCAGATCAGCAAGTGAAGCTCGACAAGTTGCGCGCAGCAGCCCGCAAGGAGCTCGCGGAGCGCCGCGGTGGAGATTCGACCGGGCGTCCTCCGGGGCCGCCGCCAGGAGCTCCGCCCTACTAGGTCGAGCCTCGAAAATGAGCAAAGCGCCGGTGCGGAGATCTGCACCGGCGCTTTTTCTCATGCATGGGAAAGGTCAGGCGTTATTATCCGGGTCGGCCTTTCTCTCGCCCTTCCCGAAGTTCTTCTGGACCTTGCCCTTGAGCTGCTCAGCGCGCCCTTTGATGTGCTCGCTCGAGTTGTCGGTGGCATCACCCAGATCACCGCGGAACTTCCCTTTCATTTCTTTCGCGGTTCCTCTGACCTGGTTGTCGATACCCCTTCTGTTTAGATCCTTCATTTGGCCCTCCTCTTTAGAATCAGGTTCTTTTCCCGTCAGCCTTTGTTAAACGCAAGCGATGTGCCTCTGGTAACGTCTGTTTCTTACACCCGAATTGTCGCCTTTTGCAGGCGAATTATCGGCTTCCAATCGCTATGCCCTGCGTAGTGTCGTGTACTGGCGCACGGGGTATCGGCCTTGCAAAGGGTCGTGCCCTTGCGGAAATTCCGAGGTCAAAGCCGCCAGCAGCATGGCAGCCTGAACAACCTCTATAGGTCGCGCAAATCAGCACTAACCTCGAAGCTCGTCCGAGCGGCCGCCGTCTCGCAAAACTCACTATTCTCGCGTTGGGCGTCGTTTATGGGGACATTGGCACCAGTCCCCTTTATGCCCTGCGTGAGTGCTTCAAGCTGGAGCATGGCCTCACTCCAGTGCCGTCCAACGTCTATGGCGTTCTCTCGCTGATCGTCTGGTCGCTGATAATCATCGTCAGCATCAAGTACATCATTTTCATCATGCGGGCTGACAACAATGGCGAGGGCGGAATTCTCGCGTTGTTGGCGCTCATTCTCCAGAAGCAACGGCGTGACTCGGACTCATTTCGGCGCAAAACGATCATCGCCCTTGGCTTGATCGGTGCCGCGCTGCTCTACGGCGATGGCGTGATCACTCCCGCGATCTCCGTGCTGAGCGCCGTGGAAGGCCTGGAAGTAGTAGCTCCACAATCGCAGTATCTCGTGATCCCCCTCACCGTCGCGATACTTGCGGCACTTTTTTTCTTCCAGCAACACGGCACCTCGAAAGTCGGGCGCATATTCGGTCCAGTGATGGTCGTCTGGTTCGTGGTGATTGGCGCACTCGGCCTGCGCGAGATTCTGGAGGCGCCACAGATCCTCGCCGCGGCGAATCCTTGGTACGGCCTGGACTTTTTTTTCCAGCACGGGCATCTCGCGTTCATTCTCCTTGGCGCCGTAGTCCTCGCCGTCACTGGAGCCGAGGCGCTCTATGCGGACATGGGACATTTCGGCAAGCGGCCGATCCGGCTTGCCTGGTTCCTTCTCGTATTGCCGGCGCTGCTGGCTAACTACTTCGGGCAGGGTGCGCTGATCCTGCGAGATCCGACGAGCGCGATCAATCCATTCTATCTTCTCGCGCCCAGCGTGCTCCAATACCCGTTGATCGCTTTGGCGACGATCGCCGCCATCATCGCGTCGCAGGCTCTCATCTCGGGAGCATTCTCCCTCACGCAACAGTCCGTGCAGCTCGGCTACAGTCCTCGCGTGCAGATAGTCCATACATCATTTCAGGAAACGGGGCAGATCTTCGTTCCCGAAGTGAACCGCGCGCTCGGAGTGGGGTGCGTTCTCGTGGTGCTGATGTTCAGATCTTCAAGCGCGCTCGCCGCCGCGTACGGAATCGCAGTCACCGGGACGATGACCATCACGACGATTCTCTTCTACGTTCTCGCGCGCTCTCACTGGCAGTGGAGTATCTGGCGCGCCGGCCTGCTGACGGCCTTCTTCCTGATCATCGATCTGGCGTTCTTCTCCGCGAACATGCTCAAGATCGTGCAGGGTGGTTGGGTGCCTCTCGCCATCGCGGCGGCGATTTTCATCCTGATGACTACGTGGCAGCGGGGGCGCCTCATCGTGCGCAGCCTGCTGGTGGACGCTTCGATCCCGCTCGACGCGCTGCTGCGTGACCTTGGTGACGAGAATCCCGACAGGCGCTTCAAACCTCCGCGAGTTCCCGGCACCGCGGTGTTCTTGACATCCGAGTCGAAGGACGCGCCCCTGGTGCTGCTGCATCACTTGAAGCACAACAAGGTGCTGCACGAAAACGTGATTCTGCTGTCGATCGTCTCCGCCCAGGTTCCGGAGATTCCGATCACGGAGCGCGTGGAGGTCACGTGCTTCCCCCACAATTTCGGGCGCGTCAAGGCGAAGTACGGCTTCATGCAGACGCCGAACGTGCCCGAGATTCTCGCGCTGGCGGCCGAGCACGGTATCATCGCCAAGCCCAGCGAGACCACGTACTACCTCGGCCGCGAAAATCTCATCCCGACAGGAACGAAGCCGCTCGCCCACTGGCGCAAGCGGCTTTACATCTTCATGCAGCGCAACTCACGCTCGGCGACGGAGTTTTTCGGGATACCGCCAAATAGAGTGGTAGAGCTCGGCGCGCAGATGGAGTTTTAAACGGTTCCTGTAGCTCAACGGGACCACTGTCAATTGCAACCGAACAGGCGAGAGGTCCCAGAGGGGTCAGATTGGTAGTTCACTACGTCGGGACGTTACCGACGCCCTTCAGAGCACAGGCAACTGCTTGTGCTGTGAATGCCACCGAGGTAAGTCGGGGCGTCGTGAACTAAATCACTGTCAACTTACCTACTGGGACCTCGCGCCTATTCAGTTGCAGTTGATCTGTTGTAGCTGATTTCAGCCCTTGTCCGGCCTCCGCACCCTCTCGAAATCCCGCCGATCCTTCTTGGTGGGCCGCCCCCGATCGTACCCGGGCACTGCTTGCGCGATTTTCACCTGTAGCTGCATCGCCTCGCGCGCTTTGCGCCCCTCTTCGCTTTCCTCATACAGCTTTGCCGCGATTGGAGCAGGTCCCCGGTGCTCGGAGATTCCGCGAACCGTCACAATGTGATGATACGGACCGAGGCGGATGCGCAGAGAATCGCCAACCCGAACCTGTTTGGACCGCTTGGCCCGCTCGCCGTTGACCTCGACCTTTCCGGCTTCGATCGCTGTCGCCGCGAGCGCCCGCGTCTTGAAGAAACGCGCGGCCCACAGCCATTTATCGAGCCGGACCCCCATTGTCTCGCCTAAACTCATTTTTCGTTGCCCGTGACGAGGCTGCGGAGTCAGAAAGATAAGCGGAGACCATTCCCGTGCCGGGAGCGCTATGGCTCAAGATGACTGGTCCGTCCAATTGAAAAAGATCGAGCGGGAGTTCGATGGACTTCCGCCCGAGCCTTCGCCTGCAATGAAGAAGCTGCAGAGCGAGGAGGAGCGGCGCGCCCAGGAGCGCGTTTACCAGCGTGCGGCCATGATCGGTGCCGGAGCCCGGTTGATCCTAGTGTTCGCGCTTTTCGCCGCACTCCTCATCTGGCCTTACGATCGCGAGTGCGGCCTCGGGTTCTTCGAGTATCTCGGCGTCGAAGTCGTCATCGTCGTCGGCGGTCTATGGGTAGCATTCACGACCTGGCGCTACCGGCTTCCGAAGATGCACATACTGTCTCTGCTGATAATCCTGACCGGCTTTGTCCTGATCGCGACTGAGCTACTTCCGCGGATCGGCTATGCGGCCGTGGACCCGAAGCATCCTCCACACTTCTCATGTCCGGATACGCAGAACGCGTTACCCCGTACTTCAGCGGTGGAGCAGCGCGTCCAGTCTGCGACTCGTTCGATGGAGGCGCGCTGGCAAGAGCGCGCCGACGAGCTGTCTAGGAAATTCCGTCCGCAGCGAGCTGCTTTAGCGCGGATTGAGCGTTCCGAATTGTTGTCGCCACAAGCTCCCTGATCATATCGGCCGACAAGGGTTCGATGTTGCCCGCATCGACCCAGTAAGTCCGCTGAACGCGCAATGGGGCAAGAGGACTGATCCGCATCGGAAAGCGCGCCAGGGGCGCCATCGGCATTGGAGCGCGAATCTGAATTCTCCTCGGCAGGTCGTTGAGGCGCTCTCTCAGCATGGGCTCCAAGCGCTCTCTCATAAACGGCTCCATGCGCTCCCGCATCAACGGCTCCATACGGTCACGCAGCATCTGCGTCTCTGGGCCGAACAGCATCCCGTCGGGGCCATCGAAATTCATCATTCCGTCCATCCCCGGCATCATGTATCTGAATCGATTGCCGAGTCGCATGACGTCGCTCGCCTTTCCAGCCGTCACCTGCACATCCCGGAACCGTCCGCCCGAGTAGACCCGAAGATTCACCCGGCTCCCCGGAGATAGCTTCTGGACTTCCCGGCTCAAGCGGTGCGCTGCGAGTCCATTAGTGTACGAATCCTCGGTGTCGCCCGCGGACGTGCGAAGATCCACTCCGTTGATCGAAGCGATGCGATCTCCTTCGATGATGCCCGCGTTCTCAGCCGGCCCCTTGGGTGTCACCGCTTCGACGAAGACGCCAAGCGTATCGCGTCTGGTTCCCGTGGTCCGTAGCTCGAGACCCAGGGCCGCGCGCTTCGCCATCACCGAATCCATCCGATAGAAGATTTTATTTCGCAGCGCGGAATCTCCCCGCGCCCCACGAAAGACGCGGCATTCAAGGCGCCCGTCGGGATAGTTGGTGCAGCTCGAGTCCGGTTTGGCCGTTGTAACTTGTGCGTTCAGAGTTGGGGCTATCGCCGCTAGCGCGGAAAGAAGCAGTAGTGCCCTCATCCTGTCTCCCTTGATGGTTCTGTGTCGTAGGACATCGAGCCTCATCCAAGGGTTGCCGCCGGTGCAAAAGGGGCCCGGCCGGGTGATATTGAAGAATGTCGACGACGCTTGAGCCCCGCGAAGCACCCCCAAAGAGCCTCGAGATCGACGTCCATTCCTTCGAGCACCACTGGCAGGACGAGGCGGACGCGGCCTATCTCTACCGCCTTCTCGCCGCGGCGGAGCCGGACCCGAAAAAGAAGGACGTCTACTCCAGGTTGGCCGACGTCGAGGATCGGCACGTCGTAGTCTGGTCGGACCTTCTGGCACAACACGGACATCCGCCGGCAGCATTTCGGCCGAGCGGACGCGCGCGATTGCTGGCCGCATTCGGGCGCTGGTTCGGCCCGGGATTCCTGCTGCCGATGCTCCTCGAGGAAGAGGGGCGCGAGGTCAAAGCATATCTCGACATGCATCGCGAGACCCCGCGCGGAGCGCCCGGCGGCGCCGAGGCGCTGGTACTCGCGCGTGAATCTGCTGATCATGCCACTACGCTCGGCGAGATCGCGGGCAAGGGCGGGGAGCCGTGGCACAGGACGTCGTCCGGCGGATTCCTGCGTAACGTCGTGTACGGATTCAACGACGGACTCACCGCAAACTTCGGCCTGGTGGCGGGTGTGATCGGCGCGGCCACCGTGAACCAGCACCAGGCAGTTGTGGTTGCGGGCATGGCTGGCCTTATTGCCGACGCCCTGTCGATGGGCTCGAGTGGCTACCTCGCCAGCAAGAGCGAGCGGGAAGTCTATGAGTACGAGATATCGATGGAGAAAGCCGAAGTCGAGTTGATGCCCGAGATCGAGCGGGACGAGCTGGCCATCATTTATGAAGCGAAGGGAATGGGCCGCGACTCCGCGCACACGCTTGCGACCCAAATCATGGCGGACCCCCAGCAGATGCTGAAGGAGCAAGTGCAGGAGGAGCTCAAGATCGGCCAGTTCAGCATGTCGCCCTTCAGAGAGGGGTGGATCACCGGGCTCGCCACGGCGTTCGGCGCCGCGATTCCGGTATTTCCATTTCTCGTCTGGCATGGGACGACGGCGATAGTAATCTCGTTCACCGTGGCGATGCTCTCGCACTTCCTGGTCGGGGCCGCGCGATCGGTTTTCACCGGACGCGGATCGTTCCGGTCCGGCCTCGACATGTTCGTGGTCGGCGTCGGAGTGGCGCTGGTCGGCTATTACCTCGGCGGATGGGTGGGTAGGCTGATCTAGTTACAGCGGCTGCCTCACTGGCGCGGTCGGTTGTGAATGATTTGCGCGCAATGCCTGCGCCTCGAGCAAGATCGTACCAAGTCCCAGTAGTCCGGCGATCAGTGATACCCAGCCGCCGACCACCGGTATGATCCCCGCGACGAAAAGAAAGAATCCGCCAACGAGAAAGTTCACGAGAGTTCCTTCGAGCCCCCCGCGTGCGCGCGCGCCAAGCAATAGCCGACCCAGCCAGACCGCGAACGGTACGCTGGCAACGCACACCACGACTAGGTAGACCGCGGCCGTCAGGAAGGCCAGCGGTAGCCCGACAACCGTGATCGCCGCGATAACAATGGCAATCGGGACCAGGATGCCCCATCCAAGTCCGACCAATGCGGCGCGCACCGGATGGTCGGGCAGTATCTCCGCCGCCTCCGCCATAAAGCGGGGAAACAGAGCGACTACAACTGCTCCCACCAGGAGGAAGCCGAGTATCCAGAGCACGTCCCAAAGGGCTCCCCTGTTCGAGACCGGGAGCGCCGTAACGGTCCCCGCGATGTGCGCTGCGGGATCGATATGGACCTTCCCGGCGGGCACGCGATAACGAAGACTTCCGGCGATCCTCGCGCGCGGCCCGACGCGAAGTGTTCCCCCCGTGACCTCGACATCACGGCCAACCACACCATCGAGCGTGATCGCGCCGCCGTACGCCAGGATGCCCTCTTGCACCGTGCCGTTCACCTGAATCGCCCCGCCTACGATATAGGCGTTCCGCCCGATGATCGCAGCGGAATCCAATTCGACGTTGCCGGCCGCTATAGTCGCGTTTCGATCGATGGCGGCCGCGACGTGGATCTCGCCAGCCACGGCGCGGAGCGATCCGTGGATACGTCCGGTGATCGCCTGCTTTCCTCCTGCTCCGAGATAATCCCCGCCGGTCACTCCGCCGAAACTCGCGTCGCCACCAGCCAGAATTGCATCGCCAGGCACGCTGTCCATGACCGTTGGCGTCGATCCCGACGCGATCACATCCTCGCCGCGCCGGGTGACTTCGTTCTGTGGTTTTTCACTTCTGCGGCAAGCGAGCGTCGACGCAATGAGCGCGGCACCCAACAGTGCGAGCAAACGACGGTCACGAGTCTGGAACACCATTAGGATGTCTCCGGCGGGACTGTACGAAGCGAGATGCGACGATTGGTCAATGCCCAAGGGGGGCACGACGACTGGCCAATGTTGGCCTCTCCTGATAATCTCGCAAGCAGAAGATCTTCTGCACCGGTGCTGGATTCTTCCTTTTGCTACCATCATTGATGCCACCACGCACATTCGTCCTGGCTGAGTCGAACTGGAAAGCGGTCAAGGACACGCCATTCGAAGTCGCGATTCTTCCCTGGGGCGCGACCGAACCGCACAACTATCATCTCCCGTACGCGACCGACAACTACGAAACCGGCGCGCTCGCTGAGCGCGCGGCCGAGATCGCGTGGAACAAGGGTGCCATGGTTGTGGTGCTGCCTACAGTTCCGTTCGGGGTAAACACCGGCCAGCTCGATCTGAAGCTCGCCATCAACATGAACCCGAGCACACAGCTCGCTGTGCTCACTGACATCGCCTCGGCCCTTGCCGGGCAAGGCATCAGGAAGCTGCTGGTGTTGAACGGGCATGGCGGCAACGACTTCCGGCAGATGATTCGGGAGCTCCAGCCCCGCATCGATCTCTTCATCTGCACCATCAATTGGTGGACTTGCGTGAAGGGCGCCGACTACTTCGATGAGCCCGGCGACCACGCCGGAGAGATGGAGACCAGCCTGATGATGTCGTTGCGGCCGGACCTGTTGCGACCGCTGGCGGAGGCCGGGGCTGGCCGAGCGAGGAAATTTCGAATTGCGGGACTGCGCGACGGTTGGGCGTGGGCGCCGCGTCAGTGGACGAAGGTTACCGACGACACCGGCACCGGAAACCCGAAAGCGTCAACCGCGGACAAGGGAGAGAAATTCCTGCGTGCGGTGACGGAGAGGATCGGCGCGTTCCTCGTCGACCTCGCAAATGCCGATCTCAACGAGATGTACGAGTAAACGCTATCTGCGACTGAATGGGGCGTCAGCTCGAGACTGCAATTGCGTTGTGATTCGGTCAACCCACCGCGAATGGCTGCTTGCTGGAGACAAAGCGCGCAACCGCACGCAGAGATCCAAGATTGTCCGCGGTGATCTCGCAATCCGATACGTGAACGCCGAATTCATCTTCGATGAATGCGATCATCGCGGCCACGTACTTCGAATCGAGCGCGGCTTTCTCGAAGAATCTGTCGTCTCCGTCGAGCACATAACCGTGTTGCCGGTACAACGAGTTCCCCTGCGCGAAGCTTCGAACGCGCGAGAGAATACTGGATTCTGACACGCCTGGCGTGAACTGAAATTCTTCTGTCAGCATGGCTCGGGACGGGTGGCGCGGGGGTCGAACCTGTTGTCTCGCGGGCCGGCGCGGATCGGTCCGCCGAACGCTCAGTGCGCAAGCTTGGCACCGGCATTTTTTCGATCTCGACGGTTTTCGTTGGCTCCGCCTAACGTCAGGAGGAGCAATCAGTTAGCCAGCCCCACGCTCCGACTTTTCACTACTTGTCCGCGGCCAAGTGTTGTAGCTCTGCAACAGCGAATGATGGGATGCGGAAACGTCCGACTGCGCCGGTCAGACCACGATGTTGAGCAGCCTTCCCGGAACGAAGATGACCTTTCTGGGATCGCCGGCTGTGAACCTCGACACTGTCGGATCCGCCAGTGCGGCGACGAGCGCATCTTGTTCAGAGATGTCGCGCGCTACGGTGATCTTGCCCCGCACCTTGCCATTCACCTGAACTACGAGCTCGATCGAATCGTCCAACGCGAGGCGAGGGTCAAAGGCTGGCCACGCGGAGTCGAACACACTCCCCGTTCCGCCTGTCTGCTCCCACAGCTCCTCGGCGATGTGCGGCGCGAACGGGGACACAAGCGGAATGAGCGGCAGCACTTCGTCGCGATGGGGCTTCCGCTCCCCTCTGCGGAGAACATTCATGTACTCCATCATCGCGGCGACCGCCGTGTTGTAGCTCAGGCGCGAAATATCCTCGCCAACTTTTCTGATGGTCTGATGCAGCTTACGCATCACTGCGTGATCCGGCTCGCCATCGCCCGACATGCTCTGGACCGATGCGAACAGCCGGTCGAGAAAACGTCGTGTTCCCGAGATACTGGCATCGCGGAAATCGCCGCCCTGTTCGTATGGACCGAGGAACATGAGGTAGGTGCGGAACGCATCGGCGCCCCAACGCTCGATGTACTCGTCGGGGTTCACGATGTTGCCCTGCGTCTTGGACATCTTCGCGCCTTCGCGGATGATGTGACCGTGCGCGCGGAACCGCGTGAACGGCTCCTCGAACCCGAGGTGCCCGCCGTCGTGCAGCACCATCGTGATGAACCGCGAATACAACAGATGCAGCACCGCGTGCTCGTTGCCGCCGATGTATGAGTTCACGGGCAGCCACTTCTTCGTGACGTTCTTTTCGAAGGGCACATCGTCGTTTCCGACGCTCGGATAGCGCAGGAAATACCAGGAATTGTCGAGGAAGTTGTCCGACACATCGGTCTCGCGCCGACCAGGCTTTCCGCATTTCGGGCACTCGACGCGATACCACTCCTCGTGACGGGCGAGCGGCGAGACTCCCGAGTCGTCGGGCTTGAAGTCTTCGATGAACGGCAGCAGAACCGGGAGGTCCTTCTCCGGCACCGGCACTGTTCCGCACGACTCACAGTAGATGATGGGAATCGGCGGACCCCAGTAGCGTTGCCGAGAGATGCACCAGTCGTGGAGGCGATAGTGCACCACCGGCTTGGCCGAGCCGCCCTTCGCGAGCAGCTCTACGATTGCTTTTTTTGCTGCGTCGACCTGGAATCCGTCGAACACGCCCGAGTTGACCAGCGTGCCGGATTCACACTCTGTAAATGCCTTGTGCAGTGGCGTGTTCGCATCCTCGCGCTCGCCGCAGACGACGCGCACGATCGGAAGCTCGAACTTCGTCGCGAACTCGAAATCGCGCTCATCGTGGCCCGGAACGCCCATAATCGCGCCCGTGCCGTACTCCATCAGCACGTAATCGGAGATCCAGATCGGGATTTCCTTTTCCGTCGCCGGATTAATGGCGTAGGAGCCGGTGAACACTCCCGTCTTGTCAGTGCTCGTCTTCCGCGTAATTATGTCCTGCTTTTTTGTCTGCTCGCGGTAAGCTTCGACCCTCTTCTTCTCCTGCGGCTTGGTCAGCGAAGCGACGAGCGGATGTTCGGGCGCGAGCACCATGTACGTCGCGCCATAAATCGTGTCGGCGCGAGTCGTGAATACGCGTATCTCGCATTCCTTGCCGTTGACGTCGTGCGTCTCGAATGCCAGCTCCGCGCCGTCCGATCGACCGATCCAGTTCCGCTGCGCCGTCTTCGTCGTCTCCGACCAATCGATGTGATCGAGATTCTCGAGCAGCCGCGGCGCGTAGTTGCTGATGCGGAAGAACCACTGCTCGAGCAGGCGCTGCTCGACCGGCGTTCCGCATCGCTCGCAGGCACCGCCGATTACCTGCTCGTTGGCGAGGACGGTCTTATCCTTCGGGCACCAGTTGACCGCTGCCTGCTTTTTGTAGGCGAGTCCCTGCTCGAAAAGCTTTAGAAAGAGCCATTGCGTCCACTTGTAGTAATTGGGCTCCGTCGTCGATAGCGTGTAGCGCCAATCGACCATGAGTCCGGCTCTCTCGAGCTGTCTCCGGAAGTTGGCGATGTTCCGCGGTATGAGGTCCATGGGATGCACCCCGACCTTGAGGGCATAATTCTCCGAATGAATCCCGAAGGCGTCGTACCCGAGCGGCTCGAACACGTTGTGTCCCATGAGACGCTGGAATCGTCCATAAATGTCGTTCCCCGTGAACGCAAAAAGATTCCCGACGTGGAGTCCTTCGGCGGATGGATAGGGGAACATCATCAGCGCATAGAACGGCCTTTGGGCGCGCTGCAGATCCGTATGGTTCGTTCCACGCTCCTGCCAGATGCGCTGCCACTTCTCTTCGATCGCAGACGGGTCGTAAGTGGTGGCGTCCATGGGGACAGGGTCGTTCCGCGTTGCCGAATTGTCCATGGGTACAAACTAGCGGCTGAGCGACGGAGTTTCATCTCCGACGCAGCAGACCGAGTCGTTCACAATCGTTCCTCAAGATGACAGCAACGCCGCTCCCAGTCGTTCCGCGTTCTCCCTCCGGTCTGCTCAAGCCGGTTTTCAGCGCGTTGCAGCGCCGGGCACTTGGAATAAGCATCGCTTTCGGATCGGTGTTCCTCATCGGGCTCGGAGGAATTGGTTGGCAGATTTTTCGTCAGATTCCGGCGGAGGCGCGCCAGGACCTATTGTCGGTGAGTGGTGTCGGGACGGCGCTCGGGATTGCAGCCTTGTGGATCGCGGTCGCCCTCGCTGCCACCGTTTCGGCCGCGTTGATCTTCGTTCGCCAGCACGTGACAGGACCGGCCGCCGAGCTCGCTCGCACGCACGAAGCCATCGCCAAGGGTGATCTCTCGAACAACTACAGCCCGTCAGTTTCCAACCGGGCCGTCGACCGCCTGACGAGATCGACGATATCGATGCTCACCGAGCTGCGGGGCGTCGCTGGCAGGATGCGCACCTCTGTCGATGATACCAGCGAGCTCGCATCACGTGTTGCCACGGCATCCGTGTCAGCGGCAGCATCCGCCCGCAGTGGCGCGGCCACGACGAACGCGCTGAGCCAGGATGCACTGGCGCGCGAGCGTGCGATCAAGGAACTGACCACCGAAGCGACAAAGCTGGTAGAGATCTCGGGAAACCTTCGCGAGGCCGCGCAGGAAGGACTGCGCCGCGACCAGGCGCTGAGGCAGTTGGCACGCGAGAACCGGGTGCGCCTCGAGCGCACCGCGAGCTCACTTCAGTCTCTGGCTTCCGATGCGCTCGAGAGCGCCGAGGGAATCGATGCGATGTCGGCGGCGGTGGATGAGATCGGGGCGTTTCTCGTGCTCGTCCAGAAAATCGCCCGTCAGTCGAAGCTGCTTGCGCTCAATGCGGCGATGGAAGCAGCTCGGGCGGGTGAGCACGGTCACGGCTTCGCAGTCGTGGCGAGCGAGGTTCGCCGTCTCGCCAGCAGCTCTGCCGACGCCGCACAGAGAACGACCTCGCTCGTTCAGGAGATGCTGGACAGCGTCTCGCAGTCGCGCGAGGCCACTTCTCGCACGGTGGCTACGGTCGAGCAGGTTCTCGAGGCGACGCGCGCCGGACGACAGTCGCTGGCGAGGGTTGAAGAGGGTACGGTCGAAGGAGAAGATCTGAGCGGTCGTATCGAGAAGGCCGTCCGCGATTCGAATGAGCTCATCTCGATCATGACTCAGCGACTGGCCAGCATATCCTTCGGCACCAGTGCATTCTCGCGCGCAATCCACGAGGTCGCCGTGTCGGACGAGGAGCAAAGCAGAAGCATCGCCGACCTTGCAGCAGCCGCACACGCGCTGACCGACGCATCAGCGCACATTTCGGAGCTGGTTGGCACGTTCAAGCTCGGCGGCAGCTGACCGCGGGCATTTGCGGTCTTTCTGATCGCGCAAACTTGAACGGCATCGGAACGAGCCGGGCTCCAGTGGAGTCGGCAACCGAATAGTGATAGCCCTCATAAGCGCTGGCGGAGCCGAAACGCCCGTCCTTCGATAGCGCGTAGAATTGCAGATCGAACAGCGGCCGGCCATTCGGATCTAACAGGCGCCGCTCGGTCATGGCGATCACTCTGTCGATCGTCTTCATGCAGGCCTGGTCGGGCGACAATCCCTGGCGCATAAACTCCACCGTCAGGAACGCGCCACAGACCTTGATGTTGGCCTCTCCGCGCCCGGTGGATCCGGCCGCGCCAACGGTGTTGTCGCAATACTGGCCCGCGCCGACGATCGGCGAGTCGCCGACTCTACCCGGGAGCTTCCACGCCAGTCCACTGGTCGTCGTGACCGACGATATGTCTCCCGCCGAATTCACGGCGTTCATGTTGATCGTTCCCGTGGTGAATTTCACGTGAAGCGGATCATCGAATGGCACCGCTGTGGTTCGCGGGGACTGACTCACGGTGTCGCTCCGAGGATCGAGCCAGCTGTCGGCCGGGTTCAGGCACGCCTTCCAGCGGAGCCAATCGTGCCTGCTCTTTTCGGTGAGAAGATTCTGCTCCTTGAATCCCATCTCCAACGCGAACTTCTTCGCGCCCGCGCCTACCAGCATGATGTGGTCGGTATAGTCCATCACCGCTTTCGCGACGAGCGAAGGCGTCGCGATGTCCTCCAGTGCGCCGACGGCACCGGCGCGCTTCGTCGGGCCGTGCATGCACGAGGCATCGAGCTGGACGACCCCCTCTTCATTTGGGAGACCGCCGAGTCCGACCGATTGATCTTCCGGATCGAGCTCCTGAATGTTGACGCCAGCGATGATTGCGTCGAGTGTGTCAGCGTTCTGCCTGACGATCATGTCGTAGGCGCGCGCAACGCCACGAATACCATTCGCACTCGCAACCACCACCGGACGCGTTGCCGTCAGCGCCGATCCGTCGTAGGCAGAAGCGCGCAGAGCCTCGGCGCGAGCTGTACGATCGAGCGTTAGTGACGCGGCAGCTGCCGCCCCCGCACCAATAAATGTTCGCCTGGAAATTGACACTCTAATTCCTCCGGAAAAGCTGAATGGCTCCCAGGTGCAACCGAGTGACTTCAATAAGGTATTCGGCCAGTATAGCTTCCCGCTACAGATGAAGTCTCCTCTTCCTTTCAGGCTGAAAAAGCTTCGTCTCGAAGCGGCCGATGTTCCGCGCATCGACGTCTCCGGGCCTACCCGCCGCGAGCGCGACCTGCTCGGCGAGCGAGACATTCCCATCGACGCACTGTACGGGATTCAGACTCTGCGTGCGATCGAGAACTTCTGTATCAGCGGCATCGAGCTGCGTGAGTTTCCGACGCTCATCGCCGCGCTCGCGACCGCGAAGGAGGCAGCCGCGCGCGCCAACTTTGATCTGAAGCTCCTCGATCGCGACATGGTCGATGCGATTTCACAGGCGGCGGCCGAGATCAGAGAAGGGCTGCACCACGAGCATTTCCGTGTCGACATGATCCAGGGGGGCGCCGGAACTTCGTCGAACATGAACGCGAACGAAGTGATGGCCAATCGCGCCCTGGAGATCCTGGGCAAGCAACGCGGCCAGTACGACATCGTCCATCCGAACAACCATCTCAATCTCAGCCAGTCGACGAACGACGTTTATCCGACGGCGGTGAAGCTCGCGCTTCATACCAGCATCGGGGATTTGCAACTGGCGATGATTTCCCTCGCCGCGGCGTTCCTCCACAAGGGCGAGGAGTTCAGCTCCTTCATCAAGATGGGACGCACGCAGCTTCAGGACGCCGTCCCGATGACACTCGGCCAGGAATTCAACGCCTTCGCGCATACGATGCTCGAGGATGTCGATCGCCTTGGCGAAGCGCAGGCATTGATTCGCGAGATCAACATGGGCGCGACGGCGATTGGCACCGGCATCAACGCTCCGCCCGAGTACGCCGAGAGCGTGCGCCGGCATCTGGAGCACATCACGGGATTACCGCTCATCACAGCGCCCGATCTCGTCGAAGCCACGGCCGACACCGGCGCCTTCGTGCAGCTTTCCGGCGTTCTCAAGCGCTGCGCGGTGAAGCTCTCCAAGATTTGCAACGATCTGCGGTTGCTGAGCTCGGGGCCGCGCGCGGGACTCGGCGAGATCAATCTCCCACCGATGCAGCCGGGTTCGTCGATCATGCCGGGCAAGGTCAATCCGGTGATTCCCGAAATGGTGAACCAGGTCTGCTTTGACATCATCGGCGGCGATGTGACGGTGACGATGGCGGCCGAGGCGGGGCAGCTCCAGCTAAACGTGTTCGAGCCAATAATCGCGTTCAGGCTGCTCAGCGGAATGACCAACCTCGAAAGGGCATGCAAGATTCTTCAGAACCGCTGCATCGAGGGAATCACCGCGAATCCCGAGCGAATGCGGAGTTTCGTCGAGCAGTCGGTCGGCGTGATCACCGCTCTCGTTCCATTGCTCGGTTATGAGACGACTACTGAAATTGCGAGGGAGGCGCTCGTGACGGGGCGAGGCGTTTACGATCTGGTTTGCGAGCGCGGCCTGATGACGCGCGACCAGCTCGACCGTCTGCTCAATCCCGAGTCTATGACGGCGCCGAGGACAACTCCCGCAACGGACGGTTGAGCGTTAGTTTGTACGTGCTTCATCCTGAAAAATCCGTAAGCATTTCACCCAGCGAAAGTGAGACGCTTCCCACTCGACGAGAACAGGATTTCTTTCGCATGAAAGGTTCTGACCGCCTCCGGCGGCTTGCATCCTATGCCTTTGTCGCGGCGCTTGTCGTCGCGGCCGTCTCCTGCAACGAAGCGCATCCCAACACCACGCTTGTCCCACATTCCGATCTCGGACGCGAGATCGATTTCCTCTGGGACCGCCTGCTGCTTCTCGGGACGATCGTCTTCATCCTCGTCGAGGGAATTCTTGTTTACATCGTGTTCAGGTATCGACGGAGAGAGAACCAGGGGACGCCGCCGCAGACCCACGGCAGCACCAAGCTCGAGATCGCGTGGACGCTGATCCCGGCGGTAATTCTGGTGTTCATCGCCGTTCCAACCGTCAGAACGATCTTCATTACTCAGGCGCAGGCTGCGCCCGGCTCACTGAGCATCGAAGTGACGGGCCACCAGTGGTGGTGGGAGTTCAAGTATCCCGAGTACGGAGTGACGACCGCGAACGAGATCTACCTCCCGGTCGGACGCACGGTGAATTTCAGATTGCGCTCCGCCGATGTAATTCACTCGTTCTGGACGCCGCAGCTCGGCGGAAAGCGCGACGTAGTGACGAATCGCACGAATTACATGTGGTACACGCCAGATACGTCGATCTCCAGTAACGTGTGGAACGGATTCTGTGTCGAGTACTGCGGCGCGTCCCATGCGAACATGCGCTTCAGGGTATTCACGGTGAGCCAGCAACAGTTCGATTCGTGGGTGGCGGGACAGAAACTGCCAGCGAGATTTGGCGCTGTCGCGTCTGTTGCCCCTTCCGGTGGCCCGGTTCCGCCGTCGCTCGCAGCGCCAGCAGTTACGACTCCACCCGGAGCACCACGCGCTGCGACGCCTTCGGCGGCACTCGCGGGAGCCGCTCAGTCATCGGTAGCCGCGGCGTCCACCGGCGCGGTGCAGGCCGGTTATATTTTTCCGCGCGAAAAGATTCCTGAGTACGCAGTTCCGCATTCGCCGATTCCCCCGGATCTCAAATTCACCGCGGGACTCACTGGAAACGCGGCGCGTGGCAAGCAGATTTTTTCCAGCTCGGCGTGCATCGGATGCCATTCGATCGCCGGAAACCCCGCGGCGATGGGCGTGACCGGGCCGAATCTCACGCACGTTGGATCCCGCAGCACCATTGCAGCCGGTCGCTTCCCGAACGCCGCTGCGTATCTGGCGCTCTGGATCAAGAACGCGCGCAAGATGAAGCCGGAGGTCATCATGCCGACGCTCGGCCTCGATGAATACGATCCTGTTCTCAAAGCGAAAGTCACGGCAGCCGGCGGCGGTCTGACAGATCAACAGATCGCCGACATCGTTGCTTACTTAACAGCACTGAAGTAACCGGAGAGAAGACTTGGCAACGACTGCGATTTCAGCCCCGGCGTACGGCGGCGAATACTCGGGTGAGCAGACCGGCCTCTGGAGCTGGCTCAGCACCGTAGACCACAAGCGCATCGGCATTCTGTACCTCTACACGGCGCTCTTCTTCTTCATGTTCGGTGGAGTGGAGGCGGTCATCATCCGTGCGCAGCTCGGTGCTCCGAATCAGCACCTCGTGTCGGCCGAGTTCTACAACCAGCTTTTCACGATGCACGGAACGACCATGATCTTCCTCGCGATCATGCCGCTCTCCGCAGCGTTCTTCAATTTTCTGATTCCGCTCCAGATCGGCGCGCGTGACGTCGCATTCCCCCGGCTCAACGCTTTCAGCTATTGGGTCTACCTGTTCGCCGGGATTTTCATCACGGTTCCGATTTTCTTCGCAGTCGCGCCGAATGGCGGCTGGTTCGGCTATGCGCCACTCACGACGAAGCCCTACTCTCCGGGACTCAACATCGACTTCTGGGTGATCGGCCTTCAGATCCTCGGCGTCTCATCGCTCGCCGCGGCGTTCAACTTCCTGACGACGATCATCAACCTCCGCGCCCCCGGCATGACGCTCATGCGGATGCCGATGTTCACCTGGATGGCGTTCATCGTTCAGGTGCTGCTCGTCCTCGCCTTTCCCGTCATCACGATCGCATTGGTATTCCTGCTGTTCGACCGGACCTTTGGAACGAACTTCTACAACACCGTCAGCGCCGGCGCCGATCCACTCCTGTGGCAGCATCTGTTCTGGATCTTCGGTCACCCGGAGGTCTATATCCTTGTTCTTCCCGCATTCGGCCTCGTCTCCGAAGTGTTGCCCACGTACTCGAAAAAGCCGTTGTTCGGTTACCCGGTCATGGTGTACTCGGGCATCCTCATCGCCGTGCTCGGCTTCGGCGTCTGGGCGCACCACATGTTCGCGGTGGGAATGGGCCCGATCGCCGATACTTTCTTCGGCCTGACCACGATGCTCATTGCGATCCCGACCGGAGTGAAGATCTTCAACTGGATCGCGACGATGGCGCAGGGCGCGATCCGCTACACGACGTCAATGCTCTTCGGAATCTCACTCGTCGCCCTCTTCACGATCGGGGGGATCTCCGGAATCATGCATTCGTCTCCCCCGGCGGACTTGCAGCAAACCGATACCTATTTCATTGTCGCGCACTTCCATTACGTGCTTTTCGGCGGCTCGATCATGGGCATCTTCGCCGGCATCTACCATTATTTCCCGAAGATCATGGGCCGACTGATGGACGAGAAGCTGGGAAAGATTCATTTCTGGCTCACCTTCGTCGCCATGAACCTGACTTTCTTCCCGATGCACTTTTCAGGAATGCTCGGCATGCCGCGCCGGATCTACACCTATGACGCCGGTCAGGGCTGGGACCTCTACAACGCGATGTCATCCGCGGGGGCGATGATCTTCCCCATCGCGATGGCCGTCTTCATCTACAACTTCTTCGTCAGCAGAAAGCGCGGCGAGATCGCCGGCTCGAATCCATGGGGCGCTGGAACGTTGGAGTGGACGATTCCCAGCCCTCCGCCGGAGTACAACTTCGCGAGGATCCCCACCGTGACCAGCAGGTATCCGATCTGGGAAGGCAAGGAGGTCGATCACGTCGACGCGCGCTTCAACGCACAGGAAGGCAAGACTCCGGCTGACCTCGGGATCGTGATGCCGTACAACACCATCAAGCCGCTTTTCGTCGCACTCGGCCTGGTGATCATGTTCTGCGGTCTGATCACCACGCGCGCCCTCATCGGCGTCGGCGCGGCCATAATGATTTTTTCTCTTTACAGCTGGCTCCTGAGCCCGCTCGAGCCGGAGCACCACTAGACAATGTCCGCATCCGTAACGCACACGAGCGCGCCAGCCTCCCACCACTACACGACGCTGGGTCTCGACAGCAGGAAGATTGCGATCTGGGCCTTTATCGGCTCGGAGTGCATGCTCTTCGTGTCGTTGATATCGACATATCTGATTTACAAGGGCCGGAGCATCGTCGGTCCCTTCCCGCATGAGGCGTGGACGGACCCCGCTACGGGACATGTCCTCAAGCCGATCCTCAACATTCCCGTCACTTCGGCGTCGACGTTCGTTCTTCTCATGTCGTCGCTGTTCATGGTGCTGGCTCTGGCGGCGGTGCAGAACAAGGAAAAGCCCAAGCACACCCGCGGTGATCGGATTCTCGGCAACTCCAAGCTTTGGCTCTGGATGACCGCCGCGGCCGGCACGACGTTCCTGGGATTCCAGGCGTTCGAGTTCACGTCGTTCGTGCATGAAGGACTTACCATTCGAACGAATCTGTTCGGGTCTTCCTTCTTCACGCTCACCGGCTTCCACGGCGCCCACGTCACGGCGGGCGTGCTGTGGCTCGTAACACTGCTCGCGATCGACTACAGGCGGGGCCTGGGCTCCCGCGATTCACTGCTCGTTGACATCGCCGCGCTGTACTGGCACTTCGTCGATGTCATCTGGATCGTGATCTTCACGCTCGTTTATCTCATCAAGTAACCGGCAGGAATGATGGACACTCACGCCAGCACGACCAATCTTCCGGATTCAGCCGAAGCAGACGCGCACGCACCACACGCGGAAGAGGAACACGCGCACCCGACCTGGTCCACCTACTGGAAGGTCGCTCTCATTCTCACGCTGATCACGGTCGGTGAGGTCTGGGCGTACTATATCCCGTCCTTCGTCGCGGGCCGGGGATTCATCCCCACGTTGCTGTTCCTGTCCGCGCTCAAGTTCACGATCGTCGTGATGTTCTACATGCATCTCAAGTACGACGCCAGGATTTTCCGGGTCCTCTTCACCGGCCCCTTGCTGGTCGCCGCCATGACGCTGCTGGGCCTGATGTTCCTCTTCGGACATCTCTACATCAAAGTCATGTAGCATGTTGTTCCTGGCACTGCTGCATCCCATTGCCAATCTCAGCTGGTGGCGATGGTCGATTCACCCGAGCACCGTCATCGGCATCGCGGCACTAGCGGCCATCTACGTTTGGGCCGCCAGAAAATTCGGGCAGGCGCCTTCACGAGCGCAGCGGGGTTTTTTCTTCTCGGGCCTGCTGCTGATGTTCGCGTCGCTCAACGGCCCGATACACGATCTGAGCGACGACTATCTCTTCAGCGCGCATATGGTGCAGCACCTCCTGCTCACGCTGGCCGTGCCGCCGCTGCTGCTCGCTGGAGTGCCCGGGTGGATGCTACGTCCCCTGCTATCGAAACCCGCTATCGCCCCGGGCGTACGCTTCTTCACCCGGGCGCCCATCTGCTTCGTCGTCTTCACCCTCGTGATAGCAGTATGGCATCTGCCGCCGTTCTACAATGCGGCGATGGCGAATCACAACCTGCACATCCTCGAGCATTTGATGTTCATGGGCGCCGCCGTGCTGATGTGGTGGCCGCTCATGAGCCAGCTGCCGGAGTTTCCACGGCTCGCCTATCCGGGACAGATGCTCTACAGCTTTCTCATGAGCATCCCCATGTCGATCATTGCCGTCTACATCGCGATGGCTGACCACGTGCTGTATCCCGCATATAGCGGCGCCCCCCGGGTGCTCCCGCTTTCTCCCCTCGAGGATCAGCTCCTTGGCGCTCTCATCATGTGGATCCCGGGCGGGATCATCTTCATCATCATCATGACGGTGGTGTTCTTCAAATGGAACGCCCGCGGCGAAGATTCGACCGCGGGCGCTCAGGTGGACTGGAAGGCGTCGACAGCCTAGTCGTCGGTTCCTTCGAGCGCCCGCTTCAACTGCCCCTCCAGCTTTGGATGCTTGCGCCACAAATAGCCGAGCATCAACCCAGCGGCCACAAGATTGGCGACGAAGATTTGAACCCAGGCGATCTGGCCGAGAGAGGATTGCGCGAACGCCGCCGCGATCATGTAGAAACCCAGCGTCATGATCACGACCGCTACCAGCAGGCCAGCCAGTATTCCCGGCGTACGCTCCGCCTGGTGCACGATCACCGTCAAAACGATTCCCACGATGAAGAACGCCGCGTAGTGGAAGATCGTGTAGCCGAGCACCTGCGTGAACGCCGTGTCGCCCATCATGTTCTTGCCCAGCACGCTGACCACGCCTTTGCCGAGGAATATCGGGGTGTAGAACGGGCGTCCGCCGATGGTATCGACGATGAGGAACCACGCTGCAATCGCAGTCGCTCCGATGAAACCGGTGATCACGCCTTCACGCAGAAAATTATGCGGCCGTTCAGCCATCGGTGTCCTCTGCTGCAATGGGGTGCAGTTGTCGTTCGGAGAAAATACGCAAACGCAGGGTATATTCCAAGCGAACAGCACGCTCTCGTCGTAAGAGCGCGCGTGCGGAGTCTGGCACCGTTCTCGCCAAGTGATGGCGGTTCGGTCCGTTTCTCCGAATCGATTTTTCAAACGCCCAACAGCTCAAGATGTTCTCTCGCAGAATTCGAATCGCGATCCTGGTAGCGCTCACCGCCTGCGCCGCCGCTCCCACCATTCTCGAATCACAGACCCAACAAAGAAGCACGACCAGACGCCGCGCGCGGAGACCCCGCCGTAACAGGCCGCCCGCCGTGCCCGTCGTGCGTTACAGCACGCCGCGCAGCTCTGCCGACCTGGCCGCGACGCTTGGCGGACTCACCGGACGCACGCGCAGCGGAATGTGGGGCGCCATGGTGGTGTCGCTGACTCAGGGAGACACGCTGTATGCGTACAACGCTGGTGAGCAGATGCTGCCAGCCTCGACGATGAAGTTGTTGACGAGCGCGATTGCGTTCGAGCGCTTCGGCCCGAATTACCAGTTCAGCACTGACGCGTTGCGAGATGCCGCGGTCGGTCCCGATGGAACGTTGACCGGGAATCTCTACCTCAGGGGCGATGGTGATCCCGCACTCTCCGGAAAGTTTCTGCCGGGCGGTCCGTCCGCACCGATGAATCGTCTTGCCGATCTTGTCGCGTCAAAGGGCATCCGGCACATAACCGGTAGCGTCATCGGCGACGCGTCGGGCTTCGACGACCAGAAGGTTCCGGAAGGATGGCTTACCCGCTATCTGCAGGCGTCATACGCTGCACGGGTGTCCGCGCTGTCGCTGAATGAGAATGTTGTTGTGGTCGCGGTGACGCCGACTTCCGCTGGCAAGCCAGCAATGGTTGTGCTGGAGCCTTCCACCAGCGCGATTCCACTCGTCGCCAGTGTTCGCACTGTCGCGGGAGGCGGCGCACGACTGGCGTTTCGAAAACGAGGCGATGGTACGATCACCGCCAGCGGCTCCATCGGCACCCGAACCGGCACCCGCAGATACGTCTACATCGTCGAAGATCCGGCGAGTTTCGCAACAGGCGCGCTCTTGAACGCGCTCATCGCGCGCGGCGTCAAGGTCGACGGTGGAATCCGCCTCGGCAAGACTCCTCCAACGGCGGTCAAGGTCGCGAGCCTGCTTTCTCCTCCGCTCGCCAGCATGATCGCGGCGATGAATCGCGAGAGCATCAACCATTACGCCGAATTGCTGTTCAGGAACGCGGCGCGCGGGCCAGAGAAGGACGCCGTGGGAACGGTGGCGAACGCCAGCGCCGTGCTCGACACGTTTTTCGCCGGCAAGATTGGCGTGGATACGAGCAGACTCATCTTTGCCGACGGCAGCGGCCTTTCGACCTTCGATCGGGTGACCCCGCGTGCACAGGTCCAACTGCTGGGCTACGCCCACCGCGCTCCCTGGGGTCCGTGGCTCCATTCGTCCCTTCCCGTAGCTGGGGACTCCGAGCTGCTCAGGCGTCGGATGCGGAACACCCCCGCTGAGGGAAACCTCCACGCCAAAACGGGCACCACCAATGACGTTATTGCGTTGGCTGGGTACGTCACGGCGGTAAATGGTGAGGTCCTGGCCTTCTCTTTCCTCTATAATGGCAGAGATCGCTGGACAGCGAAGGCCATGATCGACGTCATGAGTGAAACTTTGGCGGACTTCGGGAGGTAGAATGCTAAGGGCATAAGCCCTTGGCAAACATATATTTAGATTCATTTCCAGCTGCCGGAAAGTGGTATCTTTCCTGCAATTATTTAGAGCGGACGCGTGAAGCAACCGCGTGAGGTAATAGATATGTCATATCGAACTTTCGTAGACAGAGATGGTTCCTACTGGCAGGTGTGGGACTCGCAGCCGACGAAGGTTGAGCGGCGGATGAATACAGGGGAGCGACGACGTCCGCAGTATTTCGCTTGGGGCGGGACTGAGCGTCGAGGCGGGACAGACCGACGCACCAGCAGTCAGCGCCGCATAGTTCTCTCCGAAGGTTACGGCAGAGGTTGGCTGACCTTCGAGTCGCTCCGCGAAAAGCGACGACTCATTCCGATTCCAGCCCGTTGGGAAGATCTCTCGCAGTCCGATCTCCGTGAGCTGTGCGATAAAGCCAAGCGCGTCGCAAAGTCCGAGGATACCCGCTCCGCGTAAAGCTCCGATCCGGATTTCTGGCAAATAGTGCAGCTGGAGAAATGCAACTGAACGGGTGCCTGACGTCAGTGGCATAGATGCCAGTTTGTCGGTTCACTACGCCCCGACTTTTTCTCGTAGGAACACAGGCCAGTAAAAAAGCCACCCCCAGCCGGCCGCGTGCGAGTTCGGACCGGACTGGGGGTGCGCTACGGATTCGCCGCTGGGTGCGCCCTGCGAACCCGTATTTACTCGACTACGCGCACGTTAGCCGGCCGTGAGGCAGCGGCTTCGTGCAGTTCTTGGTGACTCCGTCATGAGTGATGACGACCTTGGCGGTCGCCGATCCATCGAACGTGATGACTTCCCGCCTCGATGACGTCGAAGGAGTCTTACTACCGACCGTGACCGTAGCGGTCATCGAGCGAATGATTGTGCCGGCCGTAGGAAAGGTCGGATGATCGTTTTGAATCGGTATCACAAGGCCCGTTATAGTGTCACCCGCCGCTCGCGATGCCGTAAATGCCACTGTGTCCCTGGTGCCCGAAGTCTCATCTGTTCCAGCCGATGTCCCGTTCACGGTGCGCTGAGTGCTGCCCGAAGCGAGGCCAGCCACGGTCAAGTCACTCGAGCCGTTGACCTTGCTCGTCACCGTCTCATGGTGAGTGACGGTGCCGCTCACGGTCTTCTTGATGTTGACGGTGTTTGTTGTGGCCGTGTCGAACGCCTGCTGAACCGTGCCCGCCGCGTCAAGGAACGAGAACGAGCGGGTAATGGTGAGCCCGTCGTGGGTAATGGTCGCGCAATCATTCCGATTCGTGGTTGTTGAAAAGGCGCAGTTGTCGGAATGGTCGAATGAGTCGGACTCCTCTCGGTCGGCGTCGTCGTCGTCACGTCGGCCGAAACTCTCGAACGGGCCTCTCCCGATTCCCGGGCCAAAACCAATACCACCGATGAAAGCTTCCCCGAGCCCGCCGCCCATGAATCCGCCCCAGCCGGGGCCTTCGTGCTCGTCGCGGCTTTCACCGGCGCTAAATCCCATTGGCACAAACCCATTGGTTGGCGCCGAGTTTCCAACGAAGCTGCTGTTGGTGACGCCAAAGCTGAGTGGAGCGGTGATGAGCGCTGCGGCCGCCTGTGAAGTGGCGAGGGGTGAAGTGGAGTTGTCGGTCGCGCATGCCACCATCAGCACGGCGCCGCCGGTGGCGAAAAGAATTCTTAGAGGGTTCTTCATAGTGTCTCTCCAAAGATGACCGCGCGCGGTTGTTCGGCGCACGGTGGGTCCAAAAGGAAAGACACGCGAGGCCGGGGATACCCTATACGGGGGTTTTCCGCCCCGTTTCCCCCGCGCGGCCCGGCAACCAGGGCGCCAGGCGCTCACGCAGCTCCGCCAGAGCCTGCCCCATGCGTTTCTCCACCGTTTTTACCGAGATCTCCATTGCACTTGCAATCTCGATATATCTAAGTCCGTGCTCGCGGCTCAGTCGAAAGATCTCACGGCAGTTGTCGGGCAGGCCATCTATGGCGTCGCGCACAGCCTGCTCCAACTCGACACCGAGGATCTCTTCTTCGGCCGATGGCGAGCTCGGGGAATCGACCGCCGCGGATGCGGCTTCGCGCTCGACGATTCGCTGGTGCCGAATGTGATTGAGCGCCCGATTGCGCGTTGACCGAATGAGATAGGCGCGAAAGCTCTGCTCCACCGTCAGCGACTCGCGCCGGCGCCACAGCTCGAGCATCACTTCCTGCGCGATCTCCTCGGCCAATGCGCGCTCTCGAACGACCGACTCCGCCATTCGCACGAGGTGAGGATAATGCGCGCGAAACACCGAATCGAACGCACCCTCGTCTCCAGCCCGGATTCGCTCCTGTAGATTCCGTTCGCTGGTGTTATTGATATCCAAGTGGGGTGGCGTCCGGGTTCAGGTGTCTATCTTATTAATGAATATGTCGAAACGGGACGAGGGTTCCGCGAACATCACCCCAGACGATTGGGAACGTATCGCCCGCTACCTCACTGGTGAAGCCGGTTCCGCCGAAGCCGAGGCGACCGAGCGCTGGGTGGAAGCCGATCGCCATCGTATGGAGATCGTGCAGCTGCTCGAGTCCGTTCTCGCGAACGTTGCCCGCGAGGATTCATCCGAGATCGACCTGGACAGCGCGCTCATCGACGTGAAATCGCGCTTCGACGATTCGAAGGTAACTCCATTCGCGCCGCGCCTGGCGAAAACCGGGAACGACCGGGGCTTCGTGGCGCTGCTGAGAATCGCCGCCGCGGCGATCGTCATCGTCGGAGGAACGCTGCTCTGGCAGCGCATTAGCAGCTCGCGTCGCGATGCCGCCGGTCAGACGTTCGCCACCGCAGTCGGCGAGCGTCGCCAGCTCGTGCTGAAGGATGGAACCAAGGTTCTTCTCGGTCCGACCAGCCGGCTTGTGGTCGTTTTCG
>WNGI01002776.1_pt1 | contig 30038 bp, 22 predicted proteins | sample 5400621 | NCBI WGS metagenome assembly WNGI01 (sample SAMN13153374, study PRJNA577476) | soil metagenome | isolation source: 20 cm soil or saprolite under Garry oak tree replicate 1 | place: USA:California | collected 2016-06-15
AAATCGCGTGCCTCGCCCATCATAAGGTCTTTCCACTTCGGATTGGCAAGATCCTCGAAGCTCTTGGGCTCGTCGGCTTTTTTGACCAGATTGGTGTTCCAACCGGTGATATAAAACTGCGTGTCCGTCGCGACCCAGAAACCGCTTTTCAGCGATGCCGGGAAGGCCGCGGCTTCCGGCAGCTCCAGCGGCGTGAGCAGTTTTTGGTCGACGGCTTGATTGATGTAAGCCAGCGATCCGCCCAGCACGTCCGCGATAATCCGGCCGCCCCGCGCCTCGGCGCTCGCGCGCGCGAGCAGTTCATCTGGCGTCGCATCGATGTGGTTCACCGTCAGCCCGGGAAATTTTTTCATAAAGGCTTGCGGAATCACCTCCATAGCTCTACTGGAAAGAGGCGCATAAAGGGTAACCTTGCCCCCTTCTTTCTTGGCCTTTTCGTAAAGCTGGGCGAGGGATTCGCCGGCTGGCGCGCCGGCGGCGAAGACGAAAGAAAAGCAGGAGGCGGAGAGCAGAAAAGAAACTATTGCCAGCTTGATGGAACTCGATGAAGCTTTACTTGTCACGTGACGCCTCCTTGGTCTGGGTGGTTCGTCAATTATACGCAGCTCGTCTTTCACTTAAGCGAGTACGATGATCCGCCGGAGCACAGCGCTCGACCGCAACTTTGTTTTTCTAATCGGCAACGAGCGACTAAAGGACAAAACATGCCCATCGGCACCTCCGCCCTATAGCACAAGGCTCTCTGGCGCGCAAAATTCGAATTATGGAGCAATGCCGATGCCATCGTTTTACCGGGATATTCTCGTTGAAATCAGCGTTACAAGCTTGCAACTTTTGCTCGGATGCTCATTTATCGCTCAGGACCTGCCTAATTGAAGGGCTGGCGTAAGATCCAGTCTTGAAGTTTGACAGGCCGATTTGATCCGTTGTAACTGTGGCGCACTGAAACCCATGCGCGTCATCATGCGACTACATGCTTTCTCCGCGCTCTTAATCTATTTCCTTTTCGCATTAGCCTTCTGCTCGGTTGCGCCGGCCCAGGACACGGATCATCGGGCAGTTTTAGAGCGTGCGAAAAAAGAAGGCGAGTTGATTTGGTACACCACCGCGGGCCTGCAGGACTCCAAACCGATGGCCGACGAGTTTCAAAAGGAATATCCGTTCATCAAGCCGTCGGTGGTGCGCGCCGGCTCGGGGGTTTTGGTCAATAAAATACTCAACGAGGCGAGAGCGCAGAAAGCGTTCTTCGATGTGTTCAACACCAACCACGAAAGTATTCTCCCGTTGAAGAAACGAGGCTTGCTCGGCCGTTATGTGTCGCCCGAAGCGAAATTTTATGACGACGACTTGAGAGACGCCGAGGGCTATTGGCACTCTGCTTACGTCATCCCATGGTTTCTTGGTTACAACACTCGCATGGTCAAGAGAGACGACGTGCCGAAGAGCTACGCGGAGCTGCTGAATCTTAAATGGAAGGGACGGAAGATCGCGCTGGGTTCGGACAACGGCGCGCTCATTCTTTCCGGCCTGATGAAAGTCTGGGGTCGCGATAAGGCGCTCGGATATTTTAAACAACTCGCCGCCCAGGAACCGGCCATCCAAGCCGGCAGCCCATCGAATCGCGTTCAGCTACTCGCTGCCGGAGAATTTCCACTCACCCTGGCCGCCGGCAATACGCTGCAAAGCTTCGCTTCAAGGGGCGCGCCGATCGATTGGGTCGCGTTGGAACCCGTCTTCGTGCAGGTCAATGCGATCATGATCGCCGCGCAAGCGCCGCATGCCAACGCGGCGAGACTTTTCGTCGATTTTACTCTTTCGAAAAAAGGCCAGGAGATGGTGCGCGATTTTCATCGCGTCCCCGGTCGGAACGGTGTCGATGCCGATCCAGCGCGTATGTTTAGAGGATTCAGAAGGCACATCCAGGACGCCGAAGCGCTGGAAAACTCCGAGGCGACAACGAAGCTCTACAACGAAATTTTTACCATCCGATAGCTTTTCCACCACATTCCCACCGCGCTCGCAACTCTTCGCTCCGGCACGGTTCACGATCCAAGCCGTATGGTTTCAAGAAGAATTCCTCACCGCAATGGTTCTCTTAGCCGTATAGCACTTCGGTTTCACTCTGTTAGAATTTTAATTAGATGCCGGAACAAGTTCTGCGAGAAGGTCGCAATTGTTGGAAGGTCGCTAACGCCTCGCGCGTCAAATTCCTGGTCGACGGCGCGGCTTACTTCGCCGCCCTCGCCGAGGCGCTCGAGCAAGCACGCGAATCGATCTTCATCCAGGGATGGGATTTCGATAGCCGCATTCACCTAAAACTCGACGGGGACCGTCGACACGCGACCCCGGATCTCGGCACCTATCTCAATTCATTGGCAGCGCGCTGGCCGAGTCTCCATGTTCATATTTTGACATGGGATTTCGCGATGATTTACGCGCTGGAGCGTGAAGTACTGCCGTTCTTCGCTCCGGGGTGGCAGCGCCACCCCCGGGTGCATTTTCATATGGATGGAGATCATCCCGTCGGCGCTTCCCATCACAGCAAGATTGTCGTCATTGACGATGCCATCGCATTCGTCGGTGGCCTCGATTTGGCCAAGGGACGCTGGGACACGCCGGAACATCGGCCGCAAGACTTTCGACGCGTCGACTTCAACGGCGCTTTTCTGCCACCCCATCACGACGTTCAGATCGCGGCGTCCGGCGAAATCGCTGCGGCATTGGGCGAGCTCGTGCGTCACCGTTGGTGGAGCATCACGGGACGCCACCCGCGTGCGCCCGGAATCACGGTCGACGGCTGGCCGCCGTCGCTGGAGCCGGACCTAAGCGACGTTAAAGTTGCCATCGCCCGCACCGAGCCACAGTTTGGTAGCCACAAGGGCGTCAGAGAGATCGAAAGTCTTTTCCAAGACATTATCGCGGCAGCACGCCGCTGGATTTATATCGAAAACCAGTATCTGACTTCCGCAGTCGTCGGCGAGGCTCTGGTAAAGCGGCTGCGCGACAGCGCGGGACCCGAGGTGGTCATCGTCATGTCGCAGGCAAGCCAAGGCTGGTTGGAAAGCGCGACGATGGATGTGCTGCGCGCGCGTCTGATCAAACGATTACGCGACGCCGATCAACATCACAGGCTTCGCGTCTTCTGCCCCGTCGTTGACGGTCAAAGCACGGACTGTCTGTCCGTACATTCGAAGCTCTTGATTGCGGACGATCAATTCGTCCGCATCGGCTCGGCCAACGTCAGCAACCGTTCCCTGGGGCTCGACACGGAATGCGATCTCGCGTTGGAAACTGGCTGCAACGAACGAACCGAACAAGCGATTGCCCATTTGAGAAATTCGCTCCTCGCAGAACATCTCGGCTCGACGCCTGACCACGTGGGTCGAACACTGGCCGAAACACACTCGCTGATCGCCACGATCGAGAAGCTACGCAGCAGTCGTGCGCGCAGCTTGGAGCTCGTCGATTGCTCGGTGCCGGAATGGCTCGATCAAATGATCCCTGAGTCGGCGATCGTCGATCCCGAGTCCGCCATCGCCCCGGAAAAACTGATCGACGAATTCGTTTTATCCGAGGAGCACGGATCCTCCAGCGGCGCGCTGCTACGGGGAGTGGCGATCCTAGGTTTTATGTTTGCGCTGGCAGCAGCCTGGCGCTGGACCGGCCTGCGGGAATGGATCGATCTCGACACCATCGAATCGTGGACCGCGTCACTGCAAGAAACTCCGAGCGCTCCGTTGTGGGTTATCGGCGCTTATCTGCTAGCCGGTATCACCGCGTTCCCTGTCATGATCCTGATCATTGCCACCGCTTACGCCTTCGATCCATGGATGGCGACGGTCTATTCATTAAGCGGCTCTATTCTGAGTGCGATTTTTCTGTACGCGATCGGCCGTCAATTGGGACGCAAAAACGTGGTACGTTTTGCCGGCAAGCGCTTAAACCGCATGAATCGCCTAATTTCGAGGCACGGCGTGCTAGCGGTGGCAGCCGTGCGGATGATCCCCGTGGCCCCTTATTCGCTGGTCAATTTGGCGGCCGGCGCCGTTCATGTTCCGTTTCGCGATTTTGTGCTTGGAACGTTTTTAGGAATGAGCCCGGGAGTTGTGGGAATAACTTTTTTTGAGAGTCAACTCGAACAGATGATTCGCAATCCAAGTGCGGTGACCTTTGCCGTTCTCAGCGGCGCCGTACTTATCATGCTGTTGAGCATTTTTGCCGTTCGCCGCTGGCTCGCGAGTAGGCAAAGCCCAGCCAGACGGAAAACATCGACGACGGTAAAATCGGCGGAATTTCACTGAACTACCGCGGTCATGCAAGTTTTTTCCGTCCTCTCCTATAACATTCACGAATGTGTCGGCTCGGATCGCTGGCGTAATCCGGCGCGCATCGCGGAGGTGATCAAGGAAAGCGGTGCCGATATCATCGGGCTGCAGGAAGTGCATAGCGACGCGAGCGGTACGGAAGAATTGCATCAGATGAATTATTTGGCAGCCGCCAGCGGGTTACAGGCCATTCCGGGGCCCGCCGTGGAGCGCAAAAACGGACATTATGGGAACGTGCTGCTGACCCGCTATAAAATTCTAGCGGTGCACAATTTGAATCTCAGTTACCCCGGTCGCGAACCGCGCGGCGCCATCGATGCCGAGCTGGAAATCCACGGTGCAACCGTGCGCGTGATCGTCACCCATCTTGGACTACGCCCAGCCGAGCGTCGTTTCCAAGTAAAAAAACTTTTGTTCGCGATATCAGAGCCGCGCGCGTCCACCATCATCATATTGAGCGATTTTAATGAATGGTTGCCCACCGGGCGATCATTGCGCTGGATCCACACCCAACTTGGAAAAACCGCCCTCGTGCGTACATTCCCTTCTTACTTTCCTATATTTGCCCTTGACCGCATATGGGTGTCCCCCGCGGGGGCGCTGGTCAAGGTTTTCCGCGTCCGAACACCCCTCACGCGCATCGCCTCTGACCATCTGCCGTTAAAAGCGATCATCCGGACCCCGCCTGCCGTCTCGTCAAAATAATAGGCGTGGCGCTTCTCCGCCGGGCTGTGGGGAAAATCTAACAACTAGAGCGATGAATACATACAAATTTTCCGCTGTTGACTTCCTATCTCTCTATTATTTAAACATTCCTTTCAAATTAGTGAATGGCGTGAATTTTGCGCCGTCTGGGCGCAATTTGGTTTTTGTCCAGCAATTCCTGACAGCGAAATAAAAATAGCCCGGCCGGAGTCTGACGTTTTGATGTCGCTAGCTTCGTAACGGCCCGGCCATGGAGTAGCAGTGTGAAAAGGACGACTGTCGTGGACGATGAACCCAGCTCACGGCTCCTTTCCTGCGATCTTTCCGTTAGGCAATTTTTTCTTCCCTTCTCTCCAACGAGCCGCTATAAATACAGTCCACGCGGCATCGAGAAAACCGCCCCGAAGAACGGAAGAGAGAAGCAACCAACGGTTGCCAAAAGACGGTCAGCAAATTTTTATCACTAACCGGAGAAACCATGGCAAAGCAGGTGGCGCATCACATCGATGACGACAAACTCGATACCAAACTACTCTTGCAAACGCTCATCGAGGTGAAGAAAGGCGATTTCACTGTTCGATTGCCGGCCATTTGGTCAGGCATTGACGGCAAAATCGCAGATACCTTGAACGATATCATCGAAATGATGTCGGAAAACACCAAAGAGATCGAGCGGGTAAGCCGCGTCGTTGGGAGAGAGGGAAAACTTTCCCAGCGCATTTCGCCGGCGTCGTCCAGAGGATCGTGGAAAAGCAGGGTCGATGCACTCAACGATCTAATCGAAAACCTCGTCCGTCCGACGGCGGAAATGGCCCGCGTGATCGGCGCCGTGGCTAAAGGCAATCTGTCACAGACCGTGGCTTTGGAAGCCGAAGGACTGCCTCTTCGCGGCGAGTTCCTGAGCACAGCAAAAATGGTCAATGGCATGGTCAAGCAGCTCGACGCCTTCGCCGGAGAAGTCACCCGCGTGGCGCGCGAGGTCGGTACTGAAGGAAAGCTCGGCGGCCAGGCCGTCGTCCCCGGTGTCGCCGGAACGTGGAAAGATTTGACCGATAACGTCAATATGATGGCCGGCAATTTGACTGCTCAGGTGCGCAGCATCGCCGACGTTACCATCGCGGTTGCCAACGGCGACCTGTCAAAGAAAATCACCGTCGACGTGCGCGGTGAAATTCTCCAGCTTAAAGAAGCGATCAATACCATGGTCGATCAGTTGCGCAGCTTTGCCGCCGAAGTCACGCGCGTCGCCCGCGAGGTCGGCACCGACGGCAAGCTCGGCGGTCAAGCCGTCGTCCCCGGTGTCGCCGGAACTTGGAAAGATCTGACCGACAGCGTAAACGCGATGGCCGGCAATCTTACCGCGCAAGTTCGAAACATCGCCGACGTTACCATCGCAGTGGCCAGTGGTGACTTATCGAAAAAAATCGCCGTCGACGCCAAAGGTGAAATCCTCCAGCTCAAAGACACCATCAACACCATGGTCGATCAGCTGCGCAGCTTTGCCGCCGAAGTCACCCGCGTCGCCCGCGAGGTCGGCACCGACGGCAAGCTCGGCGGCCAAGCCGTCGTCCCCGGTGTCGCCGGAACTTGGAAAGATCTCACCGATAACGTCAATTTTATGGCCGGTAATTTAACCGCCCAGGTGCGCAGCATCGCCGACGTGACCATTGCCGTCGCCAATGGCGATTTGTCGAAAAAGATCACCGTCGACGTGCGCGGCGAAATCCTCCAGCTCAAAGAAGCGATCAATACGATGGTCGATCAGCTGCGCAGCTTCGCGGCGGAAGTCACTCGCGTCGCCCGCGAGGTCGGCACCGATGGCAAGCTCGGCGGTCAGGCCCAAGTGCGCGACGTCAGCGGCGTGTGGAAGGATTTGACCGAGAGCGTGAATATCATGGCCGGTAACTTGACCGCTCAAGTCCGTAACATCGCCGATGTCACCATCGCCGTGGCCAACGGCGACCTGTCGAAGAAAATCACCGTCGACGTGCGCGGCGAAATTCTCCAGCTCAAAGAAGCGATCAACACCATGGTCGATCAGCTGAACGCTTTTGCCGCCGAGGTCACACGCGTGGCGCGCGAAGTCGGCACCGAAGGCAAGCTCGGCGGTCAGGCGCAAGTGCGCGACGTCAGCGGCGTGTGGAAGGATTTGACCGAGAGCGTCAACATGATGGCCGGCAACTTGACCGCTCAAGTTCGTAACATCGCCGACGTCACCATCGCCGTGGCCAATGGTGACTTGTCGAAAAAAATCACCGTTGACGTCAAGGGCGAGATTCTCCAACTCAAGGACACTATCAATACGATGGTCGATCAATTGAACGCCTTTGCTGCCGAAGTCACGCGCGTCGCCCGCGAGGTCGGTACCGACGGCAAGCTCGGCGGTCAAGCCGTCGTTCCCGGTGTCGCCGGAACTTGGAAAGATTTGACCGACAGCGTCAATGCGATGGCCGGTAATCTTACGGCGCAAGTCAGAAACATCGCCGATGTCACCATCGCCGTGGCCAATGGCGACTTATCGAAAAAAATCACCGTCGACGTGCGCGGCGAGATTCTTCAGCTGAAAGAAGCCATCAATACGATGGTCGATCAGTTGAACGCCTTCGCCGCCGAGGTCACCCGCGTCGCCCGTGAGGTCGGCACCGAAGGCAAGCTCGGCGGTCAGGCCGTCGTCCCCGGTGTCGCCGGAACTTGGAAAGATCTCACTGATAACGTCAATTTGATGGCCGGCAACTTGACCGCTCAGGTGCGTAATATCGCCGACGTGACGATTGCCGTCGCCAACGGTGACTTGTCGAAAAAGATCACAGTCGACGTGCGCGGCGAGATTCTTCAGCTCAAAGAAGCCATGAATACGATGGTCGATCAGCTGAACGGCTTCGCCGCTGAAGTCACCCGCGTTGCCCGCGAAGTGGGCACCGAAGGCAAGCTCGGCGGTCAGGCCGTCGTTCCCGGCGTTGCCGGAACTTGGAAAGACTTGACCGATAACGCCAACGTCATGGCGGCCAATCTGACCGCGCAAGTGCGCGGCATCGTCAAAGTAGTCACCGCCGTTGCCAACGGCAGCTTCAAAGAAAAACTCACCGTCGAAGCCAAAGGTGAAGTGGCAGCCTTGGCTGAAACGATCAATAGCATGACCGACACTCTGGCGATTTTCGCCGAACAGGTCACCACCGTCGCGCGCGAAGTCGGCGTCGAAGGACGATTGGGTGGTCAAGCGAACGTGCCCGGCGCCGCCGGCATCTGGAAGGATCTAACCGATAACGTGAACCTGTTGGCCGCCAATTTGACCGCTCAGGTTCGCGCCATCGCCGACGTGGCCACCGCGGTCACTAAGGGCGATCTGACCCGAGAAATTCAGGTCGACGCCCGCGGCGAGGTCGTCGAGCTCAAAGATAACATCAACGCGATGATCCAAAACTTGCGCGCTACGACAGATCAAAACATGGAGCAAGATTGGCTCAAGACGAACCTTGCGAAGTTCACCAACATGCTGCAGGGCCAGCGCGACTTGACCACGGTCGGTCAAATGCTGCTTTCTGAGCTGGCGCCGCTGGTGAAGAGCGCACGCGGTTGGCCCTCGGTGACGGGCTTGTCGGCCAATGCGCGCTCGAGAAGAACCGCATCTTGCTCGCCGACATTCCACATGATTATATCCGGGTCAGCTCCGGTCTGGGTGAAGCGCCGCCGCGAAACCTGATTGTGCTGCCGGTTTTATTCGAAACTGAGACCAAGGCGGTCATCGAGTTGGCCTCCCTGACCGAATTCACTCCGACTCACCTGACGTTTCTCGAACAATTGACCGAAAGCATCGGCATCGTGCTCAACACGATCGAGGCGACGATGCGGACGGAAGGATTGCTGCAGCAGTCGCAAAAGCTTGCCGTCGAATTGCAAGCCCAACAAAAAGAATTGCAGCAAACCAATGACGAATTGGGCCACAAAGCCCAACAGCTCGCCGAGCAAAATGCCGAGGTGGAGCGCAAGAACCAGGAAATCGAGCAAGCCCGCTACGCCTTGGAAGAAAAGGCCGCCGAGCTGGCTCTGACTTCCAAATACAAATCGGAATTTCTTGCCAACATGTCGCACGAGCTGCGCACGCCGCTAAACAGCATTCTGATCTTGGCGCAACAGCTCGCTGAGAATGCCGAAGGCAATCTCACGACCAAACAAGTGGAATTCTCCCGAAACGTGCACGCTGCCGGCGCCGATCTGTTGAATCTCATCAGCGACATTTTGGACTTGTCCAAAATCGAGTCGGGCACCGTAACCGTGGAGCCCGAAGAAGTTCCGTTCGCCAGCGTGCGCGACGCCGTCGAGCGCAGCTTCCGCCATCTCGCGGAAACCAAGCACCTAGCCTTCGACATCGAGATGGATTTCGAGCTGCCGCGCAGTATCAATACCGACGTCAAACGGCTCCAACAGGTATTGAAAAATTTGCTCTCCAACGCCTTCAAGTTTACCTCTCAGGGACACGTGAATTTCCGCATGAACGTCGCCACCGGCGGTTGGAGCACGGATCATGTGGGATTGAGAAATGCGTCGCGAGTGATCGCCTTCGAAGTTCACGACACCGGGATCGGCATTTCGCCGGATAAACAGAAAATCATTTTCGAGGCCTTTCATCAGGCCGACGCGGGCACGAGCCGGCGTTACGGCGGCACGGGTTTAGGGCTCGCGATCAGCCGCGAACTCGCCACTTTGCTGGGAGGTGAAATCCGCCTCAACAGTGCGCCCAATCACGGCAGTGTCTTTACCTTTTACTTGCCCCAGAACTATCTCGGGCCGCACGTCGGCGTTGCTTCGGAAATGGGCAGCGCACTGCGGCCGGCGCCGTTGATCGTTCATCAGGTCCCCAAGCCGGAGCAGATCCCGGATGACCGGGAATCGGTGGCGCCCGGCGATCCTGTCGTCCTGATCGTGGAGGATGATCCGCATTTTGCCCAGGTCTTGCTTGACATCATGCGGGAACAAGGGCTGAAAGGAGTCGTGTCGACGCACGGAGCGCACGTGCGCTCTCTCGCCAGCCAGTTTCAACCCCTGGCGATCGTGCTCGATATTTTCTTGCCGGACATGCTTGGATGGACGGTGCTCAATCATTTAAAACAGGATCCGGCGACGCGACACATTCCAGTCCAGATCATCAGCGTCGAGGAAGAGCGCCTGCAAGGCCTCGGGCACGGCGCTTTTTCGTATTTGATCAAGCCGGCAACGACTGACGAGCTAAAGAAGGCAATGGACCGGGTGGTGCGATACGCTCAGTCACGCCAGCGCCGCTTGCTGGTCGTTGAAGACAATGAGATCGAGCGCCAAAGCATCGTCGCATTGCTGAGTCACGAGGATGTGAAAATTGCCACCGCAGGAACGGGCGCGGAAGCTTTAGAAGCGCTGCGCGAATCCAAGTTTGATTGTCTCATCCTTGACTTGCGTCTGCCGGACATTTCCGGCTTTGAACTGATGGAGAGCATCCGGCAAAATCCCGATCTGCGGGAGTTGCCGATTGTCGTATGCACCGGCAAGGATTTAACCGATGAGGACGAATTGCGCCTGGCGCGCATGGCCGAAAGCGTCGTTCTTAAAGACGTGCAATCGCCCGAGCGGTTGCTCGATGAAGTCTCCTTGTTTCTGCATCTCGTCGCGGCTGATCTGCCTGCCAACAAACAGCAGATGCTCGAGCGGCTGCACCGATCGGATGAAGCCCTGATCGGCAAGAAAGTGCTCGTTGTCGACGACGATGTCCGCAACATTTTTGCCTTGACCAGCCTGCTCGAACAACACGGCGTGCGAGTGGTCAACGCCGAAAATGGCACGGAAGCCATTTCTCTGCTCGACGAGGACCCGGAAATCGACGCCGCATTGATGGACATCATGATGCCGGAGATGGATGGCTATGAAACCATGCGCCGGATTCGACTGAACTCCAAACACCGGCTCTTGCCGATTCTCGCCTTGACTGCCAAGGCCATGAAAGGCGATCGCGAGAAATGTCTCGAGGCCGGCGCCTCAGATTATATCGCCAAGCCCGTCAACACGGAGGAGTTACTCGCGCTCCTGCGAATTTGGCTCTTCGGCAAGCAGAGGATGCCACGAGTTGCTTATGAACTCAGAACTGACAGCTAATATCCTCATCGTCGACGACGATCAAAAATCGCTGCTCGCGATGGAGGCACTGCTCTCCGGACCGGGGCGAACCCTGGTTACGGTCCGCTCGGGTCGGGAAACATTGCGCCAGCTGCTGCGACAAGAATTCGCATTGATCTTACTCGATGTGCGCATGCCGGACATGGACGGCTTCGAAACCGCCGAATTGATCCGCCAAAGCGAGCGCCTGCGCCATATCCCGATCATTTTCCTTTCCGCCATCGATACGCTGGAAGCCGATGTGCATCGCGGCGTAGCGAGCGGCGCCGTCGATTATCTGTTTAAGCCGGTTGTACCGGAAGTACTGAAATCGAAGGTTGCCGTGTTCGTCGATCTGTTCCACATGAACGAGCGACTGAAACAAAAAGCGCTGCAGCAAAGCGAGGAGCGTTTCCGTCTTCTGGTGGAAAGCATGCAGGACTATGCGATCTTCATGCTCGACCCCAATGGCCGAGTAACGTCTTGGAACACGGGGGCTGTAAAGATTAAGGGTTATCAGCAGCAGGAAATCTTCGGGGAGCCTTTTGGGCGCTTCTACACCCCGGAAGATCAAGCACGTGGATTACCGGGACAAGCGCTCCGGGAGGCCGTGGCAAGCGGGCGGTGCGAACAGGAAGGCTGGCGCGTCCGCAAGGACGGCGCGCGATTTTGGGCGGACACCGTCGTATCCGCACTGCTGGATGAGCGTCTGAACACGGTAGGCTTTTCGGTCGTCACTCGAGATTTAACCGAAAAGCGTCGGATTGATGAAGCGCTGCGTGAAAGCGAAAAAAAACTGCGCCGCCAGGCCGAGGAACTGGAGCAGCAACTAATCGCCTCGGGCCGGCTGGTGTCGCTGGGTGAGATCACGGCTTCGATGGCGCATGAATTCAACAACCCGCTCGGTATCGTCATGGGCTTCGCTCAGGATCTCTTGAGCGAGACCGATCCTTCAAGCCCGCAGTATCGGTATCTCAAGATCATCGACGAAGAAACCAAGCGCTGCCAAAAAATCATCCAGGAGCTCCTGCAATTCTCTCGTCCGAGCATTGCCGAGCTCTGCCCGACGGAGATCCAACTCGTTGTCAAAAAGACCGTCAACTTGGTCGCCAACCATCTCTACAAACGAAAAATCGAGCTTGGTTTTCAGGTGGACGAGAACTTACCCCCGATCGATGCCGACGCGCAGCAAATGGAGCAGGTCTTGATCAACATTTATTTGAATGCCATCGACGCCATGCCCAACGGCGGCAGGTTAACCATCGGCGCGAAGCTGGCGCCTGTCAATGGCGCGGCGCCGATGCTGGTTGTGACGGTGGCCGACACCGGGTATGGCATCGAACAAGAGAATTTATCGAAAATTTTTCTGCCGTTTTTTACCGCGAAAAAGACCAAGGGTTTAGGATTGGGGCTGCCGATTTGCGAACGGATCGTCAAAAATCACGGCGGCAGGATCGCCGTCAAAAGTCAGCCCGCGGAAGGAACTATTTTTGAAATTTATCTGCCTTTGACGAAATCGCCTGCCGAACAAAAACCACTAAGCGACGCCGTCGATACCCGGAGCGATTCGGATCAGACGGTCTAGCCTGCCGTCGCTTTGCATTGGATCGCCGGCCTATACAGCCGGATCACCTCTTGTTCGATACGTAAAGCAATCGCAAGTTTCGTTTGCGCGCACTGGACACGATTCTCCCTATTTGCGCCGGACAGGAACCTACCAGGTTGGCGCTGCTGAAATAATAATAATCGCCCTGACATGGCAGTGACTGGAACGGAATGTTGCGCTTAAGCCGGTAGGCCAGCACGAGCAGCGCCGTTTCCGGAAAATCGGGCGCCGCGTACAACAGCGGTGCCCGGGCAATCTTGGGCACCACCGCTTCGACAAATTCCTCCTGTTCGTTTCTGTCTTCTTGTACCGTGCGGCTGAGTGGTATCGCGATGGCCAACGCCACGTCGATCGCGGCAAGCACAATGGCGAGCGCTGCCGAGCGCCGAACCCACAGGGAGCGCTCGTTCCTTTGCCGATCATTTAAAAACGCCGCGCACTCGCGCGCCGCGAGCAGTGCGACCGCGGGATAGATCGGTAGCAGGTAAACTCCGCGCTGACCGGCTGCGGATAGGAAAAATGCGAATATCGTCAGCCACCAGGCGTGCAGAAAATGGCCGAATGAATCCTCCCGCCGTCGCCGCAACCAGCGAACCGAAGCGACGACCAAGGCAAGATTCCACGGAAACAATTGAGTGATGAGCCAAACGACTTGCGAGAACGGATTCCTTCGCGTGTGAAATTCTGCGGCACCGAAGAAGCGATTGACGTTTTCATAGATGATCTGCTTATGCCAAAATTCCACACCGCCGCGCTGATAGGCGGCCCAATACCAGCCGAGATCGAGCATAAGAACCAACAATGCCCAAGACCAGGAGAAAAACTTGCCGAGCGCGCCGACATCCCGTTTGAACAGGAGAAAAGAGAGTATGACTATACCGGGCAGCGCCGCGCCGGCAGGACCTTTTGTGAGCACCGCCAAGGCGACGGCGACATAAGCCATGCCACGTGCAACCTCGCGTCGGGAAAGATACCAGAAATACCATGCGGCAAGCGCAGCGGCGACTAAAGCCGCAAACAGCATATCGACCCGCGCTTCGGTACCCGAATCCCAGAATTCGAACGTTGCCATGAGAAAGCCTACGGCCAGCAACCCCGTTTGGCGGTTGGCGCCCAACCTGCCGATCGAGTAGGTGATCCATGCTAACAGGGCCGCACCGACGATCGACGGCAACCGGACGGTAAAATCGGAAACCCCCATGAATGAAGCAAACGTCGCTGCCATCCAATGATAGAGCGGCGGTTTGGACGGCAATTCGCCGTTGCGGAGCGGCAAGAGCCATCGATGGTGGTTGACGATATCCTGGATGACCAGTGCTTCCCGCGCCTCACCATGATGCCAGATATGCGGTGAAAAGTAGGCCGCAATGACCAAGAGCAACGCGATCAAGATGAATGCGCCGGTGCCAACGCAATTGAAGGTCGCGGTTTCACTGGCGCCGAAAATCTCTGCCCCGTCAGCATAGTCTCTGGCTGTGGTCATACAAATCGCCTTTCAGCCTCATGGGTCGGAGGAAAGTCGGTCTCAGCGGTCATGCCGAGTCGGCTTCGCTTCCAGCTCTTATTTTCTCTTTGCATTGCGCAAGTATTTGGCCATTGCTCAGCAGCTTCGCCGCTTGGTTTTGCGCATAATTTGGCGTTGGCTCGAGCAACTGGAAGCAGCGGCGTCGCCGGTATTCTGCGCCGTCGTTTTACTGATGATTCTCGTCGGCGTCGGCGATAAGCAAGCCGCGACTCCGTTGTGGCTCGACACGGCGCTCGTCACCGCCACGTTTTTCGTGGGCTACGGGACGGCTTGGCGGTTTCGTCCACCGAATGCTGGGAGCTTTCGACCGGCGCACCGCCGGTCGTCAGTGCACGTAGGGCGCGATGATCGTCTTCCACAGTTTGTAACCCGCGCCGTTCAGATGCAGCGTGTCCGTCTGAAACAGCTCGGCGCGCGGCTGGCCGGTGGCGTCGAGCATCGAGGTGAAGACGTCGATGAAGTCGAGATGGTCGCCACTGGCGANTGAAGACGTCGATGAAGTCGAGATGGTCGCCACTGGCGACAAATTGCCGAATCAGCTGGTTGGCTTCGCGCATTTTGGGTATCAGCGCAGCACGCGCCGGACTGGGCTTGATTGAGATGTAGGCGATCCGTGTAGCGGGCAATGTCTTGTGAACGGTTTCGACGAACCGCACGAAGTGATTGAAAACTTCCCTCGGCTCCCTGCCTTCGGCCAAATCATTGTCGCCGGCGTACACCAGGATCAATCGAGGCTTGTACGGCACCACGATCCGATCCAGATAACGCGTGCACGCAGACATGGTCGCGCCGCCGAATCCCCGTTTGATGATCACGGGAGGCGCGTCGAATTGGCTTTCAACTTCGTCCCATAGCCGAATCGATGAACTGCCGATGAACACGACGCCGCCGGGCGCTGGCGCTTTGACGTGATCGGCCGCGACAAAGGCGGCGATGCTGTCATCCCATCGCGTATCTTCGACGCTGAGAGCGCTCGATTCGGCAGACGGCGACGCCCATGCGCCGGCGGCGCTCAATATTATTAATACCACGGCAAAAGGCGCGTACCCTGTCCGACCCAACGCTCTTCTGATGAAAAGGCTCAGCGTGTTTTTCGGCGGATATACCAACAGTTAAATCACCTGTGATGTTTTTCTGAGGACTTTAGCTGAATGAAAAATCGAGCGCTCACCTTGCCGCGCTCTGCGGCTTCAGGGCAGTATGCAAACTTGTCGACTCAGTGTCAATCGACCTGTGATCATCATCCTAATGTCAGCCTAGACGCCAAACAAATGCACAACGCGCGAAGTTCTCGCGGGAATGACTCGGCAAACGACCGAGCACTGCCATGCGGGAGCGCGCTCGAAATGAAACTTGCGTTGCAACGTTATTGTAGTGCCGGAAAGATTCGGGATAATATGTGATAGGCAGTCTCGGCATGCCCCGGAGGAAGGCGATGAAATTCGAACGGATTACAGTAAATCCAAAACAGATGGACGGCGTGCCCTGTATTCGAGGCGCTCGCATTCCGGTTGCCACCGTCGTCGGCATGGTCGCCGACGGCATGACGACCAAAGACATCCTCGAAAGCTATCCCGATCTTGAAGCGGACGATGTTCGCGACGCGCTCCGCTTCGCCGCCGAAGCCGTGCGTGAACGCGAGCTTCCTCTCATCGATATTCGGTGAATTTCCTGATCGACAACTCGTTGTCTCCGGCGGTGGCCGAAAGGCTCCGCCAAGCCGGGCGCGACGCGGTGCACGTACGGCGCTACGGTATTCACAAGGCGGACGATGAAGTTATTTTCGCTCGCGCCGCGGAGGAAGATCGCGTGGTGGTATCAGCGGATACTCGATTTGGCGTGATGTTGACGGCTCGGCAAGCGCCCAGGCCTTCGGTGATCTTATTTCGACGCGAATCGCCCCGCCATCCTCAAGCGCAAGCGGCATTGCTGCTGGCCAACCTCGAGACCATCGCCGAACTGCTCGATCAGGGCAGCGTCATTGTTTTCGAAGACGGTCGACTGCGCAGCCGAACCTTGCCGATTATGCGCAGTAGCCGGATCTGAATCCGTTTGCTCTTCCCCGCGGTCACGCGCCGACGGTCTTTAATGGATTTTAGTAGAAATCACGCGCGATGGCGTAGCGGCCATCGCGCGTGCTGCATTGCACAGCTAGGTATCGCGCTCGCTGGTCGGGCCGACTTCGCCGGTGCACCACGGCACGAAAGCTTTCATTTTGCACGCGGCGCCGTTCGCTTTAAGCTCTTTTTCAAAAATCTTGTGAATCTCGCGGTCTTCGTCATCGTACTCGATCTGCCAACCGCCCTCTTTCATGCTTCGATCGGCGAACTCACCGCCACCGCCCCGGCCCTTATACAATCCCATGTCGCCCGGCCGCAGTGCCAGGTAGCGGGCCCGGGTGGTGCCGGAGTTGAAGTGCTGGTGATAACAGTTGTCGCTGGGAACAGTGACCATGGAGCCCAGCTGCCAGTCGCATTTGATCATGTCGGACCGATCGTCCTTGGTCCAGATCAAGGAGTAACCGCCGGTGCCACTCAGCAGCACTAGATGCGCCCCCGGGCCATGGCGGTGCGCTTTCTTGTACGTGCCGATGGGAAACTCTGAGATGTGACTCTTGGTGTTGTTGTCCGCCATTTCAAGCATCGCGTTGATACCGCCGGCGCCGCGTTCTTTCCATCCATACAGGAGCATGTCCGGCGCGTTGGCGATGAAGTTGGATTCCCAGATCCGGCGGTTGAAAAGTTTTCCCTTGCCGCTGAAGTAGTCTTCTTCGCCGGCGTAGCGGGACGAGAACATGTAGTCGTTATGGAAAATAAAATTGTTGTCGCGAAAAAGTCGCATCATCGGCGGCGCATTGGTCACGGCGATGTAGCGGGTCGGCTCTTGGCCGCTGCCGTTAAAGTTCTGGTACCAGGCATTGAGCGGGATCGAAAAAAGACTGCCGGCCTGCCACTCAAAACTGCTTTTCCTTTTTTCGTCGTGCCAGATCGACGTCGCGCCGCGGCCTGAAACAACGTAGATCGTGAGCTCGTACATGTGATGCTCGGGCTCGGATTTCCCGCCCGGCTTGATCTCGACGATATGACAGTCGTTAGGCATGTGGCGGTTGTCGATATGGGCGACTGCGCCATAGCCGCCTTTGCGTTCCCACGGGCCGAGCTCGACTTTTGCTAGGCTCGGAAAATAGAATTCCTCATGGACCTTGACGCCTTCCGTCTTGAGCCATTCCGTGTAGGGGTCGGTTTTGGCATAATCTTTAAGACCCTCTTTTGGGGTCTCAGCGACTTTCATGTCGGTGCCTAGCATTACCACGGTTAGGATCCTCCTCTTATAAAAAGGTTGCGATCTTGCTCTGCCGCCGGCGGCGCTCGAGCAAAGTTCCAGACTCTATCTTTGGAAATATCCGGTATCGCCCTGTCTTGTCAATGAGCAAATATTCTCTTCACGAGAATAAAAACTTTATGAATCACCTCATCCCGATCTAAATCAATCGCCGCGTCCGATGGCTCGATACATATCACCGATCGCTACCGGTCAAAACCGTCCTATAACCAAGTAATCAAAATCCAGCCGCGCCACCGCCTTCGCATGGCGGATTTATGTAGAATCAGGCCGGCAAGCCGCATCATCATTGCGACATCTTGTTAAGCCGGCGCAAGGTTATATAATTTAAGTGGCGTGAGTCTCGCTTACGATAGGCGAGCCTGGTTTCGGCTAACCTTTAACCGGAGGCAACGTCATGAGCCGAATCTGTCAATTCGGTCGGAGCATCATTGGGCTCGAGAAATGGTTATTTTATAGCGCCGGAATCGCCGCGCTTATCATGGTTGCGGGCTGTAGCACGGCCAAGCCGCCCACTGACATTCTAACAAGAGCCGAGCTGAGCGCGCGCACAGCCGACGAGGCACGCGCTGCTGAGCTCGCGCCGGTGGACTACAAAAACGCCCGGGATAAATTGGCCAAGGCCAAGCTTGCCATGGCCGCCGACCGATACGAAGAAGCGCGCCGCCTCGCCGAGAGCGCTCAAGTCGATGCCGAGCTGGCCGAAGCGAAAGCCGAGGCTGAAATAGTGCGTCGCGCCGCCGATCAACTTTGGAAAAAGTCAGAAGTCCCGCCAACGAAAGCCGAGCGCGAGTCGCGCGAACCGCTCCCCCCGGGAGCCGAAAAGGAGTAATCTATGCAAGTCGGCGCAGCCTCCCTTCGGATGGCACTGCTCTTCATGATCGCGTTCTCGGCGGGCTGTGCGACGGTTCGCAATCCGGCTTTAGACCGAGCCCGCGATGTCTATGATAAGGCTCGCCAAGATCCGGCCATCGTACGCAATGCCGGCGTGGCGCTGGACAAAGCCGGACAAGCCTTGGAAGCGGCAGAAAGACTATGGGCGAATGAGCGCGACGTCGCTGAAGTTGAGCATCTGGCCTACATCACCGAAAAACGCGTGGAGATCGCCCGCATCACCGCGCAGCGAAGGTTAGCTGCAGACGAGATCCAGCAAACCCGATCTTCACGTCCGCAATCGAGCGACTGACTGCCAACGTGACATAGCAGCCACGGATGAGCTGAGTTGAATATCTGAGCGGGTCCTGGTTTATCCGCTTCGGCGCATACCCCACACGGCTTATATCCGGTTAAACAGCGTCGCTTCTCTCGCCTGTATAAACGATGTCGGCCAGATGTTAACGGGATGATGGGGCCAGGCAGGTTAGAATTTTCTCTCACTCGCCGGCGGCGGCGTCCATTGGTAAATCCAGGTTTCGGTCAAGGGCTGACCGTGCAGTCGGAGATAGAGACGCAGGTCAATCGGCTCGCTGCTGTTATCGGTCGGTTTGATGTCGAAAATCGCACGGTAACCGTCGATCTCGAGCTGCGGCCGGACTGACGGAATTTCGATTTCACCGCGACTCGCCGTGATCACCGGTTCGACCTCGGCATTCTTGGAGAGCGCCGCCAGCTCGCCGCCGGTGAAGTCGACGGCGAAGCGCCAGGAAAAATAACTGCGACTTTGGCCTACCACGCCGCCGATACCCGTCCGCGTAGCAACGACTTGGGCGAGCGGCGTGAAAGCGATCTGCGTTCCCCAATGCAGGCGATAGCTGAAGAGCAGCTCCTGCCCGGGCTGCAGTTTTGTCGCGGGATTCCAAAACGCGACGATGTTGTCATAGGTTTCATCGGGCGCCGCTAACTCGACGAGCTGTACGGCCCCCTTGCCCCAGCCGCTTGGGGAAATAACTTTCGGCTCTACCCACAGGCTCGGACGCCGTTCATAAAATACCCCGTCATCTTGATAGTGATCGAAGTTTCGGTCCCGTTGCAGCAAGCCAAAGCCGCGCGGGTTCTCGTCGAAAAAAGAATTGACCCGCGCCTCGGCCGGATTCACCAGCGGGCGCCAGATCCATTCCCCATTCCCGGTGAACAGAGCGAGACCGTCGGAATCATGGATCTCCGGTCGCCAATCGTTCGCCACGCGACGGTCATTTTCGCCGCAAAGAAACATGCTCGTGAGCGGCGCGACGCCGAGTCGCTCGATCGCTTGGCGCGGATAGAGCGCGGCATCGACGTCCATGACGAGCGTCGCCCCTGGAGAAATATCGAAGCGATAAGCGCCGGTGACGCTCGGGGAATCGAGCAACGCGTAAAGCGTCAAAGTACCGCTAGCGATCGTCGGCCGCACGAACCAAAAATCGGTAAAGCGTGGAAACTCTTCAGCGTGATTGAGCGCTGTATCGAGCGCGAGCCCGCGCGCCGACAGCCCGTACTGGCGTTGATCGCCACCCACGGCGCGAAAATAGCTGGCACCAAGAAACGCCGCGACGTCCCTTTGCCAGTCGGTCTGATACTGCACGCGGAATCCAGCGAATCCCAAGTCTTTCCCCAACCAGGCGCCATCGATGCCACTTTTGCGAAGATCGAACATCGAAGGAGTGTAAACGATTTCCTGCGTCCGACCGTTTACCACCTCATACATGTGCACCGGCTCTTTGTACGTCCGACCGAGGTGAAAAAATTCGACGCGAAAATTGACCGGATCCTTTCGCCACAGCGCATGGTCGGATCGAAACCGAATCGCCTGGTAGCCGTCCCAATCCAAATTGAGCAATTGTTTCGGCAGAGAAGTCGGCGGCGGCCGATAGGGAGCTTGCGCTGATGCGCGCGCTTTGCCTTTCAGCCAAGCGAAGTCGAAAGTGGAAGCCTCATCAGGCCGATGATGGTCGGCGATCGCGGAAAAGGCGAAACGAGGAAAAGGTAAAGCCCCCGCGGCGAGGATGGCACCAGTTCTAAGAAAGCTACGCCGTTGCATGGAATCCCGTGAAGCGGCAAATGGCGCGCTAGAACTGACTTGATCCGGCTCCCGCTAATTGACGCCGGCGGAAACGAAGTCAGAGAAAGCTCCGACGAATTGCGTTCGGAGCTGGCGCGATGGGAAAACTTGTCGCCGTACTTATTTATTTACCGGCCCATAGCTTATCGAAAAACCCACTTTTCTGAAATCCATCGAGATAGCGCCGATCGATCAGATCCTGTGGCTTGATTTTTTTCGCCCGTGGGTCGGTTTTTGCCGTCTCGTCGATAATAGCCTGAAAAGCTTCGGTCTTGAACTCCAAGCGCGGCTCCAACACTTTGATTTCTTCGTCGTACGCCGCGTCAAGCAACTTTCGGTCGTTGATGCGCAATTGCTTGGCCAATACTTTGTACGTCAGTTCTTTGTCGAGAAAAAGAATCTTCATCGCTTCCGCTGTGACCCTGACGAATTTTTCGATCGCCGGCCCGCGCGTGTTAAGTATCGAGCGGCGCGTGACCAACGTCGCCGCCGCAAACGGTATCTGCAAATCCGGTCCGTAAATCACATAGCGGAACCCTTGCGCCGCCGCCCGGGTGCCGCCGGACGGCCCGGTCATCGTTGCCGCATCGACCGCACCGCTGAACAGCGCTGCCAAGTTCTCCACCTGGCCGCCGGTTTGGATGAAAGTCACATCCGTCGATTCCATGCCGTGTTTTCGCAGGGCTTGAATGACAAAATAGTGCGAGTTACTGCCCAGCCGGGACAGGCCCAATTTTTTGCCTTTGAGATCTTCAGGTCTCTTGATCTCAGGCTTCGCCAGAATGCTGTGGGTCAACGTATTCTTCGCGCTGGCAATGAATACTAAGTCGGTCGCCCCTTGGACGTGGGCACGCACGATCGCTTCGCCGCCGCTGATCGCCACCTGCGCGTCGCCGCTGAGCAGCGCGGCTGTAACCAGCGGCGCAGAAGAGATGTAAACGAGTTGGAAATCCAAATCGTATTTTCGAAACAAGCCCGTCTCTTCGGCGATCCACGGCATCGCCTGAGACATCGTGCGCGCCGAGTAAAAGCCGATCAGCTTGTCCGCCGCAAACAACCCAACGGACCCAGCCAGACAGGCGAGAAAAAACAGCATACCGGAACAAAAATGACTCAACTTCATGAGGAATGCCTCCTGAACGAACGGCGGCCAACGAGCTTATCGGCCTCGAAGAAAAACCAGCGCGACATTATCAAAAAGCCACACCGCCGCCTAGGGCAAAAAGTAATTCTGCCTGGGCAAGCAAATTTCGACACGCCGCTTGACCGCACGGTCGCGGCGATGGTACGCCATGTCACACAACAAGTTTTGGAGGGACGAACATGAAGATCGTTGTCTTCGGCGCGGCGCGCCGAGTGGGCGCCATGGTTGACGAAAAGGTCATCGATCTCAATCACGGATTAGCTAGATCCTTGCGCGAGAAAGGCGACGCCAAAGCGGACGAGCAAGCCGCGACTCGTCTGCCCGCGCGGCTCTTATCGTTTATCGAGTCCGGCGCCACGGGCCTGGAAGAAGCGCGCCGTGTGATCGATCAGTTCGCCCGGGTCGCCCCGAGCGACGACCGCGGCGAGCCGAAAGTGGTGCACAACAGGAGCGAGGTAAAGCTCCACGCCCCCTGGCCGGAGCGGCGCATCGCCTGCGTCGGCGGCAATTACGCCGCTCACTTGGCCGGTATGTGGGCAAATCGCCTCGGCAAGACGGACGTCTCCATCGAGCAAATTACCGAAGAAGCCAAAAAGGCCGGTCAGTGGGGATTTTGGAAAGTACCGGCTGAAGTCGCCGGCCCGGACGATACAATTCCCTTTCCTAAACGTGTGACTTATTTCGATTACGAGGGCGAGGTCGCGATCGTTATCGGCAAACGCGGCAAAAATATTCCCGCCGCAAATATCCCTGAATATATCTGGGGCGTGACCTTGTTTCACGACTGGAGCATTCGCGATGGCGGCGGCGTGGATCGCGTCGTGAGCTACAACTTGCAGAAAAATTTCGACGGCGCCGCGTCCCTGGGACCGTGCATTGTCGTCGGCGAGCTTGACCATCAGGACATCGACGCCGAGACCCGGGTCAACGGCGTGGTGCGTCAACGCTACAATACCGAAGAAATGATCTGGTCATTCGGCGAGGTGCTCGAATATCTCTCGCAGGACTTCACCTTCGTTCCCGGCGACGTCATTGCCGGCGGAACCTCGGCTGGAACCGCCGCCGACAAATCGCGCCGCAGCCCGGACGGCAGACGGCCGCTCGATCTGTTTCTGAAAATCGGCGATACCGTGGAAGTGTCGTCGTCGAAGATCGGCGCGCTATCGAATAAGATCGTGGCAAGCGACTAAATCGTATGACGGGAAATGCAACGGCGTAAAATTTTACGCCCGTAGAACGACCAAGGAAGCTTCATGGACTTCAATCTGCCCGAAGAAATTCAACTGTTACGAGAAACCGTGCGTCGCTTCGTCGACCGGGAATTGATCCCGCTGGAACGGGTCTATCGGCACGACAGTGAAGGGCCGATGCCGGATCATCTGCTCCATCCGCTTCAGGAAAAAACCAAGTCGATGGGACTCTGGATGCTCGACGTGCCCGCCGAATACGGCGGTGCGGGACTCGGACTCTTGCCTCGCTGTATTATCCACGAAGAGATTGCCCGCGCCGCTTCCCTCCCCTTTCGTAGCTTGGAGTTGTTCGGGCCGGAAGTGCGGCCGGTGTTGTTTCATTGCAACGACGAACAGAAAAAACGATTTCTTGAACCGGTCCTGCGCAATGAATTGAAGTTTTGCTTTGCCCAGACCGAACCCGACTCGGGCAGCGATCCGGCGAACATGCGCACGCGTGCCGTGCGCGATGGCGAGGACTTCGTCATCAACGGCACCAAGCGTTTCATTACCGCCGCGGGCCGCGCCGACTACGCGCAGCTCATGGCTGTCACCGATCCGGAAAAGCGCGCGCGCGGCGGCATCACCTGCTTTGCTGTCGATCTGAAAAGCCCCGGCGTCGTTCTCGAACGGCAATGGCCAACGATGATGGGCGAAGCGCCCTGGCAGCTTGTCTTCGACAACGTGCGCGTGCCCGCTGCCAACGTGATCGGTCAAGTCGGCGGCGGCTTTTCCATCGCGCAAAAGTGGATCGGCGAGGGACGTATCCGCGGCCACGGCGCCCGACCGGTCGGCATCGCACGCCGCGCCCTGGACATGATGATCGAATACTCAAAAGTGCGGATCACTTTCGGCCGGCCGCTCGCCGACCGGCAAGCGATCCAATTCATGATCGCCGACTCCGCGATGGAGCTGCACGCGGTGCGCAACATGGTTTACGAGTGCGCCTGGCGGGTCGATCGCGGCGAAGACGTGCGCGATCTCTCTTACATGGTGAAAGTTATGGCGACGGAAATGGCCAGCCGCGTCGTCGATCGCGCAATCCAAGTTCACGGTGGATTGGGATTAATGAAGGAGTTGCCGCTCGAATGGTGGTACCGCCAGATCCGCAGCACCCGCATCACCGAAGGCGCCAACGAAGTGTTACGCTGGCGCTTGGGGCAGAATATTATTCGCGCGCACGGTTAGCGACGGATCACTGCTTTTTATCGATCTCCTTCAACGCGTCGCGCAAATAACTTTGATCGACGTACTTGCTCGGATCGGGCGACGGCCCTTTGGCGCCGGTTTGGTCGGCGTAGAAGCGAATATTGTTTTTCATTCCTTCCATGGTTACGTCACCGTCCGGTGGCCAGAAGCGAGTCTGCGTATAAAACTCCCAGCCCTTGCGCGCGTGCGACGGTTTGAGCTGCATCTCGTTCGAGAGAAACTCGACGGCAGCGTCGCGGTTTTCGAACATCCACCGGAACGTAAGAACCATCGCTTTCATGAACCGCACCATCACCGGCCGATTCTTCTCCGCCCACGACCGCCGTGTCACCAAGGCATTGGTCTGGAAATGCGGAATGCCTTCGCTCAGTCGGCCTATAATATTGAGTCCCGACTCTTCAGCCGCATAGTTGAGCGGTACGGCCACCGTGGTGGCCGAGATCTGGCCGGATTGCAGCGCGGCGAGATTAGCGGACGACCCTCCGGCGATGACGAGCAGTTTGTAATCACGCGGATACTCGAGGCCCTTGAGCTTGAGCGCTTCGCGCAGCGCTGTGATCGTGCCGCCGGTCAATGACGCGGTGCCGAAGGTCGCGCCGCGAAGATCTTCGTAAGTTTTATATTTCTTTGCGGCGATCAGAAACTGGGCAATGCCGTTGATGATCCCGCCGGTGACGACGAAGTCGAGACCGCGCTCCGATGCTTCGATATAAGGCTCCGGCCCGCCGGAGCCGAACTGTAATGAGCCCGCCGCCAACGCCTGCACGGTCATCGGCACCCCGCGTAACAACACTACCTGCACGTCGAGTCCTTGCTGATCGAAAAATCCCTTCTTCGATGCCACCCAGAGCGGGCTATAGCCTAAAGTTTTACTCGATGCGCCAAGAAAGATCCTAGGCTTCTCCTGCCCGTCAGCAACCTGGCATTGAAGCATCAGGGCCAGAATAGCGACCGTGATCCGAAATTGGACAGCCATGCTGATCCTTTGCTCACGATTCCGTTGCGGGACAATTTTCATCCCAACACTTCCCATCATCGCCTAAGCTCTACAATAGCGCCCGATAGGCATTCAAGCGCTATGACCGCTGCCGCTCTTCGAGAGATCTTTTTCAACGCACATTTTCACTCGGCAGCGGTAATTTTTACGGCGCGGGTCAACGTCAGTTCTGGAACGGCTGAGCCAAATTCGAATGGTTAGGTCCCTTTTACCCGCTGGCATATTGGTTGCTCTAGTCGCTGTGCAACCAAATGGAACGAAGAGAAATCAGATTGGGAGGCACAATGCGAAAGCAGACGAAAAGCGGCAAATTTTCTAAGTGGGCAGTGATCCTCGCCGTCGCCGCGGTCACAACCGCTGGTTGTGCAGGCGGGCCGATGACGACCCGAGAAAAGGGCGCTGGCATCGGCGCTGTCGGCGGCGCCGCCGCAGGCGGATTGATTGGCAGCGCATTCGGACGCCCCGGCATGGGCGCGGCAATTGGCGCTGGTACTGGATTGGGCGCAGGCGCTTTGGTGGGCGACTACATGCAAGGACAAGAACAAGCCGAGTACCAGTACAATCAGCAACAGATCCAACAGAACCAACGCACCATCGAACAGAATCGCCAGAATACCGGGCGACTGCAGCATACGGAATATTAACCGACGAAAGAAACAAAATATTAACGTGCGTAACAAAGGAGAACGTAGATGAATCGCTCAAAAGTTTTTGTCCTGGGAGGGTTGCTTTCCGCAACCTTATTAATGCCCGCTCTGCCTGCGTTGGCGGACCCGAAAGGCAAACCCGAACACCAGGAACGGGAAAATCATGGACAACACAAAGGCTGGGAAAAAAGTCCCGCCAAGAAATTCGACCATGACGGCCATGACCGTCGTGATTATCGACACCCCGATCCTCGTCAGTATCATCGGGATGCTCGTTATGATAACCGCGGCCACCACAATAAGGCCGAGATTCGCCAGGATTTTAAAGACGTGCGCAACGCGCGCAATGAAGTCCACGGCGATCGGGTTGAGCTGCGGAAGGACTCAGCTGAGTTGAGAAAAGATCGAATGGAGCTCCGTCATGATTTGCGCACCGGCGCAAGCAAGACTGAACTCATGAAAGATCGCCAGGAGATCCGCGGTGACATGAAAGAAATCCGCGGCGATCGCGTGGAACTGCGAAAGGACCAAGGCAAACTCGACGCCACGCACCGCGAGTTGAAGAGCGATTTAAGCAAGCGATAACCAGGACTACTTCTGCCTGATCGCCTGATCGTCCGAATCGCCGGACGGTCAGGCGATTTTTTTTCCCGCACAGTCGAGCGACTTTCGCCTGCCAGCGTAATTTTCGTTTCTCTCACTTCTGAATCACGCTCGTTGTTGCCCTGTTCGTTTTTTGCTTGGCAATCAACTTGTGATTGCGGCCGATGGCGATTATTGTGTGGTCGCCAACCGGAGGATTGAAATCGCTATGACGACCCAACGATACAACGCCGGCATTCAGCGCGCCAAAGGGCTGCTGGAAATGGCTGCCGGACTTTATGACACTTCGCTTTCGTATCAAACCAAACGCGCGGCAGAGGGCATGCTGCAAACCGACACGGATCTCGGCCGCGTGCTCAGGCTTTCGCTCGACACGAAGAAATCCGAAACCCGGCCGGAGGTATCGATTTCCTTCACCACGGGCAGTTTTCGCGAGATCATCGCCGTCGCCGAAGGAAAGTATTCGCTCGCGTGGGTGAATCCCTCGGTGCTCTTGACCATGGCGTATCGCGGTACCGGCCCGTTTCCCAAACGGCTGCCGCTCAGGACTGTCGCTGTTTTCCCCTCCTACGACATCATGGGTTTTGCGGTTCACGCATCGACGGGAATCACTTCGTTGTCACAGATCGGCAAAGACCGCATTCCGCTGCGCATTTCCACCGGCGTGATACCCAAAAGCCCGCTAACTGGAAATGCCACAATGTTCACGGTCTCGGCGGTTTTGGCCGCGGCGGGTTTTTCGCTCGGCGAGCTGCGCCGCTGGGGCGCTAAACTTCATAGCGCGCCGCGGCCAAGCGATCCGAGCCGGCGCAAGGGGATCGAAACAGGCACAATCAACGCGATCTTCGACGAAGGCATCAAGAGCTGGGGACACACTGCCTTGGACCACGGCTTTCGCTTTTTACCCATCGACGGCATTGTGTTGAAACACATGAAAGCGCTCGGCTATCGGTCGGCAATGATGACAAAGACGCGCTTTAACAGCTTTGCCGAAGACGTGCCGACCCTCGATTTCAGCGGCTGGCCAATGATCGTTCATGCGGATATGCCGAATAAAGTCGCGTATGCGCTCTGCGAAGCCATCGAAAAGCGCCGCGACCTGATCCCCACCGACAACTATAAGGAACTCCGCGTGGCGCAACTGTGCGCCAACGACGAAGAAGCGCCCTATGACGTGCCGGTACACGCTGGCGCTAGACGCTTTTACCGGGAACACGGCTACTTAAAATAGACTCTTGCGCCGCGAGGTTGCCGCCAACTTCCCTTCTATAGTAATAACAACGCCGTCCCTGATTGCTGCGGCCCGGATCAAAGGAACACCAGAATCGATTGGGAGGCGAAGATGAATACACAAGCGCCAAAATTGCCCTTCTATAATACAGCGGTGGATCTGATCGAGCGGAACATGACAGCGCGTCCGGATAAGATCGCCTACATCGACGAGCGCGGCAGCTATACCTTCGCCGACCTTGCGGAACGAGTGAATCGCTGCGCCAACGCCCTGACGAACCTCGGTTTAGCGCTGGAAACACGCATCTTGGTGTGTCTGCTCGACACCATTGAGTTCCCGGCCGCCTTTCTCGGCGCGATCAAAGCGGGGGTGGTTCCGGTCGCCGTCAACACGCTCCTCACCGGCGACGATTTTGATTTCATGCTGCGCGACAGCCGCGCTCAGGCGTTGATTGTCTCCGAAGCCTTGCTGCCGGTATTTAAGCCGATCTTAGACAATCAGCCGTTCCTCAAACATATCGTGGTTGCCGGCACGAACGGCTCGGCGCATCCGCGCCTCTCCGACCTGATGGCAAGCGCGGCTACCGATTTTACGGTCGCGCCGACCCGCCCCGACGACGCCTGTTTCTGGCTTTATTCCTCGGGCTCCACGGGCACGCCCAAGGGCGTCGTGCATGTTCAGACGAGCCTGATCCGCACTGCCGAGCTCTATGCCCAGCCGATTCTCGGCATTGAGGAAAACGATGTGGTCTTTTCCGCGGCAAAACTGTTCTTCGCTTATGGTCTAGGCAACGCTCTGACTTTTCCGCTCTCGATAGGTGCCACCACGATCCTGCTCAGCGACCGGCCAACACCGCAAGCGGTTTGCCGCGTGCTGCGCGAGCATCGGCCGACAATTTTTTATGGCGTGCCGACGCTGTATAGCGCGCTTTTATCCTGCCCTGATCTGCCAAAGCGCGAGGAGCTCAACTTGCGCCGCTGCACCTCGGCGGGCGAAGCCCTACCGCCCGAGGTCGGACGGCGCTGGCGCGAACGCACCGGCGTCGATATTCTCGACGGCCTGGGGTCGACCGAAATGCTCCACATATTTTTATCCAACCGGCCGGGCGACGTGCGCTACGGCACCACCGGCAAAGCGGTGCCGGGTTATCAAATCCGTTTGGTCGATGAAGACAGCAAGCCTGTGGCGAAAGGTGAAATCGGTGAGCTTCAAGTCAACGGTCCGACCAGCGCAGCCTATTACTGGAACAATCGCGAAAAGAGCCGCAACACCTTTCTCGGTCCGTGGACCCGCAGCGGCGACAAATACAGCGAAAGCGACGACGGCTATTTTACCTATTCAGGACGGAACGACGACATGCTGAAAGTGAGCGGGATTTGGGTTTCGCCCTTCGAAGTCGAGTCGGCGCTCGCTTCCCATCCGGCGGTGCTTGAGGCCGCGGTCGTGGGTCAGGCCGATGAAAGCGGCTTGATCAAACCCAAAGCCTACGTCGTGCTTTGTCCCGATACGGCGCAATCGCCGGCACTTGCCGCCGATCTTCAACAATACGTGAAAGGCCGCCTCGCGCCCTACAAATACCCGCGCTGGATCGAATTCGTCGACGACTTGCCGAAGACCGCGACGGGAAAGATTCAACGCTTCAAGCTGCGCGCCAAAACATAAAAATGACCGGAGTGATGAAATCGTAGGGGCGCAGCATGCTGCGCCCTCGGCCTGGAGGATGAGATGAAGCTCAATCACCAAATCAACCGCCGAAAGTTCTTGACCGCGACGGGCCTCTGCGCCGCCGGCGCATTGCTGCCCAAGCCCTTCGCCTTCGCGCAGGCGCAAAAGGTGCGCGTCGGTATGATGCTTCCCTATACCGGCACCTACGCGCAGCTTGGCGTCGCCATCACCAACGGTTTTAAGCTTGCCATCGCGGAGCGCGGCGGTAAGCTTGGCGGACGCGAGCTCGAAATTTTTACGGTGGATGACGAAGCCGAACCGGCAAAAGCACCGGAGAACACCAACAAGCTCGTGCAGCGCGACAAGGTTGACGTGCTGGTCGGCACCGTGCACAGCGGCGTGCAAATGGGCATGGTGAAGATCGCCAAAGAAAATAATACGCTCATGATCATTCCCAACGCCGGTCTCGACGCCGCCACCGGCGCGCTGTGCTCGCCGAATATTTTTCGTACTTCGTTTTCGAACTGGCAGCCGTCCTACCCAATGGGCAAAGTGCTCGCCGACCGCGGCATCCGCAATGTTGTCTCCCTCGCTTGGAAATACGGCGCCGGCGAAGAAGCGGTGGCCGGCTTTACCGAAGGCTTCATCAAATCGGGTGGCAAGTCGGTACGCGGCTTGTGGATTCCCTTTCCCAATGTAGAATTTCAAGCCTT
>WNGI01000524.1_pt2 | contig 30028 bp, 64 predicted proteins | sample 5400621 | NCBI WGS metagenome assembly WNGI01 (sample SAMN13153374, study PRJNA577476) | soil metagenome | isolation source: 20 cm soil or saprolite under Garry oak tree replicate 1 | place: USA:California | collected 2016-06-15
CGCAGTTTGATGAGTGCGTACTTCCCTCGTCTCGGATTGGTGATGTTTCTATCTAGTCTCATAACCGGAGTTCCGAACCACCGGATGCAGCGAACGGCGGGGATGCGCCTCGGTCGTCGCCAACGTCTCCGGCCCGCCGTCGCTGATCCGGAGCGTTCGGCGTTTCTCGACGCTCCACAAAAACCCAGCCGAAAACATGATTGTTGTCTTCTTCAGGGATGGCGAGTTGCCAGCCTTCCCGAATCAATTTGTCTGCTTCTCCGTAGGACACAAAACGCAGTTCCAAGCGTCTTGCCTTTGGCGTCAGCCAACGCCGAACCATGCGCTCCACCGAACCGCCATTTGCGCCTGAGTTTTGCCGTTGCGTTTCTTCTTTCATACGTCAGTTGTTGGCGGTCGGTGATCTTTGTCGTTCGGCGGATTCACCACCACAGCCAGCCTTCTGGCAGGTGTTCGTTCGGTGGCACCAGAATCGCCGATTCCTTGGTTTCAGGGTTTATCGCTAATCGACCACCGTTCCATCGGCGACCGCACTTGATGCACTGTCCAGACATGACCGAGAAGGATATGCCGTCGCACATGTGGCGTGTGCTTTGGTATCGACGATGTGTTACGGAGCACCAAATCCACCGAACCAAGCGCTGCACTGAGCCGCCATTTGCGCTTGGTGATTTGACTTGGGGTTTCTCTTTCATTTGTCCTTTCTGGGCAGCCATAGGTGAGCTTGGTCGTTCGGCCTATTGGCACCGGGCTTTCCTGGGATTGGGCCTCTTGCCCTGATTACGTTCTGGAATCGGCTGAGCTGGTATCGTGTTTCCTCGTCTGTGGCGTCATCCAGCGACGAGGTTACAATTCTCATACGAGGACCGAATCGGTTTATCGCCCCACAGTTGAGGCACACGGAAAAATCGCCTTCCTCCGGTCGGTGCGCGTCGTCTGCCATCCTGCTCGCGGCGTCCACGAGATAGGCGCAGGTCGGACATCGGTCGAGTGGCAGCGGTTGTCCGCTGGCGTCACACATGGCCGAACCACGCGCTCCAGCCGAGGCCGGCAAAGGGTTGGACTTTTGCCCTGTGTCAACGGCCTTCATTTTCTGCCAGCCGCTTTTCTGTCGATCCGCACCTGGGCCGCGATGATCGGCGCGTTTTCGAGCAGGTCGGCCAGGATCTCATCGGAAACCTGGACAAGTTGCTCCACGTTCGCCGGGATGATGCTGCGGTTCTTCAGCACTTTGAGCGTTTCGGCCTCCGTGATGTTCTGCGTCCCGAGCATCGCATAGACCTGGGCGGCCAGAGCGTTGGAATCGGCGGGCGGCGCGGCGGGCGGAGAAAACAACTCGCCGGCAGGGGCTGGCGACGCTGGCGCGGGAGGCGGAGGCTCGGGGGCTGGTTCCACGGGGGGCGCGGCCATCGCGCTTTTCTTCGCCGCCCGGGCTTTGGCCATGCGTTCCTGGGCCGCGAGCTTCTTCAACCGCTCTGCTTCACCGCCGGGTGGCGCGGGCGCGACGGCGGGTGCAGGCGTTGAAGGCGCCAGACCCGCGGCGGCTTCGGCTTTTTCATCGGCTTTCACATCCTCGAACTTTGCCGGCTTAGGTGCCGCGGTGACATCGAAGAAATCCTCCCTCTTTCCCATGCCGTCCTTGAGCGATGTGAAAATCTTCCGAAGGAGCACCAGTTCCTGCTCAATGCAGGCGTCCAGCTTGTGCTGCAAGCGCCGCTCCAGCATCTCCACGGTGACGCCGTGCTCGGCGAAGACCGTTGCCATCTTGCGGATGCGGTCGGTGATCGGCTCGGCATGGCCGGCTTTGAGGGTCTTGTCGCATTGCTCAAGGGCAGCGTCGATGATGTCCCTGGGCACGATCGCTTCCATTGAGGTCCGCTTTCTTCTCGCGGCGAAGTTGGCCACATGGAGGTAGATGTCAGTTGGGTCGTCGAGCTTCGCCACGCCGGCCTTGCTGTAACGTTCATGCCGCACGGTGAAGATTTTGAAATCGAAACAGTTCGTCTCAAAGTCCGTGGCGAAGGACATCATCTGGCTCTCTCCATTGGACTGGCTCAATTCGATCACACCGGAGGCAACATTGCCCCAGCACGTGAAGATAGATTCCAGAAGTCGGATTGAGGCGCCCGTTATCTGCGTCCCGCCTCTGGCATAGAGGTAGGAGGATTCTTCCGCCAAGCCTTGCCGTTTGCAGGCTTCGATAATCCGCTGGTAAGCGGCGTGCTGGTCCCTGGGCCTGCGCGCGGCCATCACGTAGCCAGCCTGAAGGTGCTGCATGATTTCGCCCTGGGCGGTTTGGACGGCCGCGCCACTCTGAACGGCGGCGACGGCGAAGGGATTGGACGGTGTGCTTGTGGGGTTCATACTCGTTGTTTTACATGATTGTCGCGCTGCAGCAATTCCGCGATATACGTCGATAGTCCGTACCGGGCGCCCCGCAGCGCTTTCTGTTTTTTGACCTTCCGGGTAGCTCGTTTCAGCGCCGGTGTTGGCAGGGTAATTGACACTTTGCTGAAAGTCATTCATGCCTTTTAATCCCACCCGGTAGCATCGGTCAAGATTTTTCTTTACATTCAATCCTACCCAGGTAGCATGGCAACAATGAACAAAGACGTCCAAAGCCTGATCAAAGCCGCCACAAAAGAGATCGCGGAGTACGGCCGGAACCCGGTTGTCAACCTGGATATTACCGCGCAATCGACCGTGCAGCTCATAGGACTGCTCCAGCTCGTCACCCGGCACCCGGCCCTGCCCGAGGCCCAAAAGAATTTCGCCAAAACTCTTGTGGAGAACCTTTCCAAAGGCTTCAAGCCGGAGCACAAGGCCATCGCCTGGCTCATCCGCGAGGGATGGAAACAAGAGCATGATATTGAGGTTGTGGCATGAATCACTGCCTCTACGACTTCCCTGGACCGCCTTGGCCGGTGGAAATCATCAGGGCTTGGTGCCATAAATGCGGATGGGTCTGCCCGGTCAACCGGATCGGAACCTACGTCCGTGACGTGGTGATGGATGGGATCCTTTTTCACGTCGTTGAGGTGGATCCGTTGTTAGTGTGCGAAAGGTGTGGGCATTCCGCCGGCAGGTTGCTTCGTCCGTGCAAAACCGGAAACAGCGCGGCTACGGTTGCGAACGCCGACGCGATCACCAGCCGAACCCTTGCCGCTCTTCCGGTGGCAGATTCTCCGTCGCGTAGCAATGTTTCTGAAACAACCCGATCGCGGGAGTCCAACAGCCGCAGCCGGGACCGCCTTCGTATGGCCGGCATCTCCGCAGTTCCGCTCCGAAAATGGGACAGCGATGGCAAATCCGCATTCGACGCCGCCATTCCTTCCGGCTCACCAACCGCCCGCGCAAGAGTGTCCAAGCCATCTTCGCCAACAGGGACACCAGGCTCGCCGAGCGCCTCTCTTCATCCAGCACTTCCTTCCACTGGCGGAAGCGGGCCGGCTTTAGACCAAAGATGAGCACCGAATACCATGACACGGCGGCTGGCATCTTTCTAGCCTCGGTCCACCGATCCTTCGAGAGCACAGGGATCAAGCCGTTTGTTCCGTGAAAATCCTCATTGCCATCGACCCTGGCGCCAGCGGCGGCATCGCCTACAGTCTCGGGCCGCTATTCACCGCAGTCCCAAGACCTGCGACGGAAGGCGAATTGCTGGAACTCATACAGTCGATTGCCGACGAGTCAGGCGGGGATCTGGTTCGCGCTATCGTTGAGGAAGTCGGAGGCTATACGGGCGAGGCGCAGCCCGCATCGCGTGCTTTTACATTCGGAGAAGGCTACGGATTCATCAAGGGGATTCTCGCGGCGCTCCGTATCCGCGTTGAACTTGTCCGGCCACAGACTTGGCAAAAAGCTCTTGGGCTTGGAAACTCAGGTCGCAGCCGCGCGCCGCACGGAGCCAGCGAAGAAATGCGTAAAGCGGTCAAAGAGGCTAATGCGCGAGCCAAAACAGAATGGAAGCGAAAACTCAAAGAGAAGGCGCAACAGCTTTTTCCCGGCGCCAATGTGACTTTGAAAACCTGTGATGCGCTTCTTTTGCTCGAATTTGGACGAAGGACCGAGAAATGATTACCGAGCTTCTCAAGAAGCACTACGTTGACGGCCCGATGCAAAACCAGGGTGTATTGATTGAAATATGGAGGCAACTGTGAGCAAGAAGAAAGCAACAGCACCCAAGCCCGACCAGCAGCTCGGCGCGTTGCACCTCGTGGCTCTGGCGATAGACGCACACCAGAAAGAAGGAACGCCCGAGCACGCGGCCGCAGTCAAGGTGTGCGAGGAAGCCAAAAAAATCTGGCGCGACCAATTGCGGAAAAAGAAATGTCCGCGCTGCGCACAGGAGCTGCCGTGAGTGCCCAAGGCAAATCACCCGGTCGCAACAAACTCGGCCGCCGCATTGCGCCCGGCATGTGGGAAGACGCCGATGGCAACCCTCATTTTAGCCTGCCCGAACTTCTGGTCTTTTTTGAACTTGAAGACACGCCAGAGAACCGGTCCATTGCCACGAAGAACATTATTGAAGCGCTCCGGCGCGACAAGCCAGACCTGACGATCGTCGAACGGCAAACGCCCGCAGATTGAATTTATGGGTGCCAACGGAGACAAACAAGTCTGCTCGGTGTGTTTAGGAACGGGTCAGGCCGGCGCCGGCGATGCCAAGTGCATTTGCCAGGGCAGCGGTCTCGCGTCCGATGAACTCGCCAATCTGCGCGCGATGGCCGAGGCGCTGCGCTCCATATTCCAGGAGGTCCAGGTCCGGCTCACCCTGATGGGCTACAACTGTTCTCTGCCTTCGCAAATTCTTCCCGCGATCGAAAAGCTTTACCAGCGTTGCACCGACGCTGAAGAAGAATTCGTAAAGTTGAAGCGGCAGAGAGTAAAGTGATGCGCCATGACTACTAAGACTTATCACAACTCGCCGGTGCGTTCGTGCCATACCTGCACTCATTCCGTGCCGGATCCCTTTCTTGGAGATGAGTGGGCTTATTGCCGCCGTTGGCAGTGCTCGTGCCGCTTCGCCGTGCGACATTATTGCGGTTTGGAATTGAGCCAATGGAAGGCGATTCCACCAAAGCCACTACGGCGTTCACTTCGGCGATGGCTTTATGACACGCTGTTTGCACCATGACTTTTCTCGAGGCAACGGCTGCTTTGAATCTGGCTCCAGCCGACGACCAGCTTTCGGCCGTAGAACCGAATATGAAACGGCGCGACGTCGTGCTCCTGACCAAAGCACACCTGCGAACCGCTCCGGTGACCGCGATCGAATTGATGCCCGCCTTCGCGCGCAAGGTTGCCGCCGTAGTCCAGGACTGTCCTGACCCGGTCGAACTGCACTTCCTCTACGACCGCAACGGCAAGCTCACCGTCGGTTGGAACCGAGAGGAGGTTGAGATCAGAAAGGGACTCAGGCCACGTTACAACCCCGCCCAAGACGTAATGGCCGCGATCAACAGCCACAGGGAACAGTCCCTGAGAAATGCTTATGTTGGCGCCTTAACCGCGGCCATGCAGCAACAGGCACTTTCTTCCGCGCAGACTCATCCCAATGGTTTTGGCTCAACCGAAGGTCTCGCGCGCGTGATGCGTGAACGCGCCTTGAAGGAGCGCTCTTCACTGACGCACCAGCCCACACCTCCAAAGCCCGAACCCAAACCCGATCCAACCTCCCCAACCTTCGTCCTCAAACGGCCCAAGCTGGTGTGAGGAAAAGCAACACCCCAATGGCCCACGTTCTCCAGGTCACCCGCGTCCGCTCCGGCAAACGCACCCTGCTTTTATTCCACTGCGAGTGCAGCTTGCCCTTCGCGCTTGTCTCGCTCCGGACCTTGCTCCGCCAATCGCGCTTGCCCACAGCACGCCCCCGCCGTCTGGACCGTATCCTCGAAAGGCACGCGATCCACGTCTCAGTCCAATCCACCGGCGGTCTCTGGAAAAAATTTCCCCTGAGGGATTGCACACCGAAATGACCCGCCAGATCGAATACCAGAAACGGATGCGCGCCCAAGGCCGTTGCCGGGTCTGCGGCAAGAAAGCCAACGGCGCTTTCTGCACCAAGCACGCCCTCGCCCACCGCACCAGAAGCAGAAACTGGCGCCGCAAGAAAGCCGGCATCCCACTCGACGCCCCCGTCGCCAAAACACGGCCCAGAAAATATTGAGTAAGTTCCCTCTTGACTTCTTTGAACCGGAGGAGGATTTTTCCGCTTGAATTTATGCGGCGTCAGTGCTACCGTCGCTTTGGCTTTGTTTGACGACGCCGTCTTCTTCGGCACTTTCCCCGTAAATTCAACGTTGAGCAAAGCCTATGCTCCGATCAACAATTCCGGTGCGGGTTGCAAAGACGCTGAGAGCCGATGCTGGCATGTCAGAGCAAGGCTTGAGTCTGAACAGGGAGTTCAACTCTCCCGACCGGAGCCAGCACTTCAGAACGCCTTCTCCGACGATTCCCCGAAACGCTGACAAGGTCCCAGACGACGGGTTGAGAGCGGACGAAATTCGTAACCTGCCCGCGAGTCGGCAATACGGCCTGATCAGCCGCACATCGAAGGCGTTCTGTTCTTTTTCGATCTCGCTTTCTACACCCCCCAGCAGTCGGGGGGGGGGAGTCACATCCATACGCGACTGCCGTTATCGACCCCGCCCAACCGTTAACTCGCAGGCCGGGCCGACAAATCAAGCCTTCGGATATGGGTTCCAGTTGGCGACGGGTTACCCGCATGGATGGTTCCAGCTTTCATCCATAATCCTCTGGCAGACAGGCCGAAGGTCAAAAAATCATCGCTCTCCTAGCCGATGACACAGAATAGCGACCAAGTCCTTGCGCCTTCAATAAGCCTAGGATAACGGAACGCGAACAGGTTACGCCGGGCACGTTAGCCCGTGAGGCTGGTGAATGGATACTTGAGCCGAGAATTGCGTAGCCATTGTTACCCAATTACTGTTGGGAACAAGTACGTACCTACCCAGCTACCACCAACCACAAAATTCAAATCAGCAGTTCTCCACATAACGCGCCACACAGAGAGTAGAGCCGCCATACGTGTAGTCTCCCGGGCGCACGAAGGCGAAACCCCGGAAGCCCCTGGTGGTCGCCGGAATCCTAGGAACGATCAGCTAAGAAGAACGCCTATTCCACACGCAAAGCATTGTCACTTCAACGTTTCAGCCGTCAAACCATGTAGCGGTTGACGGTTTGCAGGAGTTTCCGCTACTTCGCGGACACCGGCGATTGTAAGTCTCGCCTATCTTTGTTAGGCGTGCCTATACCGGGCTTGTCAGTCTTTTCCATCCGTTGGACTGCAAAAACCAAAACGATGCTGGTTGCGACTGGCCAGCGGAGATCAAAACAATCCAGTTCGTGCGTTATCGGCCGATGCACGCAAAGCCCAAAAGTCTTGCCGGAATTGTCCGCCAGCTTGCGACCATACCGGGCGTTCCCACCATTACGCTTGGCGCACAGAACCGAGCACAAGGACAAGCGGAGCGATAGCAAGCCCCGCGTAATACTGGCAGGGGAGACCTTGCCACAATTCTATTCCCGCACGCTAACGTTGTGTGCGGCGCCGTTCACTTCGGTTGAGCGCAAGGGCAGGCTGGTTTGCTGCCCCCGTGTCAATCGGTTGAGACGGCATCACCATTTGAAAACCGTGTGCGTCGGCCCGGATTTGCTAGGCCATAGCGCCGATTGCGACAGGAAGCTTCCGCCCACGGGTCAATCCCTTGGTTTGCGACTTCAACGCAGTGGGATTGTGTAACGGAAAACGTGTGTGCGTTTTCTGGCCAACAGCGAACCAATTGACGGTCAAACCAACGGAGTACAACACCATGAAAGACACCAATGAAGTAGGAGCTACGTCTAGCAGCGTAGTGGAACTGAGAATGCTTGCGCCCGCAGTGAGCGACAACCTTGCGGCTCGGAACGGTCTCAAGTCGCGCTTGCGCCCGGCTAGCGTGCCAGCGAAGCGCAGTCAGCCGGATGACACCAAGCCCGATGACAGCATACCGGATGAACCAGACCAACAGGAAGAATCTGAGGAGTCAATCCGCAAAGCATTCGTTGACGCTTTGACCGCGAACCAGCGAACGGTCGGCGCGCTAACTGACGCGACGATTGCGGCAATCGAAGCTGGATTTGATCGAGACGATTGCATTGCTTGGGGCTTGGAAGCTGGTCTGTCGGATGGGTACGTGCGCTCAACTGTGTCCCGTCTGTTCGTGGAACTTGTTGGCCGGGTCAAGCGCAAGGGCGGCGGACGCAAAGCGAACAAGGGCGCGGTCGCACTGGCCAAAAGAGTCTTGAGCGAGTGCAAGGGCGACTTTGCTGAAGCAAAGAAACTGTTGCTGGCAGCTAGGCGCATCGTGGAATCTCTTGAGCGGGAAGCGGACAAGGAATAACGGTCTTTCTGAGACACAATAAACCCAAGGAAAACCCATGCAAATCATCAAACAACTCAAGGCGTCCGCGGTGCGTTCAAAGCCACGGCCGCCAGTCAAGCCGCGGGCTACGCTGGCGGATGTCTGGCCCAAGTGAAATGAGTCTCGCGGACTGCCCGTGGAACAAAATGTTCCACAGAATTGAATTGGGACACGGGCAGCGCGCGGCACTTACGCCGCACAAAAAACAACACCCGCGGTCTGGCGGGCGCGGTTCCAGACCAACGAAAGGACAGTAACCACCATGCAAGCAACAATTAAGGGCAATCAACTCATCATCACCATTGACATGCAAACTCCGGCGCCAAGCGCATCGGGCAAAACGCTCGTTGTAGCGAGTTCTCACGGGAACCAGCCGACCACGGTAACGGTCAATGGGCAGCCGGTCGTGATTGGTCTCAATGCGTATATCCGCAATGCGGCCGCGGGTAGCCGCATCATGCCGTCCGTCGTATAAACGGCTCATTGTGAGACACAACAAGAAAGATGAACAAGCATGAACCTGAATCGAAGAAGCACACTGGTATGGACCTGGCGGGTGACAACGCCCGGTGGGGTCATTTACATCCCGGGTGCAACGGTTGCAGAGGCGGTGAGGCGCGCGGGGATGGCAGGATCAGAGTCGGTACAACCTGCGACGGCGGCAGAGGCAAGGCTACATCCAGCCGTTCGGCTGCTCGGAATCGCCTGCTCTGCTCTGAAACCCATCGCTACGTGATGATGGAGTCGAAACTTTGCGCCGTTGAAGTCCGACCAAAGCGGTCAAACGGGCAAGGTTCTCCGGTGTCCAGGCGCAGTGAAAGTTCGCTTCTTGGTCGCCGATGCTTTTGGGCAGTAGCCAATCGCCTGCCCGCTGGCATTTGTGAACGAAGTTTGAGGAACCGGCCACCGTCAAGCCCAAGCGGGCTGTTCCGAACTCCCAAATCTGGCTGCGATGCCCGCGGCCATCCACAAACCAGCCATCGTCATGGCTGCGAATGCGGTAGCTTCTGGCCAGTTCAAGGAACCGATCACGGTTAGCTGGAAGCACGCCAAGCAATTCGCCCGTCGTAATATCACGAGGCGGCACGACTCGACCGACAAGCAGTGCTCCGTTGGTCTGGTATTTAGAGTTCATTTTGGGGAATCAGGTTGTGTTTCCCGGGATGAGAGCACAAATCGGTCGCAACCACAACAACAAAACCATAGCAAAACCACCATGAAAACCACCATAGACTCGGACAGGGTCTCGCGCGTTATTGAGCGGGACGAAACGGCCATGCTCAACCTGCGGGCATTGGCCGGGCACAACCGGACGGTTGCCACAGTGGCAACGGTCGGTGGCCAAATTACACTGGCCCTTGACCCCGTCATATACGGAAACGTCCATGACGCAATCGTCCGGCTGGCATTGAGGCGGTATTACAAGGCGGGGCGGGCGTAACCCTAGTTGTGTGACACAATCAAACGTTTATGAACGAGTTACAACAGTTCATCCAGTCAAAACCGATGGGGTTTCTGACAGATAAAGACATCCCGCAACTGATCGCCCTGGACCCGCTGTTCCCTGTGCTGGTCCGGTGCGGGGGTTGCCGGTTCACATGCGGGGCGCAAGACGTCGTGCATCTGGAAGCCTGCATCAAGGCCGGCGGAGATCACGTCCGGGACGTTTCGTTCCCGGTCGGGAGCACCGAGCGCGCGGCAAGATGGCGACCTGACTGCGTAGTGTCTCCGGTCACACACATCGCTGAAAGCTTCTTCGCCATCCCGAAACCTGCGGTGAGCGGGAATCTCTGCACTTTCACCGAAGATCCGTCCGGCGAGAATCCTGGATTATGAGAACCAACACAGAAACCGAACAAACTACCTGCACGCTCTGGCTGCGGGTCGAGGAACCATCACACTCAAGCGGAACCTATGCCCACGTCCACATCGGCGTCTCCGTCGAAGTCGCGGGCAGCAAATACGGCCGTGACGAGCACCGCGGGCTTTACCTGCGCGACTTCGCCATCCGCAATCAGATTGGCGAGGACTCGGTCCCGGCCAACCCGGATTACGCACGGACCTACTGCTTCAAGCCGTACTCGGTCGAGTCTTACGACTGCGAACGGATGAACAAGACGTTCAAGACAATCGCCAGCCGGATGCTCAAGATTGAGAATAAACTGGGCAGGCCGACCACCTACGGGCAGTACGTGGCCCGGATTGCCAGCGCGATCGGGGCTGGAACGCTCAAGTTTCCTGGGGTCAACCATACCTGCGAAGATGCAGTCAACGAAGTCCCGATAGGCGTTGCGGTCTGGGAGATCGACAATTGGGTTCTTGAACTGGGCAAGCGAGTCCGCAAGTTCGCCGGCAAAGAATTGGAAGGAGAGCAAGCAGCATGAGCAAACACACAATGGCCATAGATCAATACGGCCAGACCTGCCACGATCTCGGAAGTCACCCGCGTAAAGCTCTGATGAAAAGGCTGGGACGAGCTGGCGCTCGTAAAATGTATGTCGATTTGACCGCTGGCGGAAGCGCACACGTCGGATACATCATCGCCGGGCTTTGGCTCAAGCTCTACATCGTGGGGGAATGGAGGAAACCAGCATGAACCGAATCCTCGCCATCGAAGAACGTGGCACGGCTTACCGCATAGAGAAACGCACTGCTCAAATACGGCTCAAGGGCCGGTGGCTGCAACGCGCCGGATTTAATCCGGGCGCCAAGGTCGCAGTCACCCAAACCCAGGCCGGTGTCCTTGAGATTCGAGTCTGCTCACCCGTCCAACTAACGGCCGATTCTCTAGCCGTCATGGGCCGGATTGAGCAGGCTTGCGTCAAGTCCGATGAAAGAAAGGCAGCATGAAAAGCAAACGATCAATCCGACCCACGATGCCGGCACCCAGCGTGCCGGTTGAACCGGTGCCAACGCCGTCGCCAGAGCCGTGGCCGGTTGCAGTGCCGCCAGCCGATAAATTCGATTGCTGGATTCTGGCGGGGACAACGAACTACTGGCACCGTCCGCTCCGTGGCGGCGAGCGGCTGGAGTACAGCACGCAGAATGACAGCCCTGGCGGGCACCGCCGGCTCTACGTTGAGGCCGGAGAGGTCTTCGCCCTGACACTGACCTCTGGCCGCCAGCTTCGACGCGAAAGGAACGGCATGAGCAAACACACGGATGGGCCGTGGCACGTTGAGTTGGATGAATCTGATCCCACGATGCCAGAGTATGACATTATTGCGACCGTGCCATCGGTTGAAATCGCCCGGGTTCACGGTTTTGATCCTGGCGGCCAGGCAGATGAAAGCGCTGAAGCCAACGCCCGGCTGATAGCCAGTGCGCCGGAGTTGCTGGCTGCGTGCAAGATGCTGCTGGTACGCCTTGAATCAATGCCTGGCCTGCCAAAAGGGGGAGTGTACGATCAGGCCCGGGCATCCATCCGCAAAGCCGAAGGAACAAAATGAAACTCGAACTGAACATCCGCGTTGAGTACGAACCACATGGGACTTCGGAAGCGGAGTTGCGCGGGATTCTTGAGTGCGCTGCGGAGCACCTGATCGACCGCGGGCTTATCACCGGAGAAACCCCAGCCGAAGTGAAGAAATGCTCGCATGAAGTGAGGCGGTTAAGGCGGGACATCGTGACGTGGAGACTGCCGGAATCAGCGGCTTTCACCATCCTCGAAACCTTGCAGATGGATTCGCTGTCATCCGCCTTTGACAAGAGATTGCGCGGTGAAATCGCCGACGCGCTCGACAGCATCACCCTAATACCATGAGCCTCCCCAGTTCATTCAGACCTAAATCGGCGGATCAATTCATCGGCCCGGCCGCCAAATGGGCCAAAAAGCCAACTGGCCGAGCACCTGGTCCGTTGCACTGGCGCTGGCAAATTCAGCATCAGCCGTTACAACGGCACCGGGTTTCGCATTGACGATGCCGAGGAAATGCTGCGTGCCTTCCGGTTCAAAGACTTGTTCAGCGGGTATCGGGTACTCCAGATCGAGGAAGTGGATCGCGTCCCACAAGTCGCCCAAATTGCGTTGTTGAGCCTTTTAGACTCACTTCCAAGCCAAACCGCCTGCATCGCCACCAGCAACTGCCGGGTCAAGGACTTCGAGGTGCGCTTCCAGAGACGCTTTACCGTGTGCGATGTGGCGGCACCGACCGAGGAAGAGTTGCTGGCCATGCTGCGGCTGCACTGGCCATCCGTGCCGAAGAAGCGGGCAATCGAAATCTCAACCTTCGCCTGTGGTAACGTCGGTGCTGCGCTCTGCGACATGGACAACGCGCTCGCCGAATACGCGAAGACAGCTTGACATGGGGAAAGGATTCTGATTCATTTCGTGCGTGCGTTACAGGCGTGCAATTCAGCATGACGGCCTGCCAGTCGGCTATTTAGGGCTATCCCTGGCGACGCAGCCCCTAAGCTGCGCCTGTAGGCCGCCCTTTCTTTTCTCACCCCGCACGATTCGCCTGTCATTCGCACCCGTTCGCAAGGGAAGAGGCTCAACACGCGGCGCTCGAACGGTGATCGCATTTCATGGAAGCCGAGACGATGCCATGACCGGAGGTTGCGAAAGGCTAGAACCGGAGTCTGGTGGGAGTCAGTCTCCCTAGTAGGCTGGCCAAGCGGGAGCGACTGACGCGCCCCGTGCATCGGAAGCCACCCCAAAAGTCAAGGGGCTTTCCCTTCCGTTCGCAGCGCGAGTGCCCTGGGGGTGCTCTGCACCGGAGAGACCCAAAATCAGAAGCTTCCCATCCCAAAAGAGCGAAGCGACACACTGTGCGCGTACACTTGAATCAGCCAGTACCGGAAGTGAACTCCAGTCTTCAGATCGAGGTACAGGCAAAGTGATTTTACCCGAACCATCCATAAAACTTCACCGTGAGAACTCAATGAACTACGCCATCGCCGTCGTGCTGGGTGCAATCGGCACGGTCGTTTACTTAATTCTCTACAGGAAATTTATTGAGCCTAGGTTGTAGGCTATTTCCATCACACAATGAGACCACCAACCAAACCATGAGCAAATACAAAACCGAAGAAGGAACGATCCTCGACACTGACAAGGCGCAGAAGAACTGGGATGAGGCCAGTGACTGGGACGGAAAAAACCACGTAAGCCGGGCGACTGGATCACAATGGAACCATGAGACGTTGTATATCAGTGCCAAGGGCCGCTACTATATCGTCCGCTCCAGCCAATGGCAGGGCAGCCTGCCGAGCGCGGAGATCATCAGCAACGAGGACGCAGCGCGCTGGCTTTTGAACAACGATCACAAACTGCCGGAGGATTTGAAACATCTGGCCGATGAAGTCAGTGAATAGGAATCAAACCATGAGAAACACCGACAAACAAATCCGCTACGCCCTGTTCTTGCTGGGCAAGGCGGGCTATTCGACGCGGTTTATGAACGCCCAGTTCAAGGAACTCGGAGCCACTATGAATGAACGTTCCGGCACAGTCGAAGACTGGCTACGGAATCACTCCAACATCTCCGGACTGATCGACAAAGTCAAAGCACCCTGAGACCATGAGTAAAATCAACTCCGTCAAACCTAGGTGCTACAAGCTTCCCCTGATCGCCGGTCTCAGGCAGATGCACCAATTAGTCCTGGCAGATCAAGTCGAGGCCGGCGAATTAAAACTTGGCATTGCCGCGCAAATGCGCAGTGTGGACCGTATCCGTCCGGACCTGGCTGGCACATGCGCCAATGCGTTGGAACAATCCGACGCGCAAACACTGGCTGAGAACAATGTTCTGTCTCACTACGCCATAGGTCTGCGCGAAGGACGAGTCGTTGTTGCCCATCCTGGCGGCACGACTGGCGGACAATCATATTACGCACCTGGAGAATTGTACTTCAGAAGTTAACAAATCATGAACAACAACACCAACGGAACCATCAACCAGCAAGCTCTGCTGGTATCCTTGTCCTTTGGCCTGCCGCGGCAGAGCCGGCAGCTACCCAAGGAAGCGAAGAAGATCGAGGACGACAACCACGCGCAACATGGCGTGGCCAAAGTATCAGTGCATTACTTCCAGCAGCAGGTCGGGAAGCAAACCAACGACGCCTTGTTCAACCTGAAGTCCCACTTCAACGCCTGGCGCTCTGAGCATAACCGGATTACGCGTCCCTGGGACGGCGCTTCGACGCGGCTCTTGCCGGCGAAACTCGTCCCGCAATATCTGGATCTCAAATCGAAGTTCGAGGAGCAGACGCCGCAGAAGATAGCCGAGTTCGTCGATGCGTACCCGGACTGGGAGATCACCGCGCCATCGCGGATGGGCAGTCTTTATTCCGCGAGCGACTTCCCCACGCTCAGCGAGTGCAGGGAACGCATCGAGTACGACACGGCCATGATACCGCTGCCGGAGGCGGTGCAGTGGCAGAGGATGTCATTGATCGGTCCGCAGCTCATCACGCAGATGGAAACGCAAACCAACGAGCGCATCGCCAAGGCCGTCGAAGCCGCTCGCGTCCAAACCTGGCAGGACTTGATCGAGCCGGTGGAGAAGATCGTCCAGACCCTTTCGAAGGATCGCCCCAGGATTTTTGATAGTCTCATCGGGAACCTGAACGACATCGTTTCCCTGGTCGGCGCGTTCAACCTGAGCGGGGACGCGGAATTGACCCGGTTCGCCGAGGAGTGCAAGGCGGAGCTGGCCACGGTGAACGCGGATGACTTGCGGTCGGATCCCGCAGTTCGCTCGAAGGTCTGCAAGAAGGCTGAAGACTTGCTCGCCCGCTTCGGGAACCTTGGCGCCGGCCGCAAGTTCGCCCTCTGAAGTCTATGCGTATCACCGCTTATCCGCCGCCGGTTGACCCGATAATCAAAGACCTGTGCGAGCACCTGAATGAGTGCGCCAGGTCAAAATTCTACATCAAGCTTGAGACCGGCAATACCAGCTCTGGTTTCTACGCCCGATCGCAAACCTTGAAGGCAGCCAAGGCCGAAGCCAAACTGTGGCTGAAAAAATATCCGTCCTGGGACAAGGCCGAAGTCTGGACGTTGCAATGGATGCTGGCTGTGGAACGGAAAGCGTTAATCAAAGGAGGAACAAAGTGAATGACTTATGGGTCATTCGGCACGAGCACGAATACGGCGTCACCCTGGGCTTCATCGAATCGGACCACGAACCGAGCGAGGAGGAGTGTGTCAAAGCACTTGGCCTGGACTTTGAACCAGACAAGGGAGAGTTCATTGAAATACTTTATCTTGACCGGACGGAGATCGTTACCCTGCCGCCGACACTGGCAAAATAGAGGTTGACTTGTGTGTGCGAATCAGCATACAAAAGCACACATGAAAACACCTAGCTCGATCCGGTTCTCTTATGGGGCCAAGAAAATCCTCAACCGGCTGATGCGTAAACTTGGTGTCAGCCAATCAGCAATAATCGAAATGGCCATCCGCCGGTTCGATGAAACAAATAAGGTAAAAACCAAATGAAAGAAACCCAATGTCTCACTTGACGATCGGGGTAGTGTCCATAAAAGACCTCGCCGCGCTCGAACGCGCCGCCAAGGAACTGGGCGGCGTCTTTGTCGCCAACCAAAAGACTTACCGCTGGTATGGCCGGTACATGGGCGACAGTCCGTTGCCCGCTGGAGTCAAAGAATCTGACCTGGGCAAATGTTCGCACGTCATTCGCGTTCCCGGAGTGGACTACGAAGTTGGAGTCGTGCAACAGCCGGACGCTTCGTTCCGCCTGCTGTTCGATTATTGGGGCAGTGGAGCTGGATTAGTCAAGCAGTTCGGAAGGAACGGAAACAACCTGGACAAACTTATGCAGTCCTACACCCGCTACGCAACCATCGGAGCGGCGAAGCGCGCCGGCTTCTTTTGCAGGGAAAAAGTTCTCGCCAACGGCAGCATACAAATCCAACTGCAACGGGCATGAGCGCCGAAGACAAGGCCCTGTTCGACGCGGCCTCGCCGGAGAAACTGCGCGAGTATCTGCGCAGGCGCGGCGTATTTGTGCCGGACAGCACGCCGAAGAAAGAACTTCAACGCCTGTTTGGCTGGGGATTCACTTTCCAGGAATGGAATGAACTCACACAGCTCACCAAGAAAGCCAAATGAACATCATCCTCACAACAACCCTGTCCGAAGAACCCTTGGACGATAACCACGTCTTCGTCACCGTCGGCCCCAACTGCTGGGGTGCTGGCCTCACGCCCAAAGAATCCCTGCGGAATTGCAAAGTCAACGCTCCAAGTGGAGCGACCCTTTTCCTGACGCGGGTTGCGCCGAAAAGCTTCCGGGTTGACCCGATTGATGGAAGCATTGAGTGGACCGATCACAACGCGAAGAACTGCGAGTTCTGCTCTGTCGGCAAGGGCATCCGCGTCAACACCGATAAATCCTGGAAGGAAAAATGAGCCTTTATCACGTCGAGTTCGCCATTGAAGTTCACGCCAGAAGCCACAAAGAAGCGTGCCGCAAGGCATGGGCAACTCTCACTGGACCAGATGCGATGCTGCCCGTCGGCACCGTTTTGAAGTTTGACGGAATCGGCTGGCGGGTTGACGTAGACCTGCAAGAACTTGCGGAAAGGGAAAAGAAATGAGCCAACGAAAAACCATCACAGTGGTAGTCAAGCCGGATGGCACAGTGGAATTGAGCGCCGATGGCTACAAAGGAAAGTCCTGTTTGGAAGCATCCAAGTTTTTGGAAGAGGCCCTTGGTCTGCAAACCGGCAACCGTAAAAAGACACCGGACTTTTACGCAACCGAAACCGTGAAGCAGACACAAAAGGCGTAGATGAAGAAAATTGCCCTCAGTGGCGGCGAGTTTGCCATCGTGGACAACCGAGATTACGAGCGGCTCAGTCCACACCACTGGCGGGCAAAGCACGATGAACGCGGGAATCTGAAAAACGTCCAGCGCGATGTTAGAATCAACGGTAAGAAAAGAGCGGTGCTTATGCACCACGAAGTCATCGGCCACCCACTTCCTGGGATGGAGGTGGATCACGAGAACAGGAACCCGTTGGACAACCGCAGAAAGAATCTTCGCTTCTGCACAAGTGCGCTAAACAAGGCCAACAGTCGGAAGCGAAGCACGAACACGAGCGGATTCAAAGGAGTGGTGTTCTTAGTTAGAGGAGTAACAAAACCGTGGGCGGCAAGGATTCAGGTCGGAGACAGAATTATTATGGGAGGACGGTGCTTCGCCACTGCGGAAGAAGCTGCCCGCAGATATGACGAGCTTGCCACAAAGTTCCACGGCCCATTCGCACATCTGAACTTCCCAAAATGATAATCACGATTGAGTCAAATGGGGACATCTCCTTCCTTGGAGACCTCCCTTTCGACCTGCCAATGGCAAATCCAATCAAGCAGCGCGTCTCGAAAATAGAACCCCAAAAGTTCTGGAAGAAGAAAGCATTCCAAGTCTGCCGCTTTGTGGCGGGGGACACGGGGCGCGCCGCCGCCTTCACCCGGACCTGGTCCGGACCCTGGCGGGCAACCATCCTTGCCACCGGCGAAACCAAAACGTTCAACACCCGGGCCGAGGCCGTTGCCTGGGAAATACAGATCCTGGAAAGTTTATGACACTGACAGAACGCATTGAGGCCATCGCTCCAATGCTCCAAAGAACCCGAGAATCCATAAAGAGTGTCCAATATGTTGAGGCAGCGGATGCCATTGAGGAAGTGTTGGACTGCCTGGATGAATTCAAGACAGACCTTCATCCATGAACCCACAACTCAAAGCCACGGTTGAAGAACTCGCTAACAAGGCGCGCGGCATGTTGAGGCAGCACGGGCATCTCATGCCGGTAGCGTTCATCTTCTACAACCAAAATTCCGTTGACATCTGCGGCTGTCCCTGGACGGACGATGATGGAAAAGAAGAGACCGTCGTTTTTCTCCGCAACATGGCCCGCCAGAAGAATGCCACGGCGTTCGCCATGCTGGCCGAGGCGTGGCACGCGAAGCTGGATGGGTGTAAAAGCCTGGCTGACTGGGACGGAACACCGGCCAGTGAGATGCCGAACCGGGAAGAAATCGTCCAGGTGTACGTCGAATCACTGGACGGCTATTGGTTCGGGATGGCACCGATCACAAGGGACACGGGCAGGCCGACCTTTGGTGCATTGGAATGGCAGCCCATGCGTGAACGGCACTATCTTGAAAGGTTCCAAAAAATCTTGGCGTGAGACTAATTCCAAGTGACAACCTTTATCTATTCGCTTAGTGACCCGCAGACGGCTGCAATCAGATACATCGGTAAAGCTGACGATCCGCATGATCGATTGTCCAAGCACATCAGCACTGCTAAACGCCGAAAGCATCACTGTGCCAATTGGATTCGATCGCTGACAGTGCGAGGATTGCGTCCGGTGGTTGAGTTAGTTGACGAAGTTCGGATGGAAGAATGGGAGGCAGCGGAGGCGGCGTACATCGAATTCTATCGGGCTGAAGGGTGTGACTTGGCGAACCAATCTCCGGGAGGACAATCTACTGGGTCGGGGAAAGATCACCCATGTTTCGGAAGGCCGGTTTCGCCAGAAACCAAGGCGAAGATCAGCGCCGCTAACATCGGGAAAATAATTCCAGCAGAAACAAGAGCCAAGCTTAGCGCGGCACACAATGGAAAGAAGATGTCTCCGCAAGCTCTGATCAACATGAGAATCGCGCAGAAAGGCAAGCGGAGATCCCAACAATGGAAAGAAAAAATGCGATGGATAATGACCGGACGAAAGGCTTCGCCTGAAACGATAGCCAAACTTCAATCCAGAACATTCTCACCGGAAACCCGTGCCAAAATTAGAGCCTCCAGAATCGGAAAGAAACGTTCGCCAGAAACAAGAGCCAAGCTTAGCGCGGCGCACTCGGGCACCAAACATCGTAATTTCGGCAAACATTTACCAGAGACAACACGCCTGAAAATAGGCGCGGCGCAGAAAGGTAAAACGCTTTCCTTGGAAACGCGTGCCAAGCTGAGGGCGTATAAAGTAGAAAAGAATTCAAGATGGGGAAAGAAACATTCAGCAGAAACGATTGCAAAAATGAGTGCGGCTCTGAAGGGAGAAAAGGCACACTGGTTCGGTAAGAAATTGTCCCAGGAGCATATCAACAAATTGAGAGTATCAGCGAAGCTCTGCTTCGAACGCAACTGCATGAAACAAATCCTCTCCGAAATGTGGTCGTGAAGACACTCACCACCAAAACAACAACCAAACCAACCAAACCCAATGTCAAAAAACAAAAAAGAACCGGGCAGCCCGAAGCCGGACGCAGAAAGTTCTTCCTTGAATAATGCGATGCCCAGGCTAATGGCCTACATCCGTAGCGGCAAAGCGGGCGTGTTCGTGCAGAGCTACGAGGAGAATCGCGTCGAGTTGGAAATCAAAACCATCGCCGCTGAGTTGAACAAGCCCCTTGAAGGACACGAAAAATGGAAGGTGCTGATATGGAGCCTGACCGAAGGGCTTACCAACATGTCCGACTCCCCACCGACGACCATCTCCGATACGGAGGATCCGATGGCCATGCTCCAGATCTTCGACAAATTGAAAGAGAGGAGCATTGTTGTGGCCAGGGATTTTCACATGCTGCTCAAGGAACCTAATCCAATTCTGATCCGCAAGATCAAGGATGTTCTTGGCACCGCGCAGACACAGAACAAAGTGCTCATCATCGTCGGTTGTCAGATCCACATTGTGCCGGAGTTGGAAAAAGAATTGGCTCTGGTGGAATTCAAACTGCCGGATCGCGCCTTGCTCAGGCTCACAATCGAGAGCATCGCAAAATCAGCCGGGATTGAAGTGCCGGACAACGGACAGATGGAAAGGCTGGTCGATGCGGCCAGCGGCCTTACCACAACGGAAGCATCCGACGCGGCATCCATGTCTATCGTTGAATCACTCAGCCACCTCTTGCCGGAGATCATAGCCAGAGAAAAATCAATGACGGTGAAAAAGAACGGTATCCTTGAGATCGTTGATACCGCCCTCACACTGGATGACATGGGCGGATTGGAACTCTACAAGGAACACCTGTGGAGCATCCGCAATTGCTTCACCAAAGCGGCCAGAGACTACGGCCTACCATCACCGCGGCCAGTTATCTGTTGCGGTCAGCCAGGCACGGGTAAATCAATGTCGGCAATGGCCTGCAAGAACGTGTTCAACCTGCCGTTGCTGCAACTCGAAGCCGGGCGATTGTTCGGCAGCTTGGTCGGACAGAGCGAAGCCAATTGGCGCACCGCTTTCACCACGGCGAAGGCCATCGCCCCGGCTATTCTGTGGATCGACGAGGCGGACGGCTTGTTCTCCGGGATGCAGTCATCCGGCCAGACCGATGGCGGCACAACGCAACGCGTGCTCAAAGCAATCCTTCAGGACATGCAATTCAACGCGGAAGGGTTGTTCTTTATGTTCACGAGCAATGACATTGACCAGTTCCCCGACCCGCTCATTGACCGCTGTGATGTGTGGAGCTTCGATCTGCCTACGCGCAAGGAACGCGAGGCCATCTGGAAAATCCATATCGCCAAGCGCAACCGCAATCCGGACGCATTCGACATCGAGCGACTGGCGGACAATACCGAAGGGTATAGCGGACGGCAGATCGAGCAGGTATGGCTCAAGGCAATGACAATTGGGTTTAACGACAACGGCAGGGAAGTCACCGATGCCGACGTGGACCATGCGCTGACGTTCTTCGTGCCAACAAGCGTTACAATGAAGGACGCCATCGAGCGTCGCCGCCAGAGATTGCAGAGCCGGGCGCGTTCAGCATCCACGGCGGAAACAAAAGTCCGTAATGCCGCCCGAAAACTGGCTTGATGAAACAGCGCCAACGCCAACGTTTCTGGGCTAGAGTGTTGAAGACCGATACCTGCTGGTTATGGCAGGGAGCGAAAGACAGGGACGGTTATGGCGCGTGCCGATTCGTTGGCGTGAAACGCCTCAAAGCCCATCAGTTAGCGTATGAAGATTGCATCGGTAAAATTCCACAAGGATTGTGCGTCCTCCATAGTTGCGACAACCCGCCGTGTGTAAAACCAGATCACCTTTTCCTAGGTACGAACATAGACAATCTGGCCGACATGCGCGCCAAAGGAAGACAAGTTCGCGGAGAATCACACGGCAGACGCAAGCTCAGTGAAGCCGATGCTATCAACATCAAACTCCTGAAACAGGAACGAGTGCCTCAGCACAAGATTGCCAAATGGTACGGCGTCACCGATTCCGCGGTGAGCAACATCATCAACGGCAAAAAATGGAGGCATCTTCCATGACAATTTTCCGGCAGGACTTTCGGGGCAGCAGGATTCGCCAGAGGCCCGGGCGCTTCGCCCGGCAAACCCTTGACGGCGCGTCAAGAGCAATCAAGGACTGTGAACTCGCTTCGATTGTCCTCGGTGAACAACTCCGTTCGTCGGACTCACTCCGTTGTTCGGCCTCGGCCAATCACGCGCGACTCCCCAGTCCTTTCGTGTCCTCAAGTCCTGCCGGTTTCATTTTCTTCGCCGAAAGTCCTGGGCGAAGATTGGCCAAGGCCACCGACCGGATGGCTGCACATGGCCATTCCACTCCGCTGACAGACCGGAGACAGGCATGTCTGTCTGGATTTGCATGAAGCACACCTACGTAACCCAAGAGATCACCGACAACGGCGACCGTGTTGTCTGCGACGTTTGCTCCGAGGAATTCCTTGAAGGCGACAAGCGCAGCGGTGGGTTTCTTTTCGATTCGTATGCCTTTTGCCCAAAGTGCGCCGTGAAGAAACTTCCTCGCATCAAAAGCTACCGGGAAGAATCGCACATCAAAGCCTGGTGCCCGGCCGGGATGCCGTTCAGGCAATGGGTTCTCAGGCTCAGGAACGGGAATAACAATACGATTGTTACGACCGTTGAAAGGAAGGACGAGCCATGATCAGGTATCTCTTCAGTTGCCCGATGTGTCATGGAAAAATCGAAGTGCGAGAGGCGCGAAAACGCGTTGACTGGACCAGCATTGACTGGACGCGAACCAACAAGGAGCTCGCCCGCAAGCTCGGCTGTTCATACGCGGCAATCGTAAAGCAGAGGGCCGCCCGAGGTTTTCCGGCCCCGCGAAAATGGAAGTTGCCCTGGCACAAGGCAAACTGGACGTTGCCCGACACCGAAATTGCCAGGGCCGTAGGTGTTTCCAGGCAGATGGTTGCCGTAGTGCGCAACAAGTACAACATCAGCAAATGAGCAAAGCTGAATACGATCGGGCCAAGTTCGACCTGAAACTCTGGAGGAAGGTTGGGCTGAAGCGCGACAACTTCACCAATATCCTGTTCTATTTGATTGCCAAGGCGGACCCGGGCAGAAAAGAAAAGTTGAGGACCGTCTTCCCGGTCGAGTGCCAGGTGTTCGACGATTGGCACGCGGCGAGCAGCAGTGACGAATTCTTTGAAACGAAACCATGAACCGCAAAGCAAACTACGAACTGGTCCGGCAGGACAACGGCTGCGTCCTGATCCGCGACGTTGGGCCGTGGGACAAGTTCCTCACGGTGACGAACGCGGCCGAGGAAGTCGTCGCCGAACTTCTGCCGATGCTCAATGGCAGGAGGCTGGAATATATCGACAGTCTCGGGGACCGAGCCGTGTTGCTCATCAGCAAGGACGGTAAATTTTCGGGCTTTGATCCGAGATGAATAATTTTTTAATGAAACAACACTGCCGCGCAGCAATGCGGAGATGTACGATGTCGCTCGTGTGCCCGCGATGTTTCGTCGCGCAAGCGGAAGGACGTCGCAGTGAAGGAAGCGAACAATCAAACCCTCGGAGACTCGGGTTTGATTAAGTGCGCGGCAGTGTTCCATTTATGAAAACCGGAGACCTGATCTCATTCGTTTCGACCGCCGGAAAGCTGGCCGGGCGCAAAGTCCTGGGCACAGTCATCCAGGCGCCCGGCGCTACGGACGGGTCGATGGTGATTGTTAAAGCGCTGGACGGCACCACGCACCAATTCGATGCGTGGCTCGATAAGTGGGAGACCATCAGCGACGCGGCAAGTCCGAAGAATTAGCATCAATGAGAATCATATCGTTGCCTAAGAAAAGTGGTGGGCGCCGCGTCATTTACGCGCCGAACCCGGAGGAGATGGCGATGCTCAAGGCGTTGGTGCCAGAGTTGAATGCCGCAGCCCTAAAGGCGGACAAGCACGGCGTCTCGCACGGGTTCATGCCGGGCAGGAGTCCAGTGACCAACGCGATGGCACACCGTGGCTACGCATATTCTCTCTCCTTCGACCTGGCTGATTGGTTTGATACGGTGACATTGGATCACCTTGGAGACACACGGGTAGGCGGCTGGCTATTGAGAGTTGACCGTGATCGTAAGCTGTCCATCTGCTTCGTTGACGGAGCCGCGCGGCAGGGACTCCCTACTTCCCCGGCCATCGCGAACATCGCCGCCTCACCGATGGACGCTGAGATCATGGCGCTGCGCGTTCGCGGCAGGTTCGGGTTCCCCTTTGAATACAGTCGTTACGCGGACGACCTAACGTTTTCGTATTCTCGTGAAGGCACTGCCAAGTGGCTCTTGAAGGTCATCCCGGAGATCGTGGAACGGCACGGGTTCAAGATCAACCCGGCCAAGACGAAGCTTCAGTGCGCCAGGGCAGGACGGCGCATGATCACCGGCGTTGCGGTGGATACTGAGGTTCACGCCCCGCGCTACATCAAGCGGAAGATCAGGGCAGCAAGCCATCGCATGGGGCGCAATCCCTGGGCGCGCGGTCAGCACCGGGGGCTGACGGAGTGGTCGAAGCTGAAGCTGCCGGCGGACTTCAACCCGCACTCACTGCAACCCATCACCGCGGCCATCGTCAAACTCACAACCAAAATCCTCAACGGGGCGGAGAAGTTCCTCCGTGCGCCTTTTACCCGGAAGTTTCACTTGGACTAATGAACATGAGCAACATACCAAAATCGGACTACTTGTGCCCTGTGTGCAAAGTTCCGCTGAGCAAACTTCCCAGCACAGTCGGGCGCGTATTGTTGTGGTGCCGAAATTTGCAGTGCTACAGTCAGGCCGCATGTGACGGCGAGAGCGGAGCTACAGATGCGGAAGCCTACGAGAAAATCCTGAGGGCCGTGGACAAAGAAGCAACGAGGAACCAGACGTGATCTCCTACCATCAACACGCGAAAGATTATCCGCCCTGCTTGGTCCGTTTGCTGGCACGGAAGAAAGGAGGCCCGCCGCTCACCACCGCTGAGATAACCACGAGGTCCGGTCTGTCCGAATACACAGTGCTGTCCATTGGCTGGTCGCTGTCCTGGGATCTGATCCCCTTTGGATGGATGACGGCATTTTTGGACGCCTGCGGCATGAACTTCGACGATCCCGTCGCGATGAACCGCAAAAAATGTTACCTACGGACACCAAACAAATTCAAGTACCTCAGGCGCTCTGCCGAATGGGATACCGTCCTGAAACCGCTTGTCGCCCGTTACCGTGAATACCTCAAACCCGTCATTCGATGACCGAAGAAGACCTAAAACAAATCGAAGCCCTGATAGTGAAACACCAACGAGTCCCGAATGGCGGGTCTGGGTGCCTGGTGATTTTGTTCATCCTTTTCATCCTCGGCATATTCAAAGGGTGCGGATACTAACTATGAACAAATGCAAAATCTGCGGCGAAAAACTAAAACCAAACAGCAATCGGCTGTCGGCTGCTCTCTGGCACTTCCGACTGATCGAACGTAAACAGTGGCCGTGGTTTCGCGGCACGATGGAACTCTTTGGACTGGATGCGGCCATCTGCCTGATGTCGCCAATCTACAATACATTTCGGCACTGGAAACGTCGCAAAGCAAAACTCACAAGCCAATTCTGCGCGCTCGATGATACGTCAACCACATGACTGAATCTACGGATAAAAACCTCACCTTCGACAAACTCGACCGGCTGCACGCCGCCGCCAGCGAGGCGTTCGGCAAAGCCATAGCGAAATCCGGCGGCTGTGCGTGCGGGATCGACTGTCCCGCCTGCTGCCGGGAACCGGTCTATGCCACCAAGCTGGAGGCCGAGCGCATCGTCGCTTTGCTGGACGCGGCGCAGCGGGAAGCACTCGTAATCAAACTCAAAATCTGGCTGAAGGCTTTCCATTCCTCCGGCCAGGGTGCCGAACATCGTCCGAAAGTTTACACCTACATCCCGGCCGTGCCGGCCTGTCCTCTCCTGAATGGAACGCGGTGCGGAGTGTACGAACACCGCCCGATGGAGTGCCGCGCGCACTTCGCGTTCAAGCACCGGAGCTATTGCGAAGACCTGGAGAAACGCAAGGAACAGAAGCACGCGGTTTTCTCCGATGAACTGATGCAGGACATTATGATTGAGCACCTGAAGATCGAAGGCCGCATGGTCACCGATCATCTTTGCGTCCTGCTGGCTGAAGTCCTGATCGGTCCGCAGCCGGAGACACGGGCCAGGGCGGAATACGTCCTCAAAACCGAAACCAAATGAACTTCCTGAAGTCAAAAAAAACCGGCGTCTGGTCCGTCCGGTTCCAGACCAAGACCGGGTGGAAACAACTCGGCACAGGTCAGACCGACTTTGAGAAAGCAAAGCTGGTCGCCAAAGAAGCTAACATCGAGGGCATTGAACTGTCCCGCCTCATCAACCTGGTCGCCAACGCGGCGTCCATGCACGCGCTCTGCGGCCGGATCGTAAAAACCAAGGTCGCGTTCAAGGAATGGTACGAGAACCTGAAGGCCACGCACCCGCCAAACACCACCAGCCGCTACCATAAGATCGTCCAGGCGTTCCTTCGGCGGCTGGGCTGGCCTGGGAATCTCTCAGCCATCAGGGCCTCGGACATTGACAAGTGGGTGAACGTGGATCCGGAGACCTGCCCGATGCACGCACAGACACGGAACGTCCACCGAGCGGCCTTGAGCAGCTTCTTCAAGTTCTGCGCAAACGAGGGCTGGTGCGGAAACCCGGTGGCCAACGTGAAGCTCAAGCGCCACCTGCTCACCCACGCGATGAACGAATCCAAACACCGTCGCCCGTTCACACCGGGGGAGTTCGAGAGGCTGATTGAAGTGGCAAAGGCTGAGCCTTCACCGTACTGGTACTGCGGAATTATGATTGCTCGGCACACCGGGTTGCGCTGGGGCGACGTTCAACGCATGGAAACCGCCTGCATCCAGGCTGATCGCATTGTTGTATGGACGGACAAGCGCGACAGGCGCGTCGAAATTCCCATGCCCGAACAACTCCCGCCCGTGTTCGATATGCTGGCCAAGCACCCGCTCAATCAGCCGATCAAGAGTTCGCTACCCGGAAGGCTATTCAACCAGCGCCCGGTCGAAGTCTGGGGCGGGGCATGGCGTGATTTCAAACGGTTGCTGGAAGCGGCCGGGTTGCCGCTAGACTTGAGCCTCCATGCGTTGCGCCACACTTATGCTGTTGAACTCGCCAAGAGCAACATCCCATTGCAGGAAATTGCCAAACGCATGGGGCACTTCGGGGATGCTACAACTCTTCACTACTTGAGGGCTTTGGTGCAATGAACAACACCGGCAGCTTCATCACGTTCGAGCCGTTGACGCCCAATCCATCTACCAAACGTTGGGCCGTGATGTCGAAGGACAAGGGGGAACAAATCGGCACTGTGGCATGGTATGGGGCGTGGCGAAAGTACTGCTTCATGCCAGCGGCAAACACCGTGTTCGAGCAAGTGTGTCTTAGAGACATAGCGAACTTCTGCGAGAACGAAACCAAGCTGCACCGGCTTTCAAAGCAGCAGCAATGAACCAACGCCAAATACTGATCAATGCGGCCCTGGAAAAGTTCAGCGGCGATCGTGAGCTTGCCGCCCTGGCTCTGGGGAAGACGCGGCACGAAATTGATCTGTCCATCTCGCACAACAAGGAGCTGAAGTTCCGGTGGGCAAAAGGGCCGGGTGGAAAACCCCTGGGCCATCCGCCATCCCAGTCCGAAACCCTGCACCGGCCACCCGCCCCGGCTCCGAACGGCAACATCGCCGAGCACGAAAAAAACCTGGTGACGGCCATGATCAGGGAGGACGCGCTCCTGGCTGAAGGAGTGGAACGGCTCGGACTCAGCCCCGAGGAGGCAACTCGAGCGGCGGGCATGGCGGAATTCGGCAAGGTCCACCTGGTGGACACCGTCCACATGATCACTTCCTGCATGACGGCGATCTGCCTCAAACTCGGCACCACGCAAATGGACGCGACGACCGATCGTCTGGCCAGCGTGCGCGCAGAGATTGCAAAGTGCCTCAGCCCCATCGCGCGATCCGAACTGGTCAAAGAGGAGAAATTTTTGATGGACTCACTCCTAGGACTGGCCGAGCAAGTCAAGAAAATGACTGACACCACGCATCGCGGCCTGATGCTCCAATCCATGATTCGTTTTAAGCTCGGCGGTGGCAGAGCTACCAAAGAAAAAAGTCTCAAACCTGGATTCAGTGCCGCTATTCCGATAGACTCGAGTTCCTCCAATGAGTGACACGACGTTTATTTACACCTTGGCAGATCCAGTAACACGCATGGTCCGTTATGTTGGAAAATCTGACAATCCGCACAGCCGACTTGACATGCACATCAGTGATGCAAGAACGAAAGGCCATTACTGCGCTAATTGGATTCGTTCTCTTTTACAGAAGAACCTGCGCCCGATCATTGAAATTGTTGACGAAGTTATTCGATCGGAGTGGCAAGCGGCAGAGGCCGCTTACATCATTTTTTACAGGGATGAAGGGAATGATCTTGTCAATTGGACGCCGGGAGGAGATGGAACAGGAAGCGGTTGCGACCATCCAAGATTTGGGAAAACGCACACACCAGAAACCCTTGAGAAAATGAGGGCAGCAAAGAAAGGGAAACGTCAATCGCAACAATCTCGCGCCAAGATGAGCGCAGCGCGTTCCGGAGAGAAGCACCATAATTTTGGCAGAATAACTCCTTCTGAAGTTCGAGACAAAATAAGAAAATCGCTCACAGGTAAAAAACAATCACCAGAACAGGTATCAAGGATGATCGCGGCAGTAACCGGGTTGAAGCGTTCACCTGAAACAAAGGCCAGAATGTCCGCATCGAGGAAAAGACTATACCTCCTGTCACCAGAATTCCGCGCCAGCTTTCTGGCGTGCAGGCTGTGCAAGCGCAAATCGCTTTCGCCAGAAACGCTGGCCAAGATGCGAATTGCCCAGCTAGGAAGAAAAGCCAGCCTTGAAACGCGTTCTAAAATGTTCGATTCCAGGATGAAGTATTTTTCAAGACAGCTTGAAAGGCAGTACCTCGACGAAATGTGGGATTGAAGTGAAGCATAAACTAACACCCATGACCAAAGCCGAACGAACCATAAAAGAAATTGACAGGATGCTACAGGAACACTGCTCGGGATATTTGTTGATCTGCTTCCACCCACAAACTGGCGAGCCGATGCTGGCAGTTTCTCCGGAGGACGATCCCAAAACAGATCTCGCCCTGGGCGCTTTGGCTTCCAGCATCCTGGCCCAGGGCGGAGCCGGCTTCGTGCGGGGCCAGATCGAAGCATCGAAGAAAGAACAAGAGGAAGAATGAAGAGTGGCGATGAGATACGGACTGTGGCCGGCACGATGGCAACGCTGCCTTACGCAAATGAGCACCCGTGCTTTGGGCGGCGACAGGGCTGGTGCAATAATCTTGCGACGTACCGATTGGAAGGCGAGCATGTCATCCTCCATTTTTGCGAGGAGTGCAAACAGCGGCCTGAGTTTGATAACCCGTGGAGCCGATGGAAGAAGTTGGAAGACCGGAGCCGGGGCAATTGACGTGCATCAGGGCGGTGGATGCTCAGGCTGCGCGTATGGCTTGGCGAACACCGCCGCTTGTCTCCCTTGAAAGTCCGCATCTTGTTCCGGGGTCAACTCGCCTTTTTTTCTAGCCTCATCAATCCATTGAGGAATCAATTTCGTGAGTTCTTCAATGACTGTGAATCCAGCCTCGATGGCTGCTACGCTCATGGTGCCTTTCGCGTTGTCGCTTCCGCGAGTTGTTGCGTTGCCGAGATCAGAAGTGAATTGACCGCCGCCAAAGCCGACTTGAGCTTGCTCGCGTTGTCAGGCGTCCGTGCGGATTGGTAAGCCGTAATTGAGGCCGTAAGATCGTCCAGATATTTGCGCCCGTCGCGCCTTACAATTTCGGCAGTCTCGTGAATCTTCGGGTTGAGCACGCGCAAAGCCGCGTCGTTATTTTTTTCCACGAACATGAACGAATCGAACACGCCAAGAGCCGCCTCGCGAAGATTCTGCGCTGTCACAACGGCCACGTCGGCGGCGGCGCCTGGGTCATAGACTCCGGTGGCTGGATTTAGCTGGCCCTTGCCCGTCGAGCAACCTCCAGCACAAACAAATCCGAAGCTCAAGGACAAGGCAAATACGACAAGTAAAAAAACGTCTTCAATGTGCCAACTGATCCAGTTGCGGAGTTTCTTCATGCCTCAGTTTGTTCCGCCGGACCGCTGGTTGTCAACACTGCCGCAAGAGCGTCCAGCAATTTCTCACGGTCGAACGGTTTACGAAGATTCGCATTCGCCGGCGGATTTCTGGGCGCATCCGTCTCGGACCCGGATATGTATATGATCGGCAGGTCCGGCCG
>WNGI01000557.1_pt2 | contig 30020 bp, 32 predicted proteins | sample 5400621 | NCBI WGS metagenome assembly WNGI01 (sample SAMN13153374, study PRJNA577476) | soil metagenome | isolation source: 20 cm soil or saprolite under Garry oak tree replicate 1 | place: USA:California | collected 2016-06-15
AGCAGGATCGCCGGCGGCACTGGCAGCGGCTCGGTGAGCGCCCACCAGAAACCGAGCCCGACCGCACTCGCAAAGATGGCCCCGAAGACGCGCGCCCAGCTCACGCTCGGGTCAGCGCTCGCGAACGAAGCCACGCGCCGCCCGCGCCCGCGAGCGCTCCCCCGATCGCATAGGGGACCACGGCGAGCACGAGCGCGGTCTCACTTTGAAGCATGTCCAAGAGGGTCTCTCCCGCCGCATTCGGTCCGACGAGGGACACCGCCCCGAACAGCGCACCGCCGAGGAGCACCGAGAGCGCGCCCGCGAGCCAGCCGCGGCGGCCGGAGAAGAATCCGGCGCCGAATGCGGCGAAGAGCACAAAGGCGATGGCGCCGATCGTCGTGAAGTTCGGGACCAGATACGGAATGGCCTGGACGGCGCCCGCGCCCACGACCGCGAGCGCGAAGCGCATGCCTTAGGCCACGGTGGCGAGGGCGTGGTCCGCGCGATTGAGCGGCCGGACGCTTCCGTCGTCGTCGATCACCGCGATGTCCTCGATGCGCACGCCGAAACGACCGGGAAGATAGATCCCCGGCTCGATCGAGAAGGCCATTCCTGGCTCGAGCGGCTCCCGATTGCCGCGCACCAGGTACGGATGCTCGTGACCGTCCAGACCGATCCCGTGACCGGTGCGGTGTATGAAGTACGAGCCGTAGCCGGCTTCAGCGATGACTTGACGCGACGCCGCGTCCACAGACTCGGCCGTTGTGCCTTTGCGCGCCGCGGCGTAGCCGGCTTCCTGCGCGCGGCGGACGACGTCATGCACACGCTGGCGCTCGCTCTCGACCGTCTTCCCGACCTGCACCGTACGCGTGATGTCGGACCGATAGCCACGCCGAGCTCCGCCGAAGTCGAGTACGACCGTGTCGCCGTCCACGATCCGCCGATCGCCGGTCTCGTGATGGGGCGACGCGCCGTTCGGCCCCGAGGCGACGATCGTGAATCCGACCTCGTCGTGTCCTTCTTCTCGCAGCAGGTCCGCGAGCTCGGCACCGACCTCGCGCTCCGTGCGCCCGGCGAACGGCCGGGTCAGCACACGCGCGTACGCGCGGTCCGCGGACTCCGCGACGAGCCGCAGCGAATCCCGCTCGCTCGCGTCTTTGCGCATCCGGAGGTCGCGCGTGATCTCCGATGCGGCGCTGAACGCGCGTTGGGGCAACGTCGCCTGGAGGCGTAGGACGAATGCCGCCCACATCTGGTCGGCGACCGCGACGCCGCCCGCGGCCCTGACAAGTCGTCCGACCAGTCGGTAGGGGTCGTCAGTCTCGGCCCATGTCGCGCGCTCGAGGTCGGGAGCCGCGGCCGCGGCCCGCGGTGCCTCGAGCTCGGGGCACACGAGAGTCGCGTTTCCGTCACCGCCGAGGACCAGGCAGGTGAGTCGTTCGCTCGTGAAGAGCTGGTAGCCGGTGAGATAGAAGAGGTCCGCGCCGGGAGTCGCGAGCAGCGCGGCGAGGTCACGCTCGCGCAGCTTTGCCGCAGCGCGCGCGCGTCGGTCCGTGAAGCTCGCTCGCTCGGTCGGCATTCCTTCTGCACTCCGAGAATAGCCGTATGCCCCGATCCTTCGTTGCTTTCGCGGGCGCGATCGTTGTCGCGCTCGGCATCGCGCTGGTCGCGATCGGGGAGCGGCCGCGCACCGAAGCTGTCGCTCCGGTCGTCACGCCGACCGCCAGCGCCACCCCAAGCGCTCTCGCTACGGACGCGAGCGCATCGCCGTCGCCGACGGTCCGGCCGATCGGCGATGGCTACCGCATCCAGATACCGCGACTCGCGATCGATCTTCCGATCGCCGAAGGAGATATCGAGCGCGACGTGGTCGTGCAGCAAACGCCAGAGAACTTCGCGTTCCACCTCCCGGGCACCGCGATCCCGGGCATGGGAAGCAACAGCTACATCTACGCGCACGCGCGACGCGGGATGTTCCTGACACTCTGGAACGCGCGAGCCGGGGACCAGGTCCTTATCAGCACCCCTCCTGGCATCGTGCTCAAGTACGTGGTCGCGGAGATCCACCCGCGCGTCCCACCTGAGGACACGAGCTGGATACTGCCGACCTCGAGCGAACGTCTGACGCTTCAGACCTCCACCGGTCCGAGCCGCGACGACCCGCGCTTCGTCGTCATCGCAGTCCCCGGTTAGCGCTCGCTTCCTTCACGTAACGATCTCGTATCGCGGGAAAGCGAGACCGGGCAAGCAAGCAACTCCACGCACGATCTGTAGCCGAGGGTCCGGCATGTTCACGAAATCGACACATTGTGGAATCGCTCGTGCAAAGGCCCGCGGCCCATGGTGCGGGACACGCTGGCGCGGGTGGGGATATTCGCGTTCGCCTTCGCGCTGGCGGTACCGTTCGTCGGTCCAGCGCATCCCCGCGATCTCGGGTCGATCGAGGTCGCTGGCGCGTTCGACTCGGTCTCGGTCCAAGGGATCGCGCGAGGGCCGCGTCCCGTTCGCGACGAGCTGCGACCGGAAATGGTCGCTGGCGCCGAGCAGGCGCCGGAGCTCGCCGCCGCGCTCACACCCGAAGCGACGCCCGAGCCCACTCCTGAACCGACACCTTCGCCGCAGCCGGCAGCGGTCGTGAAGACGCCTCCACCTGCGGTCGTACTACCGACGCTCCCCGATCCCCCCACCAGCGGCGTGATCGTCGCCTCCTGGTACGGCCCGGGCTTCTACGGCAACCGGACCGCCTGCGGGCAGACCTATTCACCCCAGATCGTCGGCGTCGCTCACCGCACGCTCCCCTGCGGGACGCTCCTCACGCTGAGCTACGGCGGGCGGTCGCTGACCGTCCCGGTGATCGACCGCGGCCCCTATATCGCGGGGCGCACCCTTGACCTTTCGAACGCCACCCGTCTGGCTCTCGGGTGTCCGGACCTCTGCACGCTTTCCATGCGTATCTCCCCGTAACTGTGCTGCGACCGTTCGCCTGAACGGTCGCGTGCTGACCGGGCGGCCGAGCGATGGCATGGGACTTGCTGCCACCAGTGCCATCCAGCCCGGGAAGCAAACGGCCGATTTTTCGTCGGCGAGAAAGGGTGCCTCAGATGACACGGAACAAAGGAGCGATGACCGTCGCCGAAGCCGGCCGGCGCGGAGGCGCGACGACCGCCCAGCGACATGGTCCGGAGTTCTACGAGCAGATCGGAAAGAAGGGCGGGCGCACGACCGCGCAGCGGCACGGCTCCGACTTCTACGAGCAGATCGGCAAACAGGGCGGGCAGAAAGTGAAAGAGCTCTACGGTCCTCGTTTCTACGGTCGCATCGGCAAGATCGGTGGCGACACGGTCTCTGAGAAGTACGGTCACGAGCACTTCGAGGAGATCGGCAAGAAGGGCGGACAGAAAGTCGCGGAGCTCATCGCCAAAGGCAGGCAGGCGACATAGCGACTCTCATCGACGGCACGGAGAGCAGGCGAGGAAGCAAGGTGCGGCCGTCTTTGGGGGCGACCGATCCGATTCCGATCACGATCCACCCGCGTTTCCCATTGACACGCATAGGCCCCCCTTTATCTTTTCGATCTGTACGCGGAGGTTCCGCCGTGGAGCCTCCCTGTACCGAGAAGCGAACGACCAAGAGGGTCGTAGAGGGAAGGGCTGTGGATCAGGTCGCGGCGCCGCTCGTGGCCGTCGAGTGGGAAGACATCACCGCCTACTCGCGGACCGCGCTCCCCGAGGACTTCGAACCTTACCGGCTGCGTAAGCTGACCTGCGGGTTGCTCTGGAAGGACACTCCGGAGTACGTCGTGGTCGTCGGCGACTATGACATCACCAACGAAGGACGCGACTACCGCCACAACGACTTCCACATCATTCCCCGGGGCGTCATTCGCCAGCTGACCTACCTCCGCGAGTCGTCCACCCCGCTCGTATCGCTCCAGGCCGAGGCAGCCAGCTAAAGAGCGCCTAAGAAAGCGTCCGCGACCGCAACCGCCCCCCTCGGCGGTGCGTATCCACTGATACGGAAACCGATTCGGCCGATCGACGGTATTGGAACAAAGAATCGGTCGTGTCGTTTCCCTAGGTGGAGGAGTCGCGTTAATGGCCCTTCGAGCCGAGCTCTACTGCTACTTCTGCGGCCACGGCCTTGGTGAGGTCGTCGTACCGACAAATGCCCGCCGACCCACGGTCGAGCAACTCCGCACCGCCTACGCCAACGTCGGCGGTCGCGAAGCCCCGATCTGGAACGACGGCGACCAGCCGCTCTGCCCGCGCTGCGGCGGGCAGCTCTTTCTCGAGCGTTTCGAGCATGAGGTCGTCCGCGCGTCGGACCGTCGCGCGCTGAAGCGCGCCAGCTAGCGCCCCCAGGCCGCAAGCCGCGGCCGTTCACCTTCAGAGGTGCATGGCCAGCGCACGGCATCGCTGCTTCTCGGTCTTCTCGCCGGGTACCTGTTTTCCCGGCACGTCCTCGATCGTCGCGCTGTGGAAGAGGCCCTGACCGATCGCCAGCGCGAGATCCTGCGCGCCGTCGCCGCGGGTCGGACGACCAAGGAGATCGCCGGCGAGCTCGGAATCACGCCGGCGAGCGTGAATACGCACATCCGTCGCGCGCGTATGAGCCTCGATGTTCCCACGCGCGCGGCCGCGGCCGCGCGAGTGACCGGTCAGGTGCTTGTCGTGCCCTGGAGGCCGAGGCGGTCGGCGGCGGCGTCCATCGCGCGCACCACCTCGCCGACGAGATCATCGAATGGGACGCCGAGATCGTCGGCTCCCTTCAACATCATCTCGCGGCTGACCGCTCGCGCGAACGCCTTGTCCTTCATCTTCTTGCGCACCGACGACGCGTCCACATCGCGGACCGCCTTGGAGGGCTTGACGAGCGCGACCGCGGTCACAAAGCCGCAGAGCTCATCCACGGCGTAGAGCGTCTTCTCCATCGCGGTCACTCGTGGGACGCCGGTGTGGTCGCCGTGGCTCTGGATGGCGTGCACGATCGGTCCGGGGACTCCGGCCTGCTCGAGGATCGGTTTGCCGTTCTGCGGATGACCCTGCGGATCGCGCTCGTAGTCGAAGTCGTGGAGGAGGCCGGCGATCGCCCAGGGCTCCTCGTTCTCACCGCTCCGTCGCGCGAACTGCCGCATCGCCGCTTCGACCGCGAGGCCGTGCTTGCGCAGGCTGTCCGATTTGGTGTGCTCGCAGAGGAGCTCCCAGGCTTCGTCGCGCGTCATCACGCACCTCCCCACGCGATCGTATCGAAGGCGCTAGCGTCGCCATGTGACCGGATGCGGCTGTCTTGGGGTCGTCGCGGCGCTCGTCGCGCTCCTTGTGATCTTCATCCGCGGGTCGTTCGACTCGGGTGAGCCTATCGAACAGGCCGTCGTATTCGCGCTGGCCGTTCTAGCCATCCAGTGGTGGCAATGGAAACGGCCCGCGCACCAGCTCGTAGGCGCGCGCCGCTCGTAAGACTGTCGCTTCGTCCCACAGGCGACCCGCGAGCTGCAGCCCGATCGGCAGGCCATCGGGATCACGGCCGCAGGGGACCGAGATCGCCGGCTGACCGGTGAGGTCGAAGATGCGCGTGATGCGTGTCCATTCGCTGGGACGGCCCACCTCCTTCGCTTGCTCGATCGTCCAGGCTCTCGTCGGCACGGTCGGCATCGCGAGCACGTCGAGGTCCGCCAGCACTTCGTCCGCCCCGCCGGCCCGCGCTTCGATCAGGATCCGCATCGCGCGCGCGTAGGTCTCCGCGTCGCCGGCAACGGACCGCAGGCGGGCTGCGACGAGGGGCCCGTATTCGGCCTCGCGTCCCGGGAAGGCGCCAAGGTGATAGGCGCGCGCCTCGACGGCGAGGATGTCGCTTGCCGCCTTCGCGTACTCCGCCGCGCGCGGCCAGCTGATCTCGCGGATCTCCGCACCGGCCGCGGCGAGCGCTTCGATCGCCGAACGCACGACCGCGGCGATCGCCGGATCGCACTCGTCCCAGACGTGCTGCTTGGGCACGCCGACGCGCAGCCCGCGCGGGCCGCGTTCGATGTCCACGAGGAAATCCGGCACCTGGTGATCGGCGGATGCCGGATCGCCGGGATCCTTTCCCGCGACGGCCGCGGTTACGATCGCGGTGTCGCGCGCGCCGCGCGCGAGCGGCCCCGGGTGATCGAGCGACCACGAGAGCGTGACCGCCCCACCGAGCCCGGCACGCCCGTACGTGGGCTTCAGGCCCACACAGCCGCAGAGCGAAGCCGGGATGCGGATGCTCCCGCCCGTGTCGCTGCCGAGCGTCGCGTATACCTCGGCCAGGACGACGGCGACCGCGGAGCCGCCGGACGACCCGCCGGGGATCCGGGTCGTGTCCCAGGGATTGCGCACATCGCCGAAGTGCGGATTCACGGAGCTGATGCCGTACGCGAACTCGTGCATCCCGAGCTTTCCCAGCAGGACCGCGCCAGCTTCGCGCAGCTTGCGCACGACCGTCGCGTCCTCCTCTGGGATCCAGTCCTTGAGGATGCGCGACCCGGCGGTCGTGCGGATGCCCTTCGTGGCGAAGAGGTCCTTCACCGCGACCGGGATGCCGTGCAGCGGGCCGCGGTAGCGGCCGGCGGCGATCTCGCGCTCGGCCCCCGCGGCCTGTGCTCGCGCGAGGTCGGCGGTGACGGTCACGAACGCGTTGACCCGTGGCTCAACCGCCGCGATACGCGCGAGGCAGGACTCGGTCAGCTCGGTCGGCGAAACCCGCCGCTCGCGAAGGAGCGCGGCGGCCTTCTCGAGGCCGAGCGCCGTGATCTCTTGGATCAGGACTGGCGGCGCTTCTCCGACGCCCGCGTGCTCCGCGTGCGTACCGCGAAGATCGCGCCAAGGATCACGGCGACGACGGCGCCCGCGATCAAAGCCTCAAGGGTGCCACTGCCGGCGTCCGGAGAAATGCCGAAAAGCTCTTCGATCCAGTCCATGTCGACCTCCCCAGATGGTCGCCGCATCATCGCACCTCGCCGCGCCCGGCGCTGCTAGCCAGGAATGGCCTGCACCACGACCGTTCCGGAGTTGACCGTGAACGTGGTGACGCGCACGCCGGGGGGAATACTCCCGGCGAGCGTCCGCGAAAACGTGTCGGCGATGTCCTGCCTGGTCGAGTCGGGGAGCCGGAGTCCGGCGAACGTGGCGGACTCGATCGTCGTGGCCGCCTTTCCATTGGCCACGACGGGCGAAGCCACCACGACGATGGGTCCGCTGATGAAGAACGCACGACCAGTGGCGGTCAGCGTGATGCGCCCGGGGTCGAGTCGGATGCGCGGATCGGTCACCGTTATTCCGCTCACGGTCATCGGCGTGTACGACCGCGCGGCGTTCGTGAGCTCGTCCTCAGTGAGCGTGACGGTGATGCCGCGGTCGCCACTCGCGCTGGGCGAGGCGGAGGCCGGTGATCGCGTCGCGCTCCGCGGCGAAGTGGGGACCGCGCGCACGGTCTCGGTCGGACCGAAGCTTCCGAGAGCGGCCATCGTGATCAGAACGAGCGCGAGGATCGCGACCAGCGCACCGAGCAGGCGCATCGCTTAAACGCTATAGCCCGAGCGGGTCGATGATCCTTCCCTCGTGCTTGACCTCCCAGTGCACGTGCGGCCCGGTGGTCGCGCCGGTCATGCCGATCAGGGCGATGGGCTGGCCGCGTGCGACGTGGTCGCCGATCGACACGAGCGCCGCGGAGGTGTGGTAGTAGCAGCTTTCGATCTCGCTTTGGTGCTGCACGCAGACGCGCCGACCGCCGACCTGGACCCAGCCGACCTCATCGACGACGCCGTCATCGGCGGCGACGATGAGTGACCCGAACGGTGCCGCGATGTCGATCCCGGTGTGGTTGCCCTGCAGGAACTGGCTGATCGCGCCGGCGACCGGGCGCACGAACCGGCGGGAATCGGACGCGATGCGAGCAAGCCGCGATCGCGCGGCCGGATCGGCGCGGAGGTCGACGCCCTGGCTGGCGGTGACCCCGCAGCGATAGAGCTCGAGCTGCGTGCCGTAGTTACCGGTGCGGCTCACTCCGTCAAACCAGCGACCGTCCGGACTGAACGAGCGCATGCCGAGCAGATTGGGAAGAGTCGCGATCGCCTTATCGCCTTCGTCGTCCGGGTCCCAGACCGGGATCCGATCGAACACGTTCCCTCCGGGCACGGTCGCTGAGACGACACCGACGAGCAGCCGGCCGTCGGCGGTCCATCCGTGGACCGGACCAGAGAACCATGCCAGCGGAGCGGCGCGATCCGTTCCGTTCGGCTCGCGCAGCACGATCCGGTCGTTCGAGCGTATGAGGAGCGTCTGGCCCTTCGGCGCCCACTCCGTGTAGGTGATCCCGGGCTCGTCGAGCGGCGTCATCTGGCCGGTGCTCGTATCGCCCAGGTAGCGCTCCGCGCTTCCATCGAGCAAGTAGCGCGTGAGCGTGAACCGCGCCGCGTCAGCGCTGAAGTACGCGTCGTCGCGCGGATAGCGCGGAATGAGCTCGGGATCGACGCGCGCCACGGTATCGACCGTGCCGTCGTGCCAGACGCGGATCTCGTCGTCGTACCAGAAATAGAGTCCGTCGCCCTTCCACCGGACCTCCGGATCGGACGCCTCGATCTTCGCCACAGTCGCTCCGCCCTGGTCCACGTAGAGATAGCCGTCTCTGCGCCAGTAGGAGAGGTAGGTTCCCGTCCCCGACCACTCCGGTCTGTTGCCCTGGCCGAGCTCGCGCACCGTGCCGGTGGCCATATTCAGCACCGTCACCCGCAAGGTCTCTTCGTATCCGGAGATCGTCGTCGACGAGGGTCTGTTGACGATCCGTGAGACGGCGAGGGCACTGGAGTCGGCGGACCACTTCGCGTTCGTGACGTGCTCGATCTGCGGGATGGTCGCGCGGTCGGTGCAGCGAAGTGAATCGCCGGCAGTCGTCGCGGACCGAGAAACGCGGTCGTCGGGGAAATTGACATTTTGATCGTCGGTCGTTCGTGGTGCGGGCGCACACGCGGCGAGGGTCACGAGGAGCAGGGCGATAGACACGAGACCCTTCCCCCTGCGCATGCGATCGATTAAGACCCTCGACGATCCGCGAGGGAATGGTCACCTACGTATCGATGAGGGCCGTTACGCCGCGACCCGGTCATGCGCACACCGAATCGTGTGCCGACAACAGCGAGCGAGCGAGGCCTAGCTCGCGTCACCGCGCGCGCGTCATCGCGAGTACGAAGATCGCGCCGAGCACGAGGTGGATGACGAGGCCACCAGCAGCCTGGACCGGAAGAACACCGACGGCGATCTCGCCCGCGTTCACCACGAGCTCGAGCGCTTGCACCACGACGTTGCCGACGAGGATCGCGCGCAGCGCCTCGCCGGTGGCGTTGCGGGCCATCCAGTTGATGACGCCGAGCCCGATGAGGGTCACGCCGACGTCGCGGGAGAGGACGACCGCCGCGTCGGGCACGGCGAGCCCGAAGCCGGCGAGCATCATCGCGGGAACGACCGTAAGCGCCAGGCCGAAGATGAACGCGGCGACGCCGCCGATCATGAGCGCGAGGCGAGGACTCACGGCGGGCAGATTATGCGTGAGGGCCAGCCGGGACCGTCCGTCTCGCGCGGGAGCCCGACGGCGGTAGCCGTCGAGCTCCCCGCGGTTACTTCTCCGTGGCCCGGTCGGTCACGTTGGTCAGCGCGTCCTGGTTACCTGTGTGCGCCGACTGGTTCCTTCGCCTGCTCGGGAACGAGCCCGAGCTGCCGGAGCATCGTTCCGACGTCGTAATAGCGGCGCTCCTCGACGATCTCGCCACGCTCGTTCAGGCGGGCGAAGACGGCGCCTTTCAGCTCGACACGCTTCTTCGTCGGCGGGATCTCCTCGCCGGTCGGCGACTGGAGTGGCCCGGTGTGCGTCCCCGAGAGGCGAATCTCGGCGGAGCCCGTTCGGTCGTCTTTTTCGATGACCGTCAGGGCTTCGAAGCGCATGTCCGGGAACGCCCGGAGGAAAATCTCGGTGTCTTTTCTGATCGCATCGCGGCCCCGCAGCGGCTGCGGGTACATGGGGTCATAAGCCACCGCGTCGGATGCGTACAGCTTTCCGTGCGCGTCGAGATCGTGCTTGCTGATCGCCGCCGCGATCTTTTGCGTCGTCTCGTCGAACTTGCCCATCTTTCCTCCCCTTGGCTACGCCAAGGCACGGTGGACCCTATGCGCCCTCGGCCAGGTTGGCATGACGAAAACGTCACCGTTTCTTGTCACCTCGGGTCAATGCGCCGATCCCTTGGTGTGGGATGGTTACCCTGTTTGCGGGCGCCTAGATGCACCTGCGGGGAGGACGGCAACATGCAAAAGATCTCGACATTCCTATGGTTCGACGACCAGGCCGAAGAGGCGACGAAGTTCTATGTCTCTCTTTTCAAGAATTCGAAGATCACCAACCTCACTCGGTACTCAGAAGGATCGCCTGGGCCGGTGGGAAAAGTGATGACGGTGGCGTTCGAGCTCGACGGACAGGAGTTCGTCGCGCTCAACGGTGGCCCCCAGTTTCCCTTCACGGAGGCCATCTCACTGCTTATCAACTGCGAGACGCAGCGGGAAGTGGACGAGCTGTGGGAGAAGCTTTCCACCGGTGGAGAAAAAGGGCAATGCGGGTGGCTGAAAGACAAATACGGTCTGTCATGGCAGGTCGTTCCGACAGCCCTGGGCAAGCTGCTGGCGGACAAGGATCCGGAGAAAGCCAAGAGCGTCATGCAGGCGATGCTTCAGATGAGCAAGATCGACATCGCAGAGCTTGAGCGCGCACGGAACGAGACGTCGCAGACGAACCAGGAAGCGCGATCTCGCTGATCTAGCGACTGGCGGTCCCGACCGGATTCGAACCGGCGATCTCGTCCTTGACAGGGACGTATGCTAGGCCGCTGCACCACGGGACCCTCATAAAGAAAGCGCGTTTTGCGCTCCCCTCGTTCCCCATTATGAAGAAAAAGAGGCGGCGAGTGCGCTTCCTTTCACTCGCCGCCCCGCCGGTGTGGCCAAACTGATCGCTAGCTCGCCGCGAGGAGCCTTCCTCGAAGGTTCCGGTGCCCCATCCGCATCTCGCGGGTGACCTCGTTCGCGATGTGGCTGGTCCGCACGAGTCCGCCGAGCGTCAAATCGAGTCCGATCTCGCGAAGCTCCTCATAACCGAGACCGCGGTAGAGCTTGTTCGAAGCGACGTAGCACATCTCGTCATACAGGAGTGGCCACTCCACAGAGCGCCGCGAAAAGCAGAACGAGATGAAGTCGATCGCCACCTGAGCGATCTGTTCTTCGAGCACTCCTTTCTCCCCCTCGCCGAGCTGGACCGGCGCATCATCGGCAGGTCACACGGATAGGACAAGGCTCTCTGTCCACGAAGTTCTCCACAGAGTTCTCCACACGCGCGAACCACGGAATCCACAACCTCATCCACAAGTCATGACGGTCGTCGTGACCTCTGTCCGCTGAAGCGACGACGCTCGTTCACCTCGCGTGCGCTAACGCGATCGAGTGCGTCCTTTCCGAATTTGGCGCGAACTGCGTCTAACGCGGAATTGAGCCGCGCGTGACGGGCTGCGTCGAACAATCCCAGCTGCTCACCCTCGCTCAACCCGGAGACCGACACACCGACCAAACGGACGGGGCTGGTTCGGCCGCCTTCGCGATCCTCCGCGAGCGCGTCGCGAAGGAGCTGTCGCGCGATGCGATAGATCGTGAGGTCGTCGTTGGTCGCCTCGCGGAGGGTGCGCTGGCGTGTTCGCGTTTCGAACGGCGCGACCCGGAGCGTCATCGTGATCGTGCGACCGCGAAGCGCGTGCTCGCGCAGACGCCGGCCGACGCCCTCTGAGAGGAGCAAGAGCGTCGACTCGATCTTTGCCGGGTCAAGCGTGTTCTCGTCGAACGTGTGCGAGTGCCCCACCGACTTGGGAATGTGCTCGCTGGCAACCGGAGCGTCGTCGATCCCATTCGCCCGCTGCCAGATGGCGATCCCGTGCTCGCCGAGCCGCGTTTCGAGGGCGGAGCGGTCGAACGCGGCAAGCTGGCCGACGGTCCGCAGATCCCAGGCAGCGAGAACTTCGCGCGTCTTGGGGCCCACGCCCCACAGGCGCTCGAGCGGGAGCGGGGCGAGGAAGGCGGCCTCCCCGCCCGCTGGCACGATGACGAGCCCGTCCGGCTTGCGTAGATCCGAGCCGACCTTCGCACAGAGCTTGTTCGTGGCGACGCCGACCGAGACCACGAGCCCGCAGCCGGTTCGGACCGCACGCTTGATCTCCCTGGCCATCTCGACGGCGCCACCGAACAGATGCTCGGTCGCGGTGACGTCGAGGAACGCCTCATCCAGCGAGATCGGCTCCACGAGAGGAGTCCTCTCGTCGAAGATCGCCATGACCGCATCCGATGCTTCGACGTATCGATCGAAGTTGCCCGGCACGTAGATACCGTCGGGGCAAAGCCGTCCGGCGATCGCGAGGGGCATCGCCGAGCGCACGCCAAAGGCGCGCGCCTCATAGGAGGCCGCCATCACCACCCCTCGCTCGTTCGGGCCGTCGCCGCCGACGATCACCGGTTTGCCGCGATACTCCGGATGGTCGCGCTGCTCGACCGAGGCGTAAAAGGCGTCGAGGTCGCAGTGCAGGATGGCCCGCCGCGCGTCCGTCATCCGATGCGTACTCCGATGGCCTTGGCATCCGGCGCGAGGAAGCGCGCCAGACGCTGGCCTTCGTCGATCACCGCGGTCCGGTCGCGCGGCGCGAGCCGCGCGAAAGGCGCGACCCGCAGCACCGCTTCGGTCTTCGAGGCCACGAGCCCCCACGTGCCCGCGGCGAAGCCATCGACGAGGACGACGGCCTCGACGATCGCGTTCTTGGCGTAGATCGCCGGCCGGTGCCGCGCAGCGATCACGCGGTCCCGGTGCTGGTAGCTGATAAGGAGCTCGTCGTAGCGTGGAAGAAAGCGCACCGGCGCCCTGGCGTCGCCGTCGGGCCGCGGCGCGCGCGGAAGATCGAAGAGGATCCGTCCCTGCTCGTCGTTGAATCGGCGAAGGCCGGGCGCAAGCCGGTCGAGGACCGGACGGATGCGGGCCGGGACCTGGCCCGCGAACTTGGCGACGTCGGCAAGCGTCACCGGCCCGAACGCCGCGAGGCACCGTCGCACCAGGAGCGCGACCGCCTCGTCTTCCGACGGCCGGCCATCGCCCTCGATCCAGTGACGGGCCGCCACGTAGGGGGCGTCCGTCCCGCCGTAGTCCCAGCGGCCGCCTGGTGGCGCGCTCACCAGATCCGCGTGCGCGCTCACGAATCGCCACACCAGCCACGCGAACCGCTCGTCGAAGACGTTGCCCATCCGCTCGCGGAGGTGCGTGATGACTTCCTCCTTGGCGCGTGGCGTTCGCGCGAAGGCCGTCGCCAGTGCGGCTACCTCGCCCGGCTCGACGCCTTTGCCGATCTGCAGGCGGTTCCAAACACCGCGCTGCAGGTCCTGGGTGGCGACCGCGTATGCGTAGAAGTCACGGGCCGAGACCAGGTGGAGCGTTCCGCGCATGAGGCGTGCACGGATCACCCGATGACGCTCGATCGCCGACCAGAGCTGCTCGCGCCGGAAACCCGAGAGACGTGACCAGAGCGCGATGTACGGAGAGGGCGACCACTGCGCCTGGAGGGCCGCGAGCCGCTCGATCGCGGTGACCACGCCGATGTTCGACCGCTCGAGCAGAAGCTGCCGCGCCAGCATCGCTCGATTCAGCTCGCGCAGCGTGAGGGTGGGAAGCTTCTCGCTCGCCGCGCGCCTCACCCGCGGACCCCGTGGCTCTTGGATTCCGGTCCGTAGAAGCGCGCGAGCTTCTCGCCTTCCTCAACGAGCGCGCTGCGGTCCGTCCGCGAGAGCCTCGCAAAGGGCTTGAGCTCGAGGATCGTCTCTCTCGGTCGGACCGCGATCGTCCATCGGCCGGCAACGAAGCCATCGACGAGGAAGGTCGGCCAGACCTCGGCCGAGAAGATGACCTGCTTGCGGTAGGGCTCGGGCAGGATGCGCGCCCGTTCGGGGGCGGCGTGGCCGAGGATGGCCGCGTCGAACCGCGCGAGGAAGCGCGCAGGAGCTTCGGTGTCAGCGACGGGTCGGGGCGCGCGCGCAAGGTCGAAAAGCCTGCGGCCGCGGTCGTCGCTGAACTCCCGAACGTCCGTGATGCGCGCGAGGGCGGCGCGGACATGAGGAACGCGAACGCTGCTCCACGTCGCGATGTCCGCGATCGTGGCCGGACCGAACGCACCGAGGTGCCGGCGCACCACCAGGTCATATGCGGGATCGGGCTTCGGGTGCTTGCGCAGCTTCGCCGGAGGCGCCACATGACGCGCCAGCTGGCGGTACTCGAAGTGCGCGCCCGCCGGCTCCCAGATGAGTCCGCTGATCGCGACAGACGCCCAGAGGAACCAGTTCCGAAGCCGTTCGTCCTTGGCCGCGCGTGGCGGCATGTGGCTTTTGATGTAGTCGGCGATCTCGACGCGCGTGCGCGGGGTCTTCGCAGCGAAGGCCAGGACACGCTGGTGCACCTTCTCGAGATCGGCGAGCACCGGCCCGCCCGGCGGCCGCCAGGCCCCGAACCGCCCGTCCATCGTCGCGAGCGAGTACGCCGGGTATTCGCGCGCGCTCGCGATGTGCAACGTCGCCCTCATGAGGGTCGCTTTCACGAGCTCGCCTCGATCGATCGGTCGCGTGAGCCGGTCGCGCTCGAAGCCAGCCAGACGCGACCAGAGCGCGACGTACGGCGACGGGGCCCACTGCGCCTGCAGGCAGCCGAGCCGCTCGATTGCGTCGACAACGCCGAGCTTCGCGCGCTTCAGCAGCAGCTGGCGCGCGAGCAGGGCACGGTTCAGCTCACGGAGCGTGAGCGTGGGGATGCGTGCGGGCATCGATCGAGCAGGCTAGGACAGGCGGCGGATGACCCCGATGACTTTCCCTTGGATCTGCACATCGCGCGCGAAGATGGGTGACATCGTGCCGTTCGCGGGCTGCAGGCGCACACGGTCCTTTTCCTTGTAGAAGCGCTTCAGCGTGGCGACGTTGTCATCGAGGAGCGCGACGACGATGTCCCCGTCGCGGGCGGTGTTCTGCTCCTGCACGACGACGAAGTCGCCGTCATCGATATGGTCTTCGATCATCGACTTTCCGCGAACGCGCAGGACGAACGTCTCGCGCCCGCGGCTCGCGGCGAGCTCGGACGGGAGGGCCATGGTCTGGGAACGGTCCTCGTAGGCATGGATGGGCTGGCCCGCGGCGATCTCGCCCACGACCGGCGCCTGCACCATTCGCGCGCCCGACATCCCAGGCAGGCTGAGCGCGCGCGAGCGGGTGGCTTCCTTCGTGAGGCGGCCTTCCTTCTCGAGCTTGGTGAGGTGGTGGTGGACGGCTGACGTCGAAGCGAGCCCCACTGCCTCCGCGATCTCACGCACGCTCGGCGGATAACCACGCTCGCCGACCGTCTCGCGGATGAAGGCCAGGATCCGCTCCGCGCGCTGCTGGTCTTGCTTTGTCACGCTTGGCTGGGAGCGTAACCGAACGGATGTTCAGTTGTCAAGAAGCCTCCTATCCTCGGGCGCGTGCCGCTTGACCCGGCGGTCGTCCGGGACAACTTCCTCGATTACGGAGGCCGGACCTTCTGGGCGCTCGTCATCGTCATCGCGGCGTTGCTCATCGCGCGCGCGGTGCGGATGGCCACGATGCGCGCTCTCTTACGAAAGCGTGCCAACGCGAACGTCACGATCCTGCTCGGGAACCTCGCGCAGCTCGCGGTCATCCTGTTCGCCGCGCTCGGGATCGTCGCGATCTACACGCGAGACGCCTTTGGGTGGATCCTCACGTCGTTCAGCGTGGTCGGGCTCGTGATCGGGCTCTCGCTCCAGGACATTCTCAAGAACTTCTTCGCCGGCATGTGGGTGCTGGTGGAGCGTCCGTTCCGCATCGGCGATTCGATCGAGGTCGCCGGCTACTCCGGAAGCGTCGAGGAGATCGCCTTCCGCACCACCCAGCTTCGGACCGACGACGGGCGCGAGGTCATCGTGCCCAACGGGACGTTCATGACCTCGGCTGTCGTGAACCTCACGCGCTTCCCGACGCGGCGGGTCGCCGCCTGGCTCACGGTTCGCGCCGACGATCCCGTCACCGCCGAGGACGTGCGTGCGGCGCTCGGGAAGGCGGAGCGCATTGCCCCCGAGCCGCCGCCGCAGGTCGAGCTGCGAAGCGTTCAGGATGGCAAGGCGCAGTACCTGGTGAGCTTCTGGGCCGCCGATCGCGACGCCGCGCTCGCCCGCGCGCTCGCCGCTCTTCGGGCACGTTTCCCGCAGGGAGAGGTGCACGGTGGCTAAAGGCATTCGCCCGCCGAAGGATGTGGCGGAGGTGGTGGACCTCATCCGCCGGCTTCCGACCTACATCCGGCTCGTTTGGGCACTCCTACGCGACTCCCGCGTCCCCAGTCAGCAAAAGCTGGTCCTCGCGGGAATCGGCGCGTACCTTTTCCTGCCCCTCGATCTCATCCCGGACTTCGTACCGGTCCTCGGGCAGCTTGACGATCTCGCGGTCGTGCTCCTCGGACTCGATCTCTTCATCCGCAGCGCCCCGCAGGACCTCGTCGACGAGCACCTGGCGAAGATCGCCCAGGACAAGGATCAGCTTCGGCGCGATATCGCGACCGCCGAGCGGATGCTGGGGGACCGCTTGGGCGGGGTCCGCGATACTGTGGGCAGGATTCGCACTCGCGACCGAAAGAAGGGGGACGCATGAGCGACCGTGACACGGGCCCGGGCTTCCTCGGCGTCGCCGAGGCCCTCCTCGCGATCGTCGGCGCGCTCACGGTGATGGGCGTTCTCGCCGTCGCGGCTTCGGTCCTCGCGTGGGAGATGGAGCTGCGGCGCAGCGAGCAGGAAACATCGCTCGACGAGGCGTCCACCTCCTCCTAACCACCCCAGTAGCGATGCGCGTCATTCTCAAGACTGAAGTCCGCGGGCTCGGCCGCCCCGGCGACGTGAAAGACGTTACCGACGGGTACGCGCGCAACTACCTCTTACCGAAGGGCCTGGCCATCGAGGCGACCGGTGGCGAGCTGAAGCATCTCGCGCAGGAACGGCAGGCCGAGAGAACCAAGAAGGACCGTGCCCATGAGGACGCGGAGGAGCTCGCCAAGCGCCTCGACGCGGTGACGCTCGTCTTCCGGTTGAAGGCGGGAGATCAGGGCAAGACCTTCGGCAGCGTGACGGCGAAGGAAGTCGCTGAGGCCCTCAAGAAGGAAGCGAGAGCGGACATCGACAAGACGAAGATCATCTTGCATGAGCCCCTGCGCTCCCTCGGCATTCATAAAGTCGAAGTGCGGCTCCTGTCCGACGTTCGCGCGAACGTGACGGTCGCGATCGAGCCGAGCTAGCGACGACCGCCACATTGCGTACGGAGGTCGCCACGCTTCGCGCGACCTCGCCGGTGTGCTGCGCGCGTCGCCGCGGCGCGTGCGGCCTGAGGGCGGCGCACTCTGGGTCGCACACCTCTTCGCGTACACCCATGCGTGAAGACCGGGCCCCTTCGGTGACGGTGGGCGCCATCCGGATCACGCCAGTTGATCAAGGCGCAAGACTTGCGCGCCGGCGCAATCGCCTGGCGACTTTGGTGGCCCGGCGCCTTCTGGCTACGTTCGTCTCGTAACGCTACTAGTTCGGCCGTGCTGTGCTTGCTTGTCCACGCTCGGCTACTCGGAAGGTCGTGTAGTCGCTGCGTGACGGTTCATCGACGGTGACTCCGCCGTTGATTCGCTCTTGGCATCGTCTTGAGAAAGCGCGATGAGGGAGGCGCGCTTTACGTGAATGTGATGCCACGAGTAAGACGCTCTCAACGATCCGCGGTTTGAATCAATGGACTCAGCTCGCCGTCCCGCCGTTCTGGAAGGAACAAAAAACTGAGTAGCTACCTGGAGCCCGATCACACGCTGACCGAGGGACGGATCGATGACCTTGACATTTCGCGGCTCGAAACTTCGCCTAATGGCGATGGTCAACCCGTAGATCTCGCGATGGCGCGCCTCACCAGCCTCGGGCGTGAAAGCGTGACGAGTCCGGCGGCGGGGATGCGGCTTGGGATCTTCGGCACCGGGTACGCAGGCCTCGTCACGTCGGTCTGCCTCGCCCAACTGGGCCACACCGTCACGGCGATGGACAAGGACCCGGGGATTGTTGCAAGGCTTTCGCAGGGGATGGCGACCATACACGAGCCAGGCTTATCCGAGCTGCTCGGGGCCAACCTCGAGGCGGGCAGGCTGCGGTTCACCACGCGGGCCGACGACGCGATCGCCGGCTCCGACATCATCTTCGTCTGCGTAGGGACGCCGCCACGAAGCGACGGCCGGGCCGACCTCTGTCAGGTCGAGGAGGTCGCCCGCACGATCGCGCAGCGGCTCGACGGCTACAAGCTCATCGTGGAGAAAAGCACTGTCCCAGCCCGCACCGCCCGTTCGATCAGCTGGACGATCCGACGCCTGGCCGGACCGGAGCACGAGTTCGATGTGGCCAGCAATCCGGAATTCCTCCGGGAAGGCTCGGCGGTACGCGATTTCCTGCACCCGGACCGGATCGTCATCGGCGCCGACAGCGGTCGCGCGCGATCACTGCTGCTCGACCTCTACAAGCCGAGCTTCGACTGCCCGATCGTGGTCACGAGCGTGACGACGGCGGAATTCATCAAGCAGACGGCCAACGCCTTCCTGGCCGCGAAGATCTCGTTCATCAACGTGATGTCCGACCTTTGCGAGGCGCTCGGCGTCGATGTCGGGACCGTCGCGCAAAGCATCGGCATGGATCCCCGCATCGGCGCCCACTTCCTGAATGCGGGCCTCGGCTTTGGTGGCTCCTGTCTGCCGAAAGACCTCAGCGCGCTCATCAAGGTCGCCGAGGAGAACGGCGTGGACATCGGGATGCTCAAGGAGGTCCAGCGCATCAACAGGGCGCGTGTCGATCGGCTGCTGGCCAAGATCGAGCGAGCCTTGTGGATCGTGCGCCACAAAGTCGTCGCCGTGCTGGGGGTGGCCTTCAAAGCGAACACCGACGATATCCGCGGCGCACCGAGTCTCATGGTCGTCCCTTGGCTGTATGCGGCCGGGGCAAACCTCCGCATCTACGACCCGGCCGCCATGCCGAAGCTGCAGGCGCTCTATCCCCCCGAAGACCGGCTGGTCTACGCCGAATCGGCGATCGATGCCGCCCGCGACGCGAATGCCTTGGTCATCCTCACCGACTGGGACGAGTTCGCGTCGATCGACCTCGAGCGCGTCCGTTCGCTCATGCGAACCCCGATCATCATCGACGGGCGGAACCTCTTCAAGCCCGCACAGTTGCAGGCCGCGGGCTTCGAGTATTACAGCCTCGGCCATGGAGACGTCGCGCCGAGCGCGGACCAGCGGCGCGTGCCGGCATGAGCACGGAGCTCCGATCGTCTCCGAGGGTGCTGATCACCGGCGCGGCGGGTTTCCTCGGCTCACACCTTTGCGATCGCTTCCTTTCGCAGGATTGGCGTGTCATCGGGATCGACAACCTGCTCACCGGGGTCGCTGGGAATCTGGCTCAGCTTCGCAAAGACAGCCGGTTCCAATTCGTGCAGCAGGACATCACGAAGCCGTTCGTCCTCGAGGGTCAGATCGATCTCGTCCTGCACTTCGCGTCGCCGGCCAGCCCGCGCGACTATCTGAACCACCCCATCGAGACGCTCGAGGTCGATAGCGTCGGGACGCTCAAAACCCTCGCCCTTGCCGACGCCAACCACGCGCGTTTCGTGCTCGCGTCCACCAGTGAGGTGTACGGAGACCCCCAGGTGCATCCGCAAACCGAGTCGTACTGGGGCCATGTGAACCCGACGGGCCCGCGAAGCGTGTACGACGAGGCCAAGCGCTTCGCGGAGGCGCTCACGATGGCGTATCACCGATCGCGTGCTCTGGATGCTCGAATCGTCAGGATCTTCAACACGTACGGCCCGCGCATGCGCGCGACCGATGGTCGTGTCATTCCGCAATTCATCACCTACGCCCTGTCGGGCGCTCCCCTGCCGGTGCACGGCGACGGTCAGCAAACGAGGAGCTTCTGCTTCGTCGACGATCTGGTCGAGGGCATCTACCGCCTCGCCACGTATGACGGCCTCGCCGGAGAGGTCATCAACTTGGGCAACCCGGAAGAGGTCAGCCTTCTCGAGTTGATCGATAACGTCGCGTCGCTCCTCGGATGCCAACCGGAGCTGGTCCATCTGCCGCTGCCCGAGGACGATCCGGTGCGGCGGCGGCCGGACATACGGAAGGCCCAGGCCGCGCTCGGATGGACTCCGGCGGTGCCGCTTCGCGACGGATTGCGCCGGACGATCGACTGGTTCGCGGGTGTCAGCGCGCCGGATCGTCGGGCTCTCGCCTAGGCGTTCGGCGTGTCGGTCCTCAAAAGGGAATCGCGCGAGGCGGTCGCGCCTGCGCCTTCGGAGCCCCAGAGGTCCCGTCTCGCGACGACGTTTCTGCGGCCGGAGGTACGCGGCAAGTTCATCTTCGTAGGCGACCAGAAGCTCTACGTGCGGGGCGTCACCTACGGGGCGTTTCGCCCAGATCCTGCCGGCCGCGAGTACCACGACTCCGCCCTGATCGAGTCGGACTTCGCGCAGATGGCCGCCAGCGGCATCAATACCGTCCGCATCCCACACACGACGCCTCCGCGTTCCCTGCTCGACGCGGCGCGACGGCACGGCCTCCGGGTCATGGTGGGCCTCTCCGCCGAGCAATACCTCGGCCTGCTGATCGACAGGAAGAAGCAGCTCACCGACATCGAGTCGCTCGTCCGCGAGAAGGTCCGGGAGTGCGCCGGTCATCCCGCACTGCTTTGCTATGCGCTCGGGAACGAGATCGCCGCGCCGCTGGCGCGCTGGCTGGGCCGAGCCAGGATCGAACGCTATCTGGAGCGGCTCGCGCAGGCCGTCAAGGCGGAGGACCCGCACGGCCTCGTCACCTACGTCAACTACCCGACGACGGAGTACCTCGAGGTGCCTTTCCTGGATCTTGTCTGCTTCAACGTCTACCTCGAGTCCCAGTCGCGGTTCGAGGCGTATCTCGGTCGCCTACAGAACATCGCCGGCGAGCGGCCGCTCATCATGAGCGAGCTCGGCCTCGACGGCCTGCGCAACGGCGAAGAGGCTCAGGCGCGTTCGGTGGGCTGGCAAGTGCGCACGGCGTTCGCCGGTGGATGCGCGGGCGCCTTCGTGTTCTCGTGGACCGACGAGTGGTATCGGCAAGGCCACGACGTCGAGGATTGGGGCTTCGGGCTCACGCGCGCCGACCGCACGCCCAAGCCAGCGCTGGACGCGGTGCGGAACGCGTTCGCCGCGGTGCCGTTCGCGCCGACGCTCCCGTGGCCGCGCATCTCGGTGGTCGTGTGCACCTACAACGGAGCGCGCACCATCCGCGATTGCCTCGAGGCTCTCGAGCGGATCACGTACCCCGACTACGAGGTCATCGTGGTCGACGATGGATCCACCGACGCGACTGCCGGCATCGCGCGCCGCTACAACTGCCGGCTGATCCAGACCGAGAACCGCGGCCTGGCCAGCGCCCGCAACACCGGCCTCGAAGCGGCGACGGGCGAGATCGTTGCCTACACCGACGACGACGCCTACCCGGATCCGGATTGGCTTACGTATCTCGCGTCGACCTTTCTGACCACGAGCCACGCGGCAGTCGGTGGGCCGAACCTGGCGCCACCCGGGGACGGCGTGATCGCGGACTGCGTCGCCCACGCGCCTGGCGGTCCGATCCACGTGCTGCTCTCGGATCGCGAAGCGGAACACATCCCCGGCTGCAATATGGCTTTTCGCGCTGCCTCGCTGCGGGCGATCGGCGGGTTCGATCCCCAATTCCGGACAGCGGGCGATGACGTCGATGTCTGCTGGCGGCTCCAAGCATCCGGCGCCAGCCTCGGCTTTAGTCACGCGGCGGTCGTCTGGCATCACCGCCGGAACTCGGTCCGCGCGTACTGGAAGCAGCAGCGTGGGTACGGTCGAGCCGAAGCCATGCTCGAGCGGAAGTGGCCGGAGAAATACAACGGCCCTGGCCACGTGAACTGGGCGGGCCGTCTCTATGGCCAAGGGCTGCCTCAGTTTTGGAGGCGCGGCCGGATCTATCACGGGGCGTGGGGCAGCGCTCCGTTCCAGTCGCTCTATCAACCCGCGCCGGGCACGTTCTGGTCTCTCGCTGGGACCCCTGAGTGGATCTTCGTGATCGCTGCCCTCGGCGGCGTCTCGCTCTTGGGGCTGCTCTGGGCTCCTCTGCTGCTCGCGCTGGTGCCGCTCGCCGTCGCGGCGCTGCTGCCCGTTCTCCACGCGGGTCTTGGCGCAGCCCGAGCGACCTTTCCCCTTTCGTACACGTCGCGCGAGAGGCTCACGCTGCGCCTTCGCACGGCGTTCCTCTACCTCAGCCAGCCACTCGCGCGCCTGCAGGGACGGCTTCAGCTTGGCCTCACGCCGTGGCGACAGCGACGAACGGCTGGACTCGCGCCACCGCTGCCGCGGACGATGGCGCTCTGGAGCGAGCACTGGGAAGATCTCGACCAGCGCCTGCGAGCCGTCGAGGCGATATTGCAGGCGGCTGGCGCAACGACTCGCCGCGGCGGCGACTACGAGCGCTGGGATCTCGAGGTTCGCGGCGGACTTCTCGGCGCGGCCCGCCTGCTGGCCGCTGCGGAGGACCACGCAGGCGGCGCTCAGTTGATCCGGTTTCGCTGGTGGCCTCGCTGGTCGTACGCGGCGATCGCCGCCCTGGTGCTGTTCGCGGCGCTTACCGGCGGCGCGACGCTCGCTCACGCGTGGACGGCCGCAGCCGTGCTCGGCATCGTGGGCGCGCTCCTTGCCTTCCGCATGACGCTCGAGTGCGCCGGGGCAGCGGCCGCCATTGGGCGCGCGCTCGAGTCGGACGGTAAGGGAGCGACGTAGGCGATGGCCGCCTCCTCCGACGTCTTCGTCTTCAGGCGCGTGCTCCGCGAGGCGCGACCGTGCTGGCCATTCATCGGCGCCTTGTTTCTGCTGAGCCTGCTCGCGAGCCCGCTCGCACTCCTCACGCCGCTCCCTCTCAAGATCGCGGTCGACAGCGTGATCGGCTCTCGTGCCCTCCCGGGAGTCATCGCGCCGCTCGTGCCCGAAGGGATCGCACATTCCCCCGACCTTCTTCTGGCCTTCGTAGTCGGCCTTCTGCTGGCGGTCGTGCTGCTGAGTCAGCTTCAGCAACTGGCCGTCGCGGTGCTCGGCGCCTTCATCAACGAAAAGCTGGTGCTGAGCTTCCGGACGCGGCTCTTCGATCACGCGCAGCGCATGTCACTCGCCTACCACGACATGCGAGGCACGGCCGACACCACCTACCGGATCCACCACGATGCCCCAGCGATCCAGAACATCGTGACTGACGGCGTGATCCCGTTCATCGCGGCGGCGGCGACATTCGTCGGCATGGTCTACGTGATGGCGCGGATCGACTGGCCCATCGCCATGATCGCCCTCGGCATCTCACCTGGACTGATCATCGCGGCCCGGCTCTTCCGCCCACGCCTACGCCGCCAGGCCCGAACGCTGAAGAAGCTCGACAGCCACGCGCTCGGGATCGTGCAGGAGATCCTGGGTGCTCTGCGTGTGGTCAAAGCGTTCGGACAGGAAGGGCGCGAAGACCAGCGCTTCCTCCGGCGCTCTCGAGATGCGATGAGCGCCAAGCTGCGCCTCGCCGGCCTCGAGGGAACGTACCAGCTCGTCGTGGGAATGACCGCGACGGTCGGCACTGCGGCGGTGCTGCTCATCGGCATCGGGCACGTCCTGTCCGGCGTGCTCACCCTCGGCGAGCTGCTGCTCCTGATGGGATACCTCACCCAGCTGTACGAGCCGCTGCGAACGATCAGCAGGAAGGTCGCCTCATTGCAGCTGCACATCGCCAGCGCCGAGCGAGCATTCGCGCTGCTCGACGAACCGTTGGACGTCGAAGAGCGGCCCGAACCGCGGCCGGTGTTGCGTGCCAGCGGTGCCGTCGCTTTTCATCACGTCTCATTCGCATACGGTCCGGGGCGTCCCGTGCTGAACGACATCTCGTTCGCCATCGAACCTGGGACTCGGCTCGGCATCGTGGGCGCGTCCGGCGCGGGCAAGAGCACGCTGATCAGCCTACTGACGCGGTTCTACGACCCGACCGCCGGACACATCGAGCTCGATGGGACCGATCTGCGCGAGCTCCGCGTCGCCGATCTCCGTCGGCAGTTCGCCGTCGTCCAACAGGACGCCGTCCTCTTTTCCACCACCATCGCCGAGAACATCGCGTACGCCAGACCAGGGGCCCGTGAGGCGGACGTGATCGCGGCGGCGCAGGCGGCGAACGCGCACGAGTTCATCGTCCGGCTTGCGCGCGGATACGACACGCAGGTCGGGGAGCGTGGGATCCAGCTCTCCGGGGGCCAGCGTCAACGTATCGCCATCGCGCGCGCCTTCCTCGCCGACAGTCCGGTGTTGATCCTCGACGAGCCGACGAGCGCCGTCGACGCCGTGGCCGAAGCCGCGATCGTCGACGCGATCCAGCGGCTGATGCGTGGCCGCACCGTCGTCTTGATCACGCATCGCTCGAGCCTGCTGAACACCTGCACGTCGCTCGTGGCGCTCGAAAACGGCCACAACGTGTCCTCATCGACACCGGCCGTCTCGGTGGTCGCGTCGCATCGAGCACCGTCTCCCGGTCGCACGCCGCAGACGAGCCTCCTGCGTCACCCGGCCGTTCGCGCCTGGCGCGAGCTGTATCCCCACTCCGAGCCGGAGCGCATCACGCCGCTGCGGGTCTCGGCGCGAAAGACGACCGTGTACCGGCTCGAGGGAGCGGGCCCGGCCGGCGCCGCGATCATCGCCAAGCGGACCCGCACGGCCGGCGCGCGGACCGAGCGCACCGTCTACGAGAAGATCCTTCCGAGCCTGGGAGGGGTGCCTTCGCTCCACTATTACGGCTTCGTTGAGGACCCCGACGGCGTGTCCTGCTGGCTGTTTCTCGAGGAGGCCTCTGGCGCGAGGTACTCCACGCTCCTTGGCGCGAACCGCGAGGAGGCCGCCCGCTGGCTCGGGCTGCTGCACATGTCGACCGCGAAGTCGGCAGCCGCGGCAGGGCTTCCCGACGCCGGCCCCAACCGTTATCGCGAAGTTCTTCGCGGAGCGCGCGGCGCGATCCCACGCTATCTCGGCAATCCGGTGCTGCATCGGGAGGAGCTCGACCTCCTCGAGAGCGTGATCGCCGAACTCACCGAACTGGAGACCGACTGGGGCGGCATCGAGGAGCTCTGCGGCGGCGTCTCGGCGACGCTCGTGCACGGCGACTTCAACGGAAAGAACATCCGCCTCGGCGCGGGAGGCGATGGCGCCGCGCTTCTCGTCTTCGACTGGGAAGAAGCCGGATGGGGCACGCCGGCGGTCGACCTCGCGCAGCAGGCGGTGCCCGCGAGCGGTCTGTCGGCGAATCCCGACATCACCACCTATCACGCGACGGTGCGAGGGCGCTGGCCGAACGTGAGCGGCGAAGACTGGCTGCGGCTCGCCTATTGCGGGAGTGTCTTTCGCACGCTCGCCGCGCTCTACTGGGAAGCCTCGGGGCTCGGGACCGAATGGGCCTCGACGAGCGTCGCAAATATCCGCGTCTACCAAGCCGAACTGGCTAACGCTCTTTCGCGGATCGGGTGGGACGGACACTTCGCGCGCCGGTCCGCCGCCGACCTGATCGCGACGGGACGACCTTCGTGACCACCGCGATCTGCCTCGCCCCGGCTCGCACGATCGCATATCCCCAGGGCGGCGGGCATCTCTGGGTCTATCTGCAGTGGGCGCTTGGTCTGCGGGCGCTCGGCTGTCGCGTGATCTGGCTCGAAGGGATCGACCCTACTGATTCGGGGCACGCCTCCCGTGAGAAGGTGGCGGCGCTCAGGGCCCGCCTGCAGCCATACGGCTTTGCGGAATCGCTTGCGCTCTTCTCGCTGGACGGCGGACCCGTCCCGCGCGACGTTGCTGATGTCGCACTGGATCTCGAAGCGGCCGGAGAGGCCGATCTTCTGCTCAACCTGTGGCATTCGCTCCCGGCATCCGTGGTCAGCCGGTTCCGCCGCTCCGCATTCGTCGACACCGACCCCGGGCTGCTGCAGGTCTGGATAACGCGGGGTGACGTCCGCGTGGCGCCGCATCACATCTCCTTCACCATCGGCGAGACCGTCGGGACTCCGGAGGCGCTCTTCCCCGACTGCGGCCTCCGCTGGCACTACACGCGGCCGCCGGTCTTCCTGCTCCAGTGGCCGCTCACGCCGGTGAGCTCGAGCGCGCCATACACCACCGTCACCCACTGGTGGGGCAGCACATTCGAGTTCCAGGGACGGACCATCAACGAGGAGAAGCACGTCTCGTTCCTCGAATACAAGGACCTCCCCTCCCGGACGACCGCACGGCTCGAGCTGGCCATCTGCCTGGCCGAGCACTACGAGGAGTGGCGCGCCCGCATGGAACCACTCGGATGGAAGATCCGCGAAGCCTGGGAGGTGACCGCGACGCCCGATCGGTACCGCGCGTACGTCCAACAGTCGAGAGGCGAGTTCAGCTGCGCGAAGCCGTCCTGCGTGACCCTCGCGAACGCATGGATCAGCGACCGGACGCTCTGCTATCTAGCCAGCGGCAAGCCAGCCGTCGTCCAGCACACGGGACAGAGCCGCCTGTTGCCGGATGCCGAGGGCCTCTTCCGCTTCCGGAACATGGACGAAGCCGTCCGGGCGCTGTCCGCAGCGGAATCGGACTACGCGCGCCATTCGCGGCTCGCGCGCGCGCTCGCCGAAGAGTTCGACGCCCGACGCGTCGTCGCCCGGGTCCTGGAGCGGGCCCTGGCCACAGGTCGCGCCGACCGGTCCGAGCGGGCCGACCGAGTGGGGACCGGCTCATGAAGTGGCTCATCATCACCGGTGATGACTTCGGCCTGACTCCCGGCGTGAACCGGGGGATCGTCGAGACACACCGTCGCGGGATCCTCACGAGCGCGAGCCTCATGGTGAACAGGCCGGCAAGTGAGGCGGCGGCGGCCCTGGCTCGTGAGTGCCCGGCCCTGAGCTTGGGGTTGCATCTGGAGCTTTCCACGGACGACCAGGAGCACGTCCACGCCCAGATTGAGCGGCAGGTCGCGCGGTTTCTGGAGCTCGTCGGCGTCCTCCCCACACACCTGGACGCGCACCACAACGTGCACCATGACCCGCGGCTGCTGCCTGGGGTGCTTGCGTGGGCCCGGCATAGCGCGGTACCGCTGCGGGGTCACTCCGAGGTTCACCATGTCTCGAAGTTCTACGGACAATGGGCCGGCGATACCCATCTCGAGCAGATCGGGGTCGAATCGCTCCTTCGCCTGCTCGACGAAGAGGTCAGGGACGGTGTCACCGAGTTCGGCTGCCATCCGGGTCACATCGAGCCCGGATTTCCCTCCAGTTACGCCGCGGAGCGCGAGGAAGAGCTCCGGACGCTGTGCGATCAGCGGGCGCGCCAGGGCATCATCGAGCGGCAGATCGCGCTCGTCGGATTCCGAGATCTCCCCGCTCGGCTGGACAAGGTCCGCGGACGTCACGCTGGAATTCGCGCGCCGCGGCGGCAGGTGACTACAAGATGAGGAAGGTGCGAGTCGGATTCCTGACGCGCTCGTTCAGTCCGCAGACGCGGAGCTCGGTGCCGCTCGTCATGCAGGCACTGATAGAGCTGGGCGCGCTTGTCGACGTCGTGCACCCACCGCCACAGCCGATCGACCTATCCCGCCTGCGCGTCGAGCACGATCTCTACGTCCTGAAGCAGATGAGCGGGCTCGCCGTCAGCATCGCCGGTGCGCTGCACGCTCAAGGCGCCGCGATCGTGAATCCCTATCCGGTGACCCAGGCGTTGTCCGACAAGGTCGTGGCGTTTGGACGTGGCTGGGATGGCCACGCGGTCCGGATGATCTCGAGAGCCAGCGAGCTTGCGGATCTTCCAGCCGGCAAGGAGCCGGTCTTCGCCCAGCGCTACATCGCACCGGATGGGCCCGAGCTGAAAATGTTCGCGATCGGCGGTCGCGTCTTCGGTGTGAAGAGAGAGGTGCGGCTCTTCGTCAAGGACGGCGGACCCGGCGAGCCGTTCACGCCGACGCCGGAGCTCAGCCGGGTGGTGCTGCGCTGCGGCGAGGCCTTCGGCATCCATCTCTACGGCGTGGACGTCATCGAACGCGACGGGACCCCGTACGTCGTCGACATGAACAGCATTCCCGGCTTCAAGGGCGTCCCAGATGCGCCACTCCGCGTGGCGAGATATCTGTATGCGGCCGCGGAGCGTGTCGCTCGCGGCGAGCAGTTATTCGACTCGGCCCTTGCAGGCGAACTGGCAGCGACGGCGGGACCCCCGTGAGCGTCACGGTCTGCCTCGCTCCGGCGCAGACGATCGAGTACCCAGAGGGCGGCGGGCATCTGTGGGTCTATCTCCAATGGGCCCTGGGTCTGCAGGCGCTCGGCTGTCGCGTGATCTGGCTGGAAGGGATCGATCTGAGCGACAGGGCGACCGCGAAGCGGCGGCGCCACCGCACCGATGCGGAGACGTGCCTTGCCACGCTGAAGAGCCGACTCGAGCCTTACGGCTTCGCTGAGGCGATCGCGCTCTTCCCGTTGAACGAAGAGGCCCTTCCGCTCGACCTGACCGAGGGCTGCCTGGACCTTGACGCCGCCGCAGAGGCTGACCTGCTGTTGAACCTGTGGCACTCCTTGCCGGCGAGCGTCGTTAGCCGCTTCCGGCGGTCCGCCTTCGTCGACACCGATCCGGGACTGCTGCAGATCTGGATGACCACGGGCGAGCTCCACGTGGCGCGGCATGACGTCTATTTCAGCGTCGGCGAAACCGTCGGCACACCGGCGGCCGAGTTCCCCGACTGCGGCCTGGAGTGGCACTACACGCCACCGCCCGTGTTTCTGCCCGAGTGGCCGCCGACCGCGGCGGAGTCCGGCGCACCCTACACGACGGTTACTCACTGGTGGGGCGGAATGGTCCGCTTCGGCGGCAAGCTGTTCAGCAACGACAAGCTGGTCGGGTTCCTCGAGTACGCGCAGCTGCCGACTCACACCCCAGTCCCCCTCGAGCAAGCGATTTCTCTCGGGCGCTTCTATGAGGAGTGGCGCGCGCTTCTGGCGCCGCTCGGCTGGAGGCTGCGCGAGGCCTGGGACGTCAGCGCAACGCCCGAGCAGTACCGCGTGTACATCCAACGATCGCGAGGCGAGTTCAGCTGCGCGAAGCCGGCGTACGTCGAGCTCGTGACGGGTTGGATCAGTGACCGCACCGTCTGCTATCTGGCCAGCGGGAAGCCCGCGGTCGTTCAGTACACAGGGCCGAGCCGCTATCTGCCGGCAGCGGAAGGTCTCTTTCGCTTCCGGACCATGGACGAGGCGCTCCGCGGACTGGCGCAGGCGGAGTCCGATTACGAGCGGCAGTGCCGCCTGGCCCGTGCGCTCGCCGAGGAGCATTTCGACGCGCGCCGCGTCGTCGGGCGGGTGCTGGAGCGCGCGCTCGCGGAATCGGTCAGCCCGCGTGCGCGTGCAGCTGGAATCGCATGAGCGCGGCGGTCAGCGTCGACGAGCTTCGCTCAACCCTCGAGGCGCGCGAGGAGCCCGGCGTGGCCGAACTTCTCGAGGCGCTGCGGACTGTCGTGCGCGACGCGGGCGTCGACGAATGGGCGTCCGAACTCACCCCGCTCAAGCGCCGGGTGTACCGGCTGCACCTGAACGAGAGGCACGGAGCGCGCTCGGTCATTCTCAAACGCAGTGAACCCCCGATCGCTCAGCTCAATCGTTTCGTCGCCGAGCGGTGGCTTCCGGCCTTGCGTCTCGGCGACCACTGTGCCGCTCTGCTCGCCACTGCTGCGGATCGGCAGGGCCGCTGGTTCTGGCAGATCTACGAGGATCTCGGCGAGGACACGCTGGAGCGGCAGTCAGACCGGCCGCGCGTCGCCGCGACGACGGAGTTGATCGC
>WNGI01000447.1_pt1 | contig 30007 bp, 26 predicted proteins | sample 5400621 | NCBI WGS metagenome assembly WNGI01 (sample SAMN13153374, study PRJNA577476) | soil metagenome | isolation source: 20 cm soil or saprolite under Garry oak tree replicate 1 | place: USA:California | collected 2016-06-15
CGGACGCCAAGCCAGCGAACCATTTGCGGCGCAATTTCATTGCCGACGAGATAGGCAAACAGCGCGGGATGATCACCGTGCGATTTGATCGCACCAGTTACGGAACGAGTGATTTCTCGGCGGGCGGATCTATCCCGCAAAAATTCAATGTGCTTTGCCCATGGTAGTGTGACGAGCACGCGCAAACTAGCGGCGCTGCAAGCGTCGAGGAACCAGAGTGGCGGCGAATGGTAAACGCGCACGACGTTGAAGCCGAGGGCGCGAATATTGGCCAGATCAGCGGCAGCTCGTTCAGGCGGACCGAGGTAATTGCCACCTGCATCCGGTTTGAACGGTCCGTAAGTGATGCCTTTGACGAAAAATTTCCCGCCGTCTTTGAAGAAGAATTTCGCGACGGCGCGGATTGGCTCCGCGGGAGAGGCGCTCACAGCGGCTGTTCCCTAGACCAACCGCCGCACTGACGCAAAGATAAACCGACAGCTCGATAAACGGCGGAAACTAGCGCGCCATCTGGGCAAGAGCTTCGGTCACAATGCGCGCGGTTGCATCGACATCCTCGGTCTGATGTCTGACGGAGAGGAAAGCCGCTTCAAACTGCGATGGCGGAAAATAGACACCGTGCTCGAGGCAGGTGTGAAAGAACTTCGCGTAACGCGCCGTATCGCTGCGTTGAGCGGAATCCAAATCGAAGATCGGCGCCGATGAAAAAAATAAACAGAAAATGGAGCCGACGCGATGGAACGTCAGTTTTGCCCCCAAGATGCTATCGATGATCGCGCCCTCGAGTTCTTTGCCAATCGCTTCGAGCAAGTTCCAGCCATTGATTCGTTCGAGTTCACGCAATTGCGCCAGCCCCGCCGCGAGCGCGAGCGGATTACCCGACAGCGTTCCAGCCTGATACACCGGACCGTCGGGGGAAAGCTCGTCCATGACCTCGGCGCGTCCCCCAAACGCGCCGACCGGTAATCCGCCGCCGATCACTTTACCGAGGGCGGTCAAGTCGGGACGCACACCCGAGAGACCCTGCACGCCACCGGGGCCGACACGAAAACCGGTCATGACCTCGTCGAAAATTAAGAGTGCTCCATGTCGAGTACACTCTTCCCGCAGCTGCTCAAGGAAACCTTTTCGTGGGAAGAATAGTCCGGCGTTTGCTGGAATGGGCTCGAGAATGATTCCCGCGATGGCGCGCCGATTCTTCCGGAAAGCTGCCCGCACGGCTTCGATGTTATTGAAAGGCAGCACGATTGTTTCTGCAGCAAATGATTTCGGGACGCCCGCACTGTCAGGATGACCGTGCGTAAGCAACCCACTTCCTGCCTTGACGAGGAGAGAATCGACATGGCCGTGATAGCACCCTGCAAACTTGATAATCTTATCGCGTTTAGTGAAGCCGCGGGCGAGGCGGACACACGCCATAGTCGCTTCGGTCCCACTGTTGACCATGCGCACTTTCTTGATTGCCGGCATCCAGGCGCAAATCAGCTCGGCCATTTCCACTTCCAGTGGATTGGGAATTCCAAAGCTTATTCCATTCCTTGCCACTTCCGCGACAGCGTTGGTTACCACTTGAGGAGCGTGACCTAGAATCGCCGGGCCCCACGTTCCGACGTAATCAATCAACTCGCGTCCATCGACGTCCCAGATGTGTGCGCCCTTGGCGCGGTCGACAAAGAATGGTTCGCCACCAACGCCACGAAATGCGCGCACCGGCGAGTTCACGCCACCTGGAATTCGTCGGCGGGCGAGCGCGAAGAGCTCGGATGATCTCGTCGTCATTGTGACTTCAACTTATCCAGATGAAAAGAAAATCGAAGCCTGCAAACTGGACTGCGCTTCGCGCCGTCAAATTGACACCGCATCGAGCCACCTGATAGTTTCGCTCCGCTGGGCGGGGTAGCCAAGTGGTAAGGTCGCGGTCTGCAAAACCGCTATTCGCGGGTTCGATTCCCGCCCCCGCCTCGAATTTACCCGGCCCATGAGCAGCTCGTCCGGATGCTCAATCTGGCCTAAGAGAACCGAAGCGGGACCGGCGAACGCACAAAGATCATCCAGCAAAACTGTAGTGCGCCGAAACTAAAGAATAGGCCCGATTATCGTGAACGCGCTGGCGTCTGTGCTCGTGGCCAGGCACTAGTTGAATCGTTTCCAATGAGCACCCAATGTCCATGGGATGGCGGCATTGCTCGTACCGGAAACGGCGGGCGCAAAACCGCATAAAGGTTCGCTGATGCGACGATTGCCAGAGCAGCAATTAACGCCGCCACGCGACAGCGGCGCGTGCTGCCCAGGAACTCGCTCGCGCAGCTTAAACGCGCTGTTTTCACGCGCACTGATATTGCATCAAGCGTGCCAGTTCTTTGAAAATTATGACCCTATCCACCAGGCCGTGATGACGCAGGCCAGAATCGAAGTCGTTAACCAGTCGATGACCTGACCGAGCACAACCATTGAGTGCATCCGAATGTAAATCGCACTCTCAATTGCAACGGGCGCAGCCATGGCCATCCAAATGACGGCGGCAAATCGGAACGCACCAACGATCCCGCCGGAAAACCAACCAACGTGGAAACGCGCCACAAAAACGTAGAGCACGGCGATTGCAATTGCCGAAAGCACTCGCACGAGGCTGGAAAGCGCGTAATTGCGTGGCCCTTCGGCTCGCCAGATTTCAGGGGTGGAGCGTTGGTAACGATGGAAAATTACACCCATCCAGAGCCAACTCGCAAAAACCGAGATGATACCGGCGATTAATCCGGGCACGAAAGCTGCGCGCAGGATGTCCATGAACGGGAAAGTTTGCTCAGATTAGCGATTGTTAGCCGCGCTGGCGAGATTGTTTACTGCGTGGCCGCATCGCGATAGTTTCCAACAATATGCCGGAGTTCGCTTACAAAGCGCGAAACGCGCAAGGTGGCCTGGTAGAAGGTGTCGTGAACTGCCCCGACCGCAGCGTCGCCATTCGCGAGATTGAACAGCAGAATTGTATCCCGATTAGAATCGAACCCGTGGGGGCGAGTCCCATTACCGACCCGATAGCGACAGCTCGGCCGTTTATTCCAAAGGTTTTTACCCGAAGCGCAAGCGATCTCGACGATTTTTCGCCACGGTCGCTCAAAGTTCCGCATAGTCAGTTACTCGTCTTCACTGAACAGCTTGCGCATCTACTACAAGCCGGAATGACGCTCGATGAGGGCCTCTCTGTCTTGGAAAAACGGTTGAGACATCCGCGCGTGCAGCAGATGACGCGGGCCTTGCATCAAGCGCTGGTTGATGGTCGAAGTTTTTCGCAAGCGCTGCGCGAGTTTCCCCGCATTTTCCCTCCGCTCTATGTGAACCTGGTGGCGGCGGGTGAAGCCAGCGGCGCACTTCCGGAAATCCTGATGCGTCTGGTGAACCATTTGACGCAAGCGAAGAATCTGCGCGATCGGGTCCAACAAGCATTAATTTATCCGGCATTTTTGGCCGTGGCCGGTGCCGGGCTCATCACCGTGTTCATCACGTTCATGGTGCCGCAGCTCACGCAGTTCATGTCACAGAATGGCGGCGCACTACCATTACCAACGCGCATCCTCATGGAGGTGCATCACCTGATTACAACCTATTGGTGGCTTTTGCTTCTGTTCGGCATCGCTGCAATCGCTCTTTGGCGCGCATTTGTTCGAACCGACGAAGGGCGAACGGCTTGGGATCGATTTCGATTGAACATTCCCGGCTACGGTCGCGTTATTCGTCATAGTTATTATGCCCAATTTTCGCGCACCCTCGGAACGCTGACGGAAAACGGCATTCCACTCTTGCGTTCGCTCGACCTAATTTCGGAGATTGCGGACAACCGATATATCGAGAAGAAGCTGGCGGAGGTGCGACGCGCGGTGGTCGATGGCGCGCACCTGTCCGCGGCGCTTGCGGCACAGAATCTGTTTCCCGATCTGCTAACTGATATGATGGCAGTTGGCGAACAGACGGGGCACTTTGCCCAGACCATGATGACAATCGCTGATGTTTATGAACGAGAACTTGATCGGACTGTTACAATCACTTCCTCGCTGATTGCGCCGGTCATTATAATTATTATCGCCATCATTGTGGGTTTTGTTGTATACAGCATTCTCTCCGCCGTTTTCGAAATGACGCATAGTTTGCAGTTCCGGACCCGGTGAGATAGCATCCGCCGATTTTCATGCGTCACCGCATTGTTCCCTTGATCTTAGTCGGCGCCACGCGTCTCGCTTTCGCGCAAGAAGCATTCGACCACAGTCCGACGCCCTCGGCTCCAAGTCCGCCGAGCGCACTTGGCAGCGCGTGGCTCGACCTGCGCCAAACAGCCAAGCCAGGGTCTATTCAAGCCGTGCCGGCTTGGGTCGAGTCGGTTTCGTTAGTCGCTGCTGACCCAAAATCCAGTACTGCCTCCACTGTGTTTCGGATTCGCTTAAACAAACCCGGCGACGCTCAAAGCGTTCTCTTTTTCCGTTTATTCTTTGACGATAAACCGGACTCACAACCGGAAGTTATAGCGTGGGACGAATCGGGCTCGCAATTATTGCGATCGGGTCCACTCGGGGGCGGAATTGATCTGGACAGTTCTGAGTCGGTCATGATTCCGATGCACGGCATTGCCACCATTGACGTGGAGGTGCCGGGAGATGGGGCGACAGTGCGTGGCGCCTATCTTGAATGGATGACCAGCGGCGAACTGGTTCACGCCGCAAGCGCCGGCACACAAGATTCGGTACCGCAACCGTTTTCTCTGACCACTCGGTTGCGTGCCCCGACGCAGGATTCCGAACAGTTTGGAACTGTCACCGCCAGCCTTGCTGCTGATCCGATTCGGATCGGGTCCGCGTCTGATCAGGCAGCCATGTTCCAATTCGGGATAGAATCACAACCGTTGCTCGCGCTAGTCAGCTTTGAAATTGCGGGGCCACGCATCGATTCTCCACCGGAAGTGATTATTAACGGCGTGAATGCCGGCGCTGTCTCGCTCGCCCTGCCGGAACTCGCTGACCCCGCTTATCGCGGCGAGATGCATACCTTCATGAATGAGATGCAATTCCAGTACACTGGCTGGGTGCGGGCCCAGAAGATCGTGCCATTAGCGTCCCTCCAGGTCGGCGCCAACAATATCGCCATTGTCACTGGGCCCAATGGAGGTGCGTCCGTCATCCGTTCCACCCAAATTCAGCTCAAGTACCTTTGGGATAAATCGGATTATATTTTGAAACCGGAACACTAATCCCTTGTCTAAACTCTTAATGCGAAAACAACGAGGCGGTTTCACCTTGCTCGAGATTATGCTCGTGGTGACGATTATCGCACTACTGATGGGCGCGGCGATTTACAAGCTCGCCGGCAACGTTGAAGTAGGCCGACGGGTGCGGGTGCAAGGCGACATTCAAGCCCTCAACACCCAGTTGCGATTGTATCAAAGTCTCAATGGATTTTATCCCACCACTGAGCAAGGATTGCAGGCGTTGGTCACCCCTCCCAGCTCCGAACCAAGACCATCTCGCTGGACTCAATTAATGAATGAAGTCCCAAAAGATCCCTGGAACACTCCCTACGTTTACCTGTGTCCCGGTCGCACAAATTCTACGGGCTACGATCTTTATTCGGCCGGGCCGGACCGGATACCGGACACGCCGGACGACGATTCGGGTCAATAAAGCGTCAGTACGCTACTCTTGCGTCTCCGGTGGAGGAACATTCGGAATTGGTGGTACTGCATTGGGGTTCCGTTGGATCACTCCACGGACGTGAGGACGATTTTGCGTTGCTGGTGGCGAAATGGGTTGCGGCGGCGGCAAACTTGGTATCGGCGCAGGCTTAATAAAATTCTGAGGCGGATTGATGCCGGGAACAACTCCGCCGGGCGCCTGCGCAATCGGACCGGGTGCAGGATTTTGCGCAGGCTGGGTCAATAACGCCTGATTGAATGTCAATGAGGCGTATTTGCCATCCTTAGTGATCGTTACCTTGGTTGCACCGACCCGGTCGGACCATTCGATACTCGCGATGGCATACCCGTCGACCGGCATTTTGGTGGTGAGATATTTTTTAAAGTTCTTATCACTGGCAGATGCAATCGTCACCAGGTCGCCGTCCGGCGATCGTGCGGCGTTGGCAACATAAAGATCCTTCGCAAAATCAGGGCTGGCTCCCGCGGCCGGTGCGGTGGCAATAGCAAAGGGTGATCGATTTAACATGGCTTGATAGCGGTTGAAATCGGATCGCTTCGGCAGTCCGTCGTCAGCCTCTGCAGCAAAAGCACAAACGAACGTCATCAACGTTATTATCAAGACAGGTTTCATTTTGATTTTCCGACGTTGGCTGGCGCATACCAACGCGCGATTTTGAATTTACCACGCATTTGTGTCGGATCAGCTGGATCGATCATGACGTTGACGCTTTCAAACACGATGAACGACTCCGGACTCTGCACATCGTAAAGAAAATGAACGAGCTCCTGCCACGGACTCTTCGTTTCAATCGATGCAAAAACAGACTGGTAAGTGGCATTCGTTTCGCCATTACCGATCGCTGGATTTTCAATCAGTAGTTTATACTTGCTGGCAACTTGCTTGAGCTGATCGAGTAACGCCGAGGCATCACTTGCACCATGATAAGCCGGCTGATGTTCGCGTAACCACTTCTCCCGCTTCGCCCAAAGATCGCCCTCGCGCATGTAGACGACTTGTTCGTTCCGAGCAAGTTTTCGCGTCGCCACCACGCGGCGCGAATTAGAGATGGCATCGAGCAGCCAGCTCCACAAAAATAAGTTTATGAGGGCAAAAACAACTCCGCCGACAAGCAAAGCGAGGATGCGTTCACGCTGATTCAGTCTTTCAATAAATCGCCTGATCATCGGGGTTTCCCTTCCAATCGGAACTGCGCATGATCGTTCTGAAGTATCCGCGGCGCTTGCATGTCGAAAATGAAATTTTGCAATCCGGGATTCTTTTTCACTTTGTCACTGAACTGGTAAGCGAGGGTGGCGTGACTCGCTTCCCCCTCGATCGAAATCTGCCTGGCGGATTGATCGTAAGCGGTAATGCGCACGTCCGCCGAAGGCAGACTCTCAAACAGGTGTAACAAAATTTCGATCGGGTAAAAATGGGGATCGATTGCCGGGGAAAGCGTTTTCCAGTTTGCTGCGGCGGCGCGCACGAAGGCGGTGCGTGGATTGTCGCGAGCGATGGCAGCGTCAAGCTGTCGTTGGCGGATTTGCAAATAGATCAATTGAAGAAAAGCGAGCGCCAGGATGCCGACGTAAACTGCACCCACCAACATCATGCGTTTGCGCCATTGTCCTCGGCGCGCGCGACGCGATCGTTGGTCACGCCAAGCTTGTGGGAGTAAATTGAGACCGGTTGGCGCCGGCGGTGTTTCGATCCCAACCAGATCGGTGCGGGTGGCGAGCGCACGCTCTATTTCTTCACGCAGCTCGAAACATTTTTCATCCAGTAAGACGGTCTGGAAAGAAGCATCGATACCTTGTAATTCAGCGCTGAGCGCAAGTTGCGGCAGTTCCACCTCCAACCGCGCGGCGGCTCCGCCCTCAACGGTGCGAGCAAAACTAAGCTTTCCGTTTTCCGAAATGGCAGAGATCAGTGCGCCCACTTCGGGATAAATGAACAAGGTACAGCCTTTTTCGGCGTGAGTGGCAAGCCGTTGCGCGGCATAAACGGTCACGGCTGACGGGATGACATCCCGATTCAATAGCGGAGCAGCGATTTCGGCGAGACGCTTATTTTGCACCGCGACGGCCGATATAACGCATTCGCCGTTGGCCTGATCGATAATTTCGAAATCGCTCGTTACCTCATCGGCCGAGAATGGAAGAGCCTTCTCGATTTGAATACGGACCATCTCACGGAGTTCTGCGCCCTCCACATTGGGCAGGCGTATTCTTTGTGCCAAAACCGCCGAAACAGGCAACGCCAGGACGAAATCGTCTGCCGCGGTAAGGGCTAGGGCTGCTTCGTCCAGGCTTGCAAAGCCGCGAACTCGCCAGGCTCCAGACTCGGTGCCAGGACTAATTAAAGTCCATCCCTCTGCGCCGGGAACGAGAAACATTTTGCTAGGTGCGTTAATAATTAGAACTCCCTCCACGTGATGAGTTGCGCGGCCGTTCCGGCTCGGCGGAAAACGAGCTGAACCACGCGCGTGACATCTCCCGATCGGCCAGTACTGACGACGCGCAGAACGGAATCTTTAAAAGAGATGAACGGCGAAAGCGCCTGAAATTGCTGAGGCGAGATCCCGAGGGCGACTCGAATATCCTCCAAGCTCTTAAACGTTGCGTCGTCAATTGTGGCATCGGCTCCGTCAGGACCTCGCCGCAATTGCAAAAACCGATCGACTAATTCGTCTGTCATTCCGGGCAGGGCGCGCAGAACATCGCGCGACGCCCACGCGACGTCGACCGCGCCGGTGCTGTTGACAGTGAGCTCCTCGTCCCACCCGGGCGCCGCCGTGAACACCTCCCAGCCTTTCACTTTTTTCAAATCCTCAAGCCGGGTGAGAAGTGTATTTGCAGGTTGATAACCATCGCCCGCTTCGGCGCCATTCAGGCGGACAAGATCATCGGGATCGACCCAATCGAGCAAACAGTCAATCATCCGATCGCGTTCATTTAGATCGATGCCTTTGATTTCAAGATAACGCTTTAGTATTTCAATTCGGAGCGGATTCTCCCCCGCGACAAGCCAGTTTAGGTTCAATCGCCCGCCCTCACCGGTTAGACGGGCACTGTAGGTTTGACCGTGACCGAATTTGCCTTGGAGATTTTGCGATCCCGGTCTGATTGAAGGATGCATGGCAATTTCCGCGCCCGACGCCGCCATCGCTTCTGCTTCGACAATACGATTTTCGGTGCCAGAAATGGTGAGCCGTGAATTGATATCGAGCGCCCACGACATTACCAATGCCGCCAGCAAAAAAAGCGCCCAGAGTGACAACAATAAGGCGGTACCGCGCGATTTTGAGTGGCTCATAGGGGGGTTCGCGCCAGCGGCACGATAATCTCGACTGGGACCGAAGCATCGTTGCGACCGATCACGATTTTGACCAAGCGCGGCAGCGTGACGGTATCGACCCAACGCTGCACCCATGTGTTTAAGCGCGAATCGAAGTAGCGAATCTGCAAACTGCCGACATTGTCGATTAAACGAATCCATGTCTCGTGCCCGTTCGAGACGGCGGTATCATTTTTCGGCTTTCGCAAAATCCCGAGGTCGAGTCGGTTCGTTTTCGAGTCATGCGCGCGTAATCGCAGGCTCACGCGATAATCGCCATTTGCGTACCGGGTCAGCAAGCCGGGACCGGCGCTGCAAAGCCACGTCACTTCATCCCGATCGCGCTCATTTACTTTTAATGCGTCGCCAAGCAATGCCCCGGTTCCAGACGGTATATTTTGCAATTGTTGCATCAGCAACTCTCGCAGTCCGTCATAATCCGCGTCCTTCGATTCAGCCGCCGCGGAGACTCGCATGGCCACAATGTTCATTTGGACGAAGCGGTAAATGGCGAACGACATCATCGCCAGAATGGTCACCGCCAGGGTGATCTCCAGAAGAGTAAACGCCAAAAGGCGTTTGCAATCAGCGCGGACGATAGACATAAAACGCGATTTGCTTTGATTGTCGGGCGCCGCCATGCGTCCATTGGGCGGTTAAGGTCACGCGACTGATCCCAATGATAGGCGTTAGAAAAGTCCCGCCCGTGGTGCCGGCAATCGAGCTCTCCTCTTTCAAGTCCTCCGGCTGGGTCTTTTGCAAAAGGCGCACGATTCCATAACCGGTATCGATTTTGATTTCCCTCTCGGGGTCAGGTTGGCCAGGCGTGGTTTGCACTTCGGCCATGCGATTGGCCAGGATTTGTCGAACCCGCGCATCGTCGGCGCTCAATCCGCTGGCCGTCACGCAATTGTTCACCGCCCGACCGAGCGCTATGACGCCAATCGCGAAAATGGCCAGCCCGAGCATGACCTCGTAAAGGGCGAACCCGGCGTCCTTAGCGCGGCGCATAAGCAACAACTTCCGAGAGCGCGCTCAAAGGAGAATACTCCGTCGCCCACGATCCATCACGCCCGGCGAATGTGACCCGCAACGGTTCGCACACACCCGATTCCCAAAAAATCCATTCCGGCAACGGCTTTTTTGTTAGCGCTGCCGGGAATTCGACCTGCCATTTGTCAGCTTTCGAGACCAGTAGGCTGTCGATTGGAACATGCTCTTCTGTCTTCAAAAAAAGGGCTGGTCGGAGGGACACGTCGTGATCACCCCAGACAATCAAATACGCCCGGTGCTGGGCGAGGCTGCGTTCGTGAGCTTGGCGCACCAGGCTATTGAAACGATCGAGGGAGCGGTGGAGTCGCTTATCGGCCAAGACTCCGGAAAGACTCGGTACGGCCAAGCCAAGCAACAGGACCAGAATAAATACCGCGATTACGAGTTCAAATAGGGTGAAACCATCGCGGTGCTTCATAAGGCAAATTTACGACGTAGGAGCAAAATCACAATCAGACCGAAAGAACAATTCGCCGCTAAAAAATGGCAACCTACCGGCAGCATTGAGTTTATGGTTATGGTAATCGTTCATCATAGCGAATGAGTAGCACTTCACGAACCGCTATTCGGACCGCCAGCGCCCGTGCCGGCCTTGTGATCTCGGCGCTCTGCGTGATCGCATTTTTGATCTGGCAGGGAATCGCTGCTCAAGGCGCACCCGATCCACTGGGCGCGCGCACGAATCCAACCGTGGCTGCTTTGGACATCGCGGTGTTAGTGTTTCGTGAGGGTCTGGAATGTATTTTAGTCCTGGCCGCGATCACAGCGAGCATGACGGGCGCAAGACGAGCTTATCGGCGACCAGTTGCCGTCGGAGCCGGCTTCGCCTTTTTCGCCACTCTGCTGACATGGTGTATCGCGGTCGGGATCATGAGCCAATTAACTGAAAGTGTACCAGCTCTGGATTTGCAGGCGGCGACTGGTCTTCTCGCGGTCATTGTCTTGCTCGTGATCATGAATTGGTTCTTTCACAAAATTTACTGGGGAGGCTGGATTCGCGCTCACAATCGAAGACGAAAATCGCTGATCGACAATGGTAGGATGACCGAGGCATCAGCGACTCGTCTCCGGTGGGGACTGATCCTTCTCGGTTTCACCTCGCTTTATCGTGAAGGATTTGAGGTTGTACTATTTCTACAGAGCTATAATCTGCGCTTGGGCGGCGGGGTTGTCTTGAAAGGAACACTGCTCGGCCTCGCACTTTCGGGCGTCGTCGCAGTGCTAACCTTCGTGCTCCAACAGCGCCTCCCTTATCGCAAGATGTTGATTGCAACCGGCATCCTGCTCGGTGTCGTCCTACTGGTGATGGTGGGCGAGCAGGCCCAGGAGATGCAACTTGCTCATTGGATACCGACTACACCTATCCAGTCTCTGGCGAATTTTATTCCTCCCTGGTTGAACCTGTGGTTTGCCGTCTTCCCTACCTACGAAACCATCACTGCACAATTGCTCGCTGCGGGTCTGGTCATCGGTTCTTATTATGCCGCGCGGCGTTTCGGGGCCCGTTCATCGCCGGCAACCGAGCCGTTGCAGCCGCCGGGGCAATCGCGCATTAATACAGGGTTGATCAAACGGCTGCCAGTGGTAGCTCGCTGAACGATTTCTCCCACGGGACCCGGCGATGCACCGATCCCTTCTTTGCGGGCTCGCCCTGATCCTATTCTCCCAGCCCTGCTTCGCCGGCGCCCGACACTTCGGGTATTTATATGAGGCGCTCACAACCCCACCCGGGATCTTTGAGCTCGAGAACTATGCGACTGAGAGATTCGGAGAGCGTGGTTTTGACCAGTCAGACTTTCGGCACGAACTCGAGTTCGGCATCACCGATCGGCTGCAAGCCAGCATTTACTTCGCGAACTGGAGTTATGTTCGAAAAGGCCACAAGAGTGGCACGCATTACGACAGCGCGTCGCTCGAAACAATTTACAATTTCAGCAACCCAGCAGGCGATCCGATCGGCATTTCCCTTTACCAGGAACTGAGCACGGGCCGTCGCGTGATCGAATCGGAAACAAAATTGATCGCGCAGAAAAACTTCGGACCCCTTATTCTCGCCTACAACTTCACAGTTGAAGCCGAATGGGACGGCGAAGGTTTGCGCGAACATGCCGGCGAGTTGCAACAAGCTTTTGGCGCCAGCTATGAACTCGCACCGCGCGTCTCTGTGGGTGCGGAAATGTTATACGAAATCGTCCTGCCTGATTGGCAATGCACCAAGTCCGCAAATAACTTTTTCGTGGGGCCGAATTTCTCGTATCGAGGCGATCGCTGGTTCGCAACCGTAACCGCTCTGGCTCAGGTGACAGATACGGCGAACGAGCCCGATTACCAAGTTCGGCTCATCTTCGGCGTGGCATTATGAGACATTGCGCCAAGCTGATCATAGTCGTGCTTTCGCTTTTTCTCGTGGCGTGTGCAACCGGTGACTTCGCTCCCCCTCCGAGGGTTTCGCCAGCGCTGATTGCGAGCGCGCGTTTGGATCGCATTAGCGCGCAAGAACTCTCGATCGGGCGCGAAGTTTTTGTTTCGCGTTGCCTCGAATGCCACACCTTACCCTCAGTCGCAAAATATTCGCGCAATGAATGGCCGCGCTTGGTCGCGCGCATGGCCGGACGGGCAAATCTGACGGTGTCCGATCAAGAGGCGGTGACCAGCTATTTGCGCGCCGCGTCGGGGACGGGCGAGCCCCACTCATAAGGCGCCGGAGCCGAAGGCACGCTCCTAGCTTCGTTGCCCTGGCATGTATAAAACGATCGTCGACGCGCTTCTCACGGGCATGTTGCAAACGAGCGACGGAGTTTCCGATTTGCTCTTCATTTGCGGCCGGCCACCCTTGGTCGAAGTGCATGGGCAGCTCACGGAGTTTCCGATCGACACGCCCACCGGATTGCTCGACGAACCGCTGATCGAACAAATCGCGGAGCATGTCATCGACGGAAAAGAACGTTTGATGCGAGATTTCGCGGAGTCCGGCGCCTGTGATTGCAGTTACGCGCTTCCCGATGTGGCAAGATTCCGCGTAAATATCTTCAAACAATGCGGGCGGCGGGGCATCGTTATGCGCAAATTGCCTACGGAAATTCCGACGCTCGAGTCGCTCGGGTTGCCCCCGGTCTTCCGGGAAATGCTGAAGGAAAAAAATGGCATCATTTTGGTCACCGGCGGTACCGGTAGCGGTAAAACAACAACGCTTGCGGCCATGCTCAATGAATTGAACGCCACTCAGCAAATTCACATCGTCACACTGGAGGACCCGATTGAGTATAGACATTCCCATCGCCAAGCTGCCATGAGCCAGCGCGAACTTGGGAACGATTTTCCAACGTTCGCCAGCGGACTTCGCGCCGCCATGCGGCAAGCTCCAAAAGTGATTTTGGTGGGCGAAATTCGTGATCGCGAATCAATGGAGATCGCGATGTCGGCATCGGAGACCGGTCACATTGTCTATAGCACGCTGCACACGATCAATGCCGGACAGACAATTAACCGAATCCTCGGCATGTTCAGTCGCGAAGAAGAACAGCAACTGCGTCAGCGCTTGGCGGAAACGATCCGTTACGTCGTCAGTCAGCGACTAGTCTCGAAAATTGGCGGAGGACGTCTCCTTGTCACCGAAGTAATGGGCAGCAGCTTGCGTACGCGCGAGGTCATCGCTTACGGCGAATCGGAGAACAAAACTTTTCACGAAATCATCGAGGCCGGCACCATACTCGGATGGCACTCATTTGATCAAAAGCTGGTGGCCGCCTTTGAAAATGAACAGATCACCGAAGAAACCGCCATGCTCTATTGTGCGAGTAAAGCGCGCATGGGGCAGCAAATCGATCAAGTAAACAAAAAACGCGGAGCGGCAAATTTGGAGGGACCATCTGGTCTAAAAATGAATCGGCCAGTCCCTGTTGAATCGATCCTCGAGCAGATCGAAAAAGGCGGATTGAAAACGCCGGCACCTCCGGTTCCTTCAGCCGTTCCGGCGCATTCCTCCTGACATCCCCATCCCTGCGATTGTAGTTGAAGCGGGCGCGGAACTCTTGGAGTTTACGCGCCATGATCTTCCGCCCGTCGTTTCGCTTCGCGGCCAATTTCGCTGCCGTCACTTTCATCGTCCTTTCCGGAACCATTTCAGCCGCCCCATCGCCCTCTCCAGCGGTTTCGGCCACCCCGGCCCCGCAAGTTGATCCGAAGCTTTTCAGTGGCATGCGGTGGCGACAGGTCGGTCCGTTCCGAGGCGGTCGTGCGCTCGCTATTGAAGGCGTTTTGGGCGAACCGAACACGTGGTACTTTGGCGCAGTTGCGGGTGGAGTTTGGAAAACAACGGACGGCGGTGCGAACTGGATTCCGCTATTCGATAAGCAGGACATTTCCTCAATTGGCGCCATTGCAGTAGCGCCATCGGACCACAACACGGTTTATGTCGGGACGGGCGAAGCTGCTATTCGCGGCAATACCACCTACGGCACCGGCGTTTACAAATCAGTCGATGGCGGGAAGAACTGGAAAAACATCGGCCTGCGGGACACGCATCAAATTGGAGCGTTGATTGTGCATCCGACGAATCCCGATATTGCTTTGGTAGCGGCCCTCGGTCACGCCTTCGGGCCGAACCAGGAGCGTGGAATTTTCCGGACCAGCGATGGCGGTAAAACCTGGACGAAAGTTCTCTACAAAGACGAAAACACCGGTGGTATCGACATTGTTTTCGACCCGCACAATCCGAATGTTGTCTTCGCGTCTTTATGGCAGGCTCGCCGCCAACCTTGGTTTTTTTCGAGCGGTGGTCCGGGGAGCGGTCTCTACAAATCAGAAGATAACGGCGTCACTTGGAAACAGTTAACGGGAAATGGATTGCCTGAAGGCATTCTCGGCAAAATCGGCATTGCCGTTTCCGGCGCCGATTCGAATCGAGTTTACGCCATCATCGAAGCAAAAGAAGGCGGTATTTATCGTTCGGAAGACGGCGGCGAGAAATGGACAAAAGTGAACGACGACGGCCGTTTTCGTCAGCGCGCCTGGTATTTCAGCAAGATTTATGCGGACCCCAAATCGGCCGACACCGTTTATGTGTTGAACACTGGCGCGTTCAAATCCGTTGACGGAGCAAAAACGTTTAATCTCCTTCCCGCCCGCCACGGCGATCATCACGGTTTGTGGATCGATCCACAGAATCCCGATCGCATCGGCAACGCCAATGACGGTGGCGCCAGCCTCTCCATGGATGGAGGAAAATCGTGGACAACGCTGGAGAACCAGCCGACGGCGCAGTTTTATCATGTCGCGGTGGACAACGCGTTTCCCTATCACATTTACGGCGCCCAACAGGATAACTCGAATGTCGGCATCGCCAGTCGCGGCGAATCGGGCATGATCGGACGCGAGGACTGGTTCGTGGCCGGCGGCGGCGAATGCGGTTTTGTTCTTCCCGATCCACGTGACTGGCACGTCATCTACTCGAACAACGAGGGCTACATTGTTCGCTACGACAAAAATAAGGAGGAATCGCAGGACATAAGCGTACTGCCGCTCGATCACTCCGGGCATGGCGCCGTCAATCTCCCCCATCGTTTCCAATGGGTTTCACCCCTGATGCTTTCGCCGCACAACCCGGATGTGATTTATACCGCTGCCGAATGCGTCTTCAAATCGACCGATCACGGAATGACTTGGAATCAGATCAGCCCGGATCTGACTCGGAACGATAAACCGAAACAGCAGCCGAGTGGCGGGCCGCTAACCAACGACATCACCAGCGTCGAGTATTTCGATACCGTGTTCGCGCTGGCCGAGTCACCAAAACAGCAGGGCACTCTCTGGGCGGGAACGGACGACGGTCTGGTCCAGGTCTCAACTGATGATGGTCAGCATTGGACGAACGTCACTCCGAAAATGCCCGAGTGGAGCACGGTCAGTATTATCGATCCATCTCCGCACGAAACGAATACCGCATACGTCGGCGTCGATCGCCATCGCCTCGACGATTTCAAACCATACATTTTCAGGACCACTGATCTCGGAAAATCATGGACAGCAATCAGCACTGGAATTCCTGACGGCGCTTACGTTCATGCTGTTCGCGAAGACCCGAAACGAAAAGGCCTGCTTTATGCCGAGACGGAGTTGGGCGTTTACGTCTCCTTTGACGATGGTGCTCACTGGCAGCCATTGCAATTGAATCTGCCGCAATCTCCCGTCCACGATCTGGTAGTGAAAGATGACGATCTGGTCGTCGCCACCCACGGCCGTTCATTCTGGGTTCTCGACAATGTGACTCCTCTACGCCAGATCAACGCACAGAATTCGTCGGCCGAAATGGTGCTCTACCAGCCGCAAACCGCCGTTCGGCTCCACTATCCGGAAGAAATCGACCGACGACGCCCGGCCGGCGAGAACCCCCCTCCCGGCGCAATCATCGACTATTATTTTAAGACGACGCCCAAAGATGAGGTAACGATTGATATCTACGACGCTCAAGGGAAGCCGGTCCGGCATCTCTCGAGCAAGGAGAAGAAAGAGTTCGAACAACCGCCGGAGTGGCCGGACCAAGTGAAGGAAGTGAAAACGATTCCAGCGAAGGACGGAATGAATCGCTATGCCTGGAATCTGCGTTACAACGATCCGATTCAAACACCTGGCGCCTTTTACGGCGGCACCGGACCGCATGGCCCACTCGCGCTGCCAGGCGACTACCAGGTGAAATTAACCGCGAACGGCAAGACGCAGACAGCCACGTTGCATCTCATCGTCGATCCGCGAATTAAGGAAGATGCGAGCGTTTTGCAGAAGCAATTCGCGCTTTCGCGACAAGTCACCGATCGGATTTCGGAGTTGCATCAGGCGGTGAACGAAATTCGCGACATCAAATCACAGATCAAGGCGCTACATGCAAAGTTCGATAGTGACGAGCGAGTGAAACCCGCGCTGGCGGCGGCAGATGAGATGGAGAAAAAAATGTCCGAGATCGAGCAACAATTAATTCAGGTTAACCTGAAGGGTTCGGAAGGAAGTCTCGCTTTCCCCGTCATGTTGAATGAGCAGTTCGACACTTTTAGTCACGCAATCGACGTGGGTGATAGCGAGCCGACAAAGCCACAGCTGGATGTCTTTGCCTCGCTCAGTGGACGACTTGACGAACAACTAAAAAAATGGTCGGCCATGAAACAAGACGAATTGCCCAAGGTCACGGCGTTGATTAAGCAATCGGATCTTCCGGCTTTGATGGTCCCGCCGAAACCGCAGGAGAACCAAAGCTAACCTTTATCGACGCTATATTTGCCGGGCCCAATGAACGCGAGGCAGACAAGGATCACGGCAATTTCGATCGGAACGAGCTTCGGATAAAGTCCGGGAACATAGCGCGCGAGGCTGATGGCGTTCACCAGCGCAATAACAAAGGCGAGGAGAATGCCGAGACGGAAGGCGAGGCCAAGGACAATTAAAATGCCGCCGACAGAAGCCGCCAGGGCGCCGAAAAATCCCCACCATTCCAGATGGGAGTGAAAGTTGAAAACCCGCATCGCGGTCCCGAATTGAGCCCAGCGATGTTGGCCGGCGAACAGAACCGGCGCGCAAACCAAAATGAAAATCAGCCCGATGCTCGCTCGCAGGAGGAGCAGACCGGTCTCGCTATATTTGCCAAGAAATTTTAACACGGCGGCGATGCTGGATCAGCATCTGCCGTAAATCAACTCGCGATGAAAATCACCAAGGCAGTTTTGCTCGCCGCCGGGCGCGGCACACGAATGCGTGATCTAACGGCCGATGTGCCCAAGCCAATGATCAAAGTGCGCGGCAAACCGATTCTCTTGCACATTGTTGAAGGACTGCAGAGCGCGGGCATCAAAGATTTTTTGATCATTATCGGTTATCACGGCGAGATCGTTCGAGAGTACTTTGGCGACGGCACCTGCTTCGGCCTACGGGTTACTTACGCAACTCAAATCGTGCAGGACGGGACAGGACGCGTCGTGGAGCTGGCGCATGAGTTCTCTGGAAACGATCCATTCATCCTTCATTACGCCGATATTTTAATCGGCCCGCAGAATTATAAATGCCTCGGCACCTTAGCGCCAGAAACGGAAGCGATAGTAATTGTGAAGGGAAATGAAGATGTGAGCAAGGGCGGTGCGGTCTTCGTCAATGAGAGAATGGAAGTCACTGACGTCCGCGAGAAGTCAAAACCAGGCGAACCAACCAGTAAATGGTACAACGCAGGCGTTTACTGCTTTCGGCCCAGCATTTTTCAATTCACCGCGAAACTGCAGCCGTCCCCGCGGGGTGAATACGAGTTAACCGACGCAATTCGAGCACTGGCGAAATCAGGTAAGACGGTGCAGGCACTCGAGCTCGAAGGCGAATGGGCTGATGTGCGCGATCCGGAAATTCTAGCGCAGTTGAACGCCCCGAAATTGTAGGCGACCGCCAGCGCCAATTCCTCCGGCAAGCGATGCGATCGACCCCACAAAGCCAGCTGCCGATGGCCAGCTACTCGCAAAGCAAAGATGCTTTGGGGACGTTTACATTTTCCGCAGCAGGGCTTGGAAGCGCGGATCGCCGCGTATTGCATCCAGGGCCGAATCGTTCTCCAGCTATTCGCGCTGTCCAAACCCGTTCCGTACCGCTTTGTCTAAGTGATCAATCGCGGCTTGCCTGCTCAGCCTGCCCGCCGTGGACGGCGAATGCTTTCGGAGTCCTCAGCGGCAGATCTGAGTGAGAAAGATCCTGCCGCCAAGACGGCGGCAGCCACAATGTGCAGCAGCTACGATGCGCCAGAGACTACAGCTCAACGGGTTCGCCGTTCTCGACTTCCTCGCCAATCTCCTCCTCAAACTCGCGCCGCCACCGCTTCGAAACCCACGGCCGCAAGAATCCATAAAGTAGATAACCAAGAAACAAAACTGCCGGCATCCATTCGTAGTTTAGGACGGTAAAGAGCAGAACGAGGCTGATGATGAGAAAACGCGGCAGGGATCGCGTCGTCCGCCAAGTAATGGCTTTGAAACTTGGATAGCTCAATCGTGTGAACATCATGACAGATAGAAAAAGTAGGAGCGGCGGCAGCACCCATTTCCATCGCCCGATCTCGTGCTCCTTTTCTCCAAACCACCACAGCATAAAAAGCGTGATCGATGCGATCAGGCCCGCCGCCGCTGGGATCGGAAAGCCGGTAAACTCCTTTGAATTCGTGGTCGCTCCGTTTGCTGCCATGGTATTGAAACGCGCGAGCCGCAATGCACCGCAAACCAGATATACAAAAGCGACTAACCACCCAACGCGTGGAAAATCAATCAGCACGATCCGATAGACCATCAAGGCAGGCGCCACGCCAAACGACACGATATCCGCCAGAGAATCGAACTCGCGACCAAACGAACTGTCTTGCCCACCCAGGCGCGCCAATCGACCATCGAGCACATCAAAAACGCAGGCGCCGAGAATAAACCAGACTGCAGCGTGGAATAAGTCGGCGGCGGCGTCCGGGCTCGACCATTGAAGCAAAGCGCCCTGCACAATTTTTAGGGTCGCGCCGAATCCGCAGAAGAGATTGCCCGCCGTCATCAAGTTGGGCAGGAGATAAATTTTCGGGTTTGGATCGCTCATTTCGGCAATTGTGCGATCACGCTGGCGCCGCCCTTCACGCGATCACCGACTTTCACCAACACCTTGGCACTGAGTGGCAAATATACTTCGGTCCGCGAGCCAAATCGAATCATACCGAAACGCTCTCCACGCTTGAGTTCATCGCCCACTCTCGACCAGGCGACAATGCGCCGGGCAATTGCGCCGGTGAGTTGACGGACAACGATAGTCCCGCGTGGATTCTGGAATGCCCAAGTCATCGCTTCGTTTTTTTCGGAGCACTCGACGCGACGGGCATCCAAACACAATCCTTTGCGATGTTGGCGAAAGGTGATGCGCCCGGCAATGGGAGCGCGGTTCGTGTGGACATCAAATATCGAGAGAAAAACACCGATCCGTTTCGTGCGTGACTTTAACACCTCCGGCTCTTCGGCCTCGCCCACATCGGCAACCGTGCCATCGGCAGCCGCAACGATAGCGTTTTCATCAGCGGGATCGGGTCGGCTGGGATCGCGGAAGAATGCAAACGTGTAGCCGACTAAGATCGCAATGATCATCGTAAGCCATCCTGAAAAAAAGCTGCTTACAATTGCCAAACCAAACAAAAGGGCGAAGATCCAGCGCCCCTCATAAAGCGTTTGCAGACGCATAAAGTGCCGCCATTTTCCCGTTCGCCGGTAGCCAGGTCAAGTGGCACTAAGACGGTTCTTGGTGAACGGCCATTTGCCACAACAGGCTGCGGTTTTTCGACCCCGGCAGCCGATATCTAGCGTATCAGTCCGGGAAAATAACCGATAAATTTGTTGGCTAAACCATCATTTTTGAATACGTTTCAACTCTGTGGTCGCGCGACCATCTTCTATGCCTAAAACCGATGACGAATTGCCGGCGAAATTTTCGTCGTCTGATCGAATAACCGGCGTCAATACGGCGCAAAAATATGACGCTGCGCAAATCGATAAACTCGAAGGCCTTGAAGCTGTTCGAAAACGACCCGGCATGTACATCGGCGATCCGGATGAACGTGGTCTGCACCACATGGTGTTTGAGGTGCTCGACAACTCAATTGACGAACATCTCGCCGGTTTCTGCTCGAAAATAGATGTTACCATCCATGTTGATGGCTCGGTCTCGGTCCGGGACAATGGCCGCGGCATCCCGGTCGATATTCATCCGAAATGGAAGATGCCGGCGGTGGAGCTTGTGCTAACAAACTTGCATGCCGGCGGAAAATTTGGACAGGGCGCATACAAATATTCCGGAGGCTTGCATGGGGTCGGCGCAAAATGCGTAAACGCCTTAAGTGATTGGTTCAAAGTCGAAGTCACGCGCGAGGGCAAGGTTTATCACATGGCCTTCGAGCGGGGCAAAACCACTCAGAAGCTCGCCATCATTGGCGAGGTCAAAAATAAAAAGAACACAGGCACCCTTGTCACCTTTCTGCCCGACCCGACGATTTTCACCATCACCACTGAATTCAAATTCGAGCGCTTGGCCACACGACTGCGGGAGTTGGCGTTTTTAAATCCGGGACTTGAAATTGTGCTGGTTGATGAACGCTCGGCCGCGGCGAAAAAGGAGCTGTTTTATTACAAACATGGAATCGAGGAGTTTGTTCGGCAATTGGGCGAGAACAAGCAGGTGATTCATCCCAAGCCGATCATCATCTTACGACAACGAGACGAAGTTTTTATCGATTGCGTCCTCCAGTATAACGACAGCTACAATGATCAGATTTTACCCTTCGCGAACTCGATTCCGAATCCTGACGGCGGCACGCACCTGACCGGATTTCGGACTGCCCTGACCCGGGCCATCAATCAATATGCGCGCTCGAACGCTCTGGTTAAAGAAAAGGATCCATCGATTTCGGGTGACGACGTGCGCGAGGGTCTGGTCTGCGTCTTAAGCATTAAACTGCCGAACCCCAGATTCGAATCCCAGACCAAGGTCAAGCTGGTCAACACCGAGATCGATGGCGTGGTGAACTCGGTCGTTTACGACGGATTAATGACCTACCTCGATCAAAATCCGCCGATCGCGCGCCGCATTTTTGAAAAAGTTTTGACGGCGGCTCGGGCCCGGGAAGCGGCGCGCAAAGCGCGAGAGACCATTCGTAAGGGCGCGCTGACTGGAGGCGGACTTCCAGGTAAACTGGCGGATTGCAGCGAACGCGATCCGGAGTTGACCGAGCTTTACATCGTCGAGGGCGACTCCGCAGGGGGTTCGGCTAAGCAAGGCCGTGATCGGCGATATCAAGCGATCCTCCCTATTCGGGGCAAGCTGATCAACGTCGAAAAAGCGCGGATCGATCAATTCTTAAAGAACAACGAAATTCAATCGATGATCACTGCCATCGGCACTGGAATCGGCAAGCCGAAGGAGGATGGCAACGGTAAGGAGGAAGGAAATTTTGATATCGCGAAGCTGCGCTACGGCCGAATCATTATTATGACCGATGCCGATGTCGACGGCTCGCACATTCGCACTCTGCTGCTCACCTTTTTCTTCCGGCAGATGACGGAGCTGGTGCGGGCGGGCCGGATCTACATTGCGCAACCGCCCCTTTATCAAATCAAACGCAAAAAGCGCGAAGAGTACGTCGATGACGACGTGCAATTGAATAAAATTCTAATTTCCCTCGGCGCCGAAGATGTGCGCTTGAAAAATCTGGCCGATAACAAGGAAGTGACGGCCGCACAGTTAAAAGACATTCTCGAGTCGCTCGGAAGACTGGCGAAGTTGAGCGAAGCAATCCGGCGGCACGGCGGTGATTTCGAAAGCTTCCTGGCGGAGCGCGCCAAGAAATCCGGCAAGCTTCCGAACTATCTGGTGAAGGTTCGCGAGGGCAATGAGGAGGCCGTTCATTATTTTCATGACGAAAACGCGGTCCGCGAATTTCATGAGGAGAATCTCGATCTTAATTTGTTCGACACCGAGATGGGACAGGAACTATTGCCGCTGACGAGCGGACCGGTGAAAACGAACGGTGCTACCCGTCGTCGCGGCAAATTGGTCGAACTGCATGAATCAACTACGATCCAGAAGTTAATCGCGGAACTGGCCCGAAAAGGTTTGAAAGTCGATCACTATGCTGCCAGCGATCGCCCGATTTTTGAATTGATTGAAGGCGAAGGAGACCGTGCTGTTTCGCATCCACTCTTTTCTATTCCGGAGATTTTACAAAAGATTTTGGAGATCGGTCGCCGCGGTGTGCAGATCAAGCGTTTTAAGGGCCTAGGCGAAATGAACGCGAAAGAACTCTTCGAGACCACCATGAACCCGGAAAAGCGCAAGCTGCTCAAGGTCGACCTCAATGAAGATAACGCGGTTGATGCCGACAAAATGTTCACAATTCTCATGGGCGACATTGTCGAACCGCGCCGGCAATTCATTGAAGACAACGCCCTCAATGTCCGCAACCTCGACGTTTGATTATAATGGCCGGTCTGTTGCGCAACCTCCGGCATCCTCGGCGTTGTTACGTTGTCTGCGCCGTGGCCAGATCCGGCAGTAATCTGCTCACCGATGCTCTGCGCGAAACCGGTCGCGCAGGTCAGCCAAAGCAATTTTTTTCGGAGCTCTTTCAATCAGGTTACGGAGCCAAATACGGCCTCGATCCGGCGAGGGATTATGCCAGTTATGTTCGCGGTATCATTGATGCCACCTCGACGTCGAACGGTTTGTTCGGGTTTAAGCTCATGGGTTGGTCGCTGGAAGCCTTCCTGGCAAGCCTGCGCGGAACGCGACAATTTGCCAGCGCCGATTCGACCGATTTGGAAGTGCTCCGTTCCGCATTTCCACGGCTGCAATTCATCCGAATCATCCGTCGCGATAAGCTGCGCCAGGCAATCTCGAAGGCGCGTGCCATGCAAACCGGCGTGTGGAAATTGGCCGACGGAAAAAATGCCGTTGGTGAAGCGCACTTCGATCGGGACCTGATTAACCAATGCTTGCGCGAAGGCGAGATCGAACAAGCTGTCTGGGACCGCTTCTTTGAGAATTTCCCTGCTGCTCCTCTGACGATTGAGTACGAGCAACTCAGCCGCTACTACGAACGGACTGTGCGAAATGTTCTAAATTTTCTCGGTATTGCGCTTCAACGCGGATCTAAAATCGGTGAGCCGATTACCCTGAAACAAAGCGACACGATTTCGGATGAGTGGGAACGGTGCTACCGAATCGCAGCTTCAGCAACTGTTGCCGTGGCCTAATTCATGTACAACGCCAACGAAAAAGTAGAACCGATCAACGTCGCGGAAGAAGTCTCGCGCTCCTTCCTCGACTACTCAATGTCGGTTATTATCTCGCGCGCCCTGCCGGATGCGCGCGATGGCCTCAAGCCATCACAGCGGCGCATCCTTTACGCGATGCACGATCTTTCCTTGTTTCCCGGTCGGCAGCATCGCAAATGCGCGAAAATTTGCGGTGATACCAGTGGTAATTATCACCCGCACGGCGAAGCCGTCATCTACCCTACCCTGGTCCATATGGCCCAGCCATGGGCGATGCGCGAACCGCTTATCGACGGGCAGGGCAACTTCGGTTCGGTCGAAGGCGATCCGCCAGCGGCGATGCGTTACACCGAGGCCCGCATGACGCATCTCGGCGCCGCCCTCATGACCGACATGGAGAAGGACACGGTCGATTTCGTTCCCAACTATGACGAAACCCGCACCGAACCGACCGTTTTTCCGAGCGCGTTTCCGAATCTTCTGGTCAACGGCGGAACTGGCATCGCGGTGGGCATGGCGACGAACATTCCGCCGCACAATCTGGGCGAAGTGATCGACGGAATTTGCGCTCAAATCGACGATCCCGAAATCACGCTCGAAGGGCTGATGGAGCATGTGAAGGGGCCGGATTTCCCGACCGGTTGTGCAATTCTTGGTGTTACCGGGATTCGACAGTACCTCGGGACCGGCCGCGGCAGTATGAAGGTGCGCGGCAAAGCAGGCGTCGAGGAGCTGAAGGGAAATCGAGAGCAGATCGTGATCACCGAAATTCCCTACAACGTGAATCGCGCCACTCTGGTGGAGCGCATCGCCGAGTTGGTGAATGACAAGGTCCTCTCCGACATTACCGCGATTCGCGACGAGTCGGACGAAAACACGCGCGTGGTCATCGAGCTGAAACGGGACGCCAATCCCAAGGTCATTATCAACAACCTTTATAAGCACACGGCGATGGAATCGTCCTTCGCGGTGACGATGCTCGCGATTGATCATGGCCGGCCCAAGCTCCTTTCCCTAAGGGAAGCGAATGCCGCTTACATCGAACATCGGCGTGAAGTTGTGTTGCGACGGACCCGCTTTGAATTACGCAAAGCGGAAGAACGCGCGGAGACGCTCGAAGGTTACCTCATCGCGCTCGCAAATTTAGATGAGTTCCTCCGGATTATTCGCGGATCGAATAACCGGGAGGAAGCGCGCGTGAAACTGCTCGCGTTTGAGTTTACACGACGCCAAGTCGAATCGATTGGAATTCTGATCCGTGCTGAAGCGCGCCTGACTGAAGGTCGTTACGCATTCAGCGAACACCAGGCCAACCAGATTCTCGATCTCCGGTTATATCAATTAACAGGACTTGAGCGCGATAAAGTCGTCAATGAATACAAAGGACTTCTCGAAACGATCAAAGATTTGCGCGATATCCTCGCAAAAGAGCAGCGCGTCTTCACCATCATCAAACGCGAACTGCGGGAGATCCGCGATAAATACGCCTCGCCGCGGTTGACCCAGCTCGTGCCCGATGAAGGCGACATCGCGATGGAAGATCTCATTGCGAACGAAGGGTGCATCATCAGTATCACCCACGGCGGGTTTATCAAAAGAACCGCCGTCAGCGCCTTCCGTGCGCAACGACGCGGCGGTAAAGGGGTCATTGGCATGTCCACGCGCGAAGGCGCAACGCAAGAAGATGAAGGCGATTTCGTGGAACATCTTTTCGCCGCGACCACACACGACTACTTGATGTTCTTCACTGAATCCGGTCGCGCTTACGTGGAAAAGGTTTACGAAATTCCCGAGATGGGTCGCGCGGCAAAAGGCCGGTCCATCGTGAACATTCTCGAGTTGCGTAGTGACGAAAAAATCGCCGCCACCATTCGCATTCAATCAAAGCGAATCGGCACCGGTGCAAACGCCGTCGATAAAACGTGGGACGAAAATTTGCACATCGTTTTCGTCACACGTTCGGGCATCGTCAAAAAGTCCAATCTGTCAGATTACCAGAATGTGCGAAAAGGCGGCATCATCGCCATCCAAATTGAACCGGATGATTGCCTGATCGACGCCAAATTGACCGGCGGGAACGATGAACTCGTTCTGATCACCAGGGGCGGCATGAGTCTTCGTTTTCACGAAGAGCAGTTGCGTGACCAAGGCCGAAATACGGTCGGTGTTTGGGGGATCCGGCCAGCTAAAGGCGATCACGTGGTCGCAATCGCGGTGGTGAATCCGAATGCCATGTTGCTCGTTACCGGCGAGAACGGCATTGGTAAACGCACGCCGTTTGATGACTATCGCAAGCAGTCGCGCGGGGGCAAAGGCATCATCACCATGAAAACCGGGGATCGAACTGGTAATGTCGTGGGCGCTCTAAGTGTGACCGACAAAGACGAACTCATGCTGATCACGACCAAAGGCCAGATGGTACGCACGCGGGTGAAAGAAATCCGCGAGACCGGCCGTAATGCCATGGGAGTAAAATTGCTGACTTTGCGAGAAGGCGAAAAACTGCAAGCCATCGCCCCTGTGGTCAGCCAAGCCGAAGAAGCCGAAGCAGAAGTCGAAGCGCCGGTCGGATAAGAAAAGAGCGCGCGCCACGGAAGCGCGCGCTCCTCGCAGCAAACCCGAGCAATTAGTAGCCGCCGGTATGCGTGGTCGTCGTCTGTGTCGCCGTTGACGGCCGGGCGACTGTTGTGGTCTCGTGTGTGGTAGTGGTGGCCGTCGTTGGCGGGGGCGTTTCGACCGTGGTGCAGGAGGTTAAGGCAGCCATCACCGCAGCCGGAATCAGAAGAATAAGTGTTTTCATAGTTGAATGGCTTTGCTGACAATTCGGCGCAAGTGCCCCGGCCAGATGTATTTCTCGCGAAAAAATTCTGCTGTTATGGAATTGGGACCTCGCGTCCGAGTTCGTTTGACGCGTAAATTCCGTCAATCATTTCCATCAATTCAAATGCCTGCTCGGCATCGTTTATGGCGGGCCTTTTACCGCGGACGGCATGGGCAAAATTCTCAAGCTGCATCTCAAAACTGTTATGAGAATAGCGCGGCTCGAGCGGCACCGTCACCAGTTTCCCGTTTTGGTCTTCGAACAGAGTAAGCGGTTTGACTCGTAGCGTTCCTTTCGTTCCAAAGAGCACGGCGTTGTTCGACTCCCGCCCGACCCACTCGGGCCCTACCGGAGTGTCGTCGGTCAGATTCGCCGCCCAGCTCGTTTCCAACTCGACAAAGGTGTCGTTGGCAAAGCGGATGAACGCGTGCGCTTCATCCTCCACATCAAAAATTGGTACGCTGACAAAGTGCGCGAAATTACGGAAGACCTTCGCGGTAATCGACGTCGGCCGAGGTGTTCCCATCAGATACCAGGCAGTGTCGAGGGCATGCACGCCAATATCGATCAACGCCCCGCCTCCGGAACATTTCTTATCCGTAAACCAGGAGCCGATGCCACCTGGAATTCCGCGGGAACGCACCCAAGTCGCTCGCGCACGATAAATTCGGCCAAGTCTTCCTTCGGTGATAATCTCGTGCGCCGTGCGAATCGCGGGCGTAAATCGAAATTGCCTACCGAAGAAATAGATTAGGCTCCGTTTTGCGGCTTCATCCCGCAGCACTTTCATTTCAGCGGCGTTCATGGTAGGCGGCTTTTCGCAAAGGACGTGCTTGCCTTCTTCCAAGGCGGTGAGCGATGCCGGGAAATGCAAAAAGTTCGGCAAGCAAACGATCGCTGCCTCCAACTCGGGATCGTGCAATAAATCGTGGTAGTCGATAAATGCGACGCCGGGCTGGTGCTCTTTCACGAAAGTATTCAGACGGTCAGGATCGTTATCTGCGCAGGAATGGAGCCGCGTATTGGGGAGCGCAGCGATGGCCTTTGCATGCTGCTGCCCCGGCCAGCCCACGCCAATAATGCCGATATTGAGCTGCTTCATTCCCCAATTCGGCCGCGCTGCCGCTTTAATTCCGAGCGCTTGCGTTTCGATTCCAAAATGCGTGCTCTCAACTTGGCCGGCCTTGGCGATTTTCGGCGGCGCTCACGTTCCCGTAACGCGCGCTTAGCCGTACGCTCGGCATTTCGCTTTTTTTCGATCGCCTCAATCAACCGCCTCCGGGCAATGCGGCGGTTCATACTTTGCGAGCGCGCGTCCTGCACCGTTACGCTCATTCCGCTTGGCCGATGCAACAGCGTGACCGCAGTAGAGACTTTATTCACATGCTGCCCGCCGGGGCCGGAAGCGCGGGCGAAAGATTCGATCAGATCGCCCGGATCGATTCCTGCGGATCGCATCCGCTCGTCCATGGTGTCGGGTGACATCCCTTGCAGCCTTGCGACACGCGACATGTTGTCAATGGTGCCGGTGCAGCCGCGACTTGTGTTCGCGTCCGCGTTCCGATTCGATTAGCCACCATGGCCATCAAAACTCGTCAATGGAGCCGCATCTTTTCGATTCAGATTGGCACTCTCTCATTTGTCATCATCTCACAGACCGGTAACGCGCAAACGTCATCCCCTACTCCCCAGCCGATCGCAGCGCCAAGCCCTTCAGCCCCGCCCGCTGATTATGATCTGCGCTGGGGCGTGAAGATTCCAATGCGGGACAAGGTGGAGCTAAACGCAACGCTCTACCTGCCCACATCGAAGCAGTCTTCCCCGCCGCCACGAACTCCGGTCATTTTTACCCTGACGCCGTACATCTCTGACAGCTACCACGCGCGCGCAGCCTATTTTGCATCTCATGGTTACGCATTTGCACTCGTTGACGTCCGCGGGCGTGGAAATTCCGGTGGCGAATTTGAACCCTTTGCCAATGAAGCACGCGACGGACATGACGTGGTCGAATGGTTCGCCACGCAACCCTATTGCGACGGTAAGGTCACGATGTGGGGCGGCTCTTACGCCGGATTCGATCAATGGACAACGGCAAAGGAGTTACCGCCACATCTGACAACGATCGCGCCGGTGGCGAGTGCCCATCCCGGTCTCGATTTTCCTTCTACCAACAACGTTGGTATTTCCTACGATGTGCAGTGGTTCACGCTGACCAGCGGCCACGCCGGTCAAGAACACTTGTTTGCGGATTCAAAATTTTGGCGTGCTAAATTTTTGGACGCTTACCGCCAACACATCCCGTTCAAAGCGCTCGACAGTTTTATTGGAAATCCATCGGTGAATTTTCAACGGGTTGTTAACCACCCAATGATGGACGCCTATTACGAGGCCATGGTGCCGACGCGGGAGCAGTTCGAAAAAATAACGCTTCCGATTCTCACCATCACTGGCCAATACGACGGCGACGAACTTGGCGCGCTCACTTTTTATCGCGATCATCTGGCCAATGCATCCCCGGAGGTGCGCGCGAAACATTTCCTTCTCATCGGACCATGGGATCATGCCGGCACGCGGACGCCGACCGATGAGGTTGGCGGCGTCAAATTCGGCGGTGCGAGCATGCTCGATCTCAACGATCTGCACCGTCAATGGTACGATTGGACGTTGAAAAGCGGCTCCAAGCCGGATTTTCTAAAGGACCGCGTTAGTTATTATTTAATGGCAGCAGGCAACAGCGGAGCCAATGGCGAATGGCGATACGCGAGCGACTTGGAGAAGTTAACGGCAAACCATCGATTGCTCTTTCTCGATGGTACAAACACAGGCGCGCATGGAGTCTTTCGCTCCGGCGCGTTGACAGAAAAACCGCCGCCACCAGGTGCGGATGATTACGTTTACGATCCACTAGATCTGCGTCGCGGGGAGCAGGTGGACAGCGAGAACAGCGAGAAAACGGCCGGGGTCGATCAACACTTCGCTCTGAGTATAGGCAATGACGGACTTGTTTATCACAGCGAACCGACAACGACTGACACCGCCCTGATCGGCTGTCCAAAGCTCACTCTCTGGCTTTCGCTGGATGTGCCTGATACCGATCTCAGCGCCGATCTTTACGAAATTTTGCCGGACGGCACCAGCATCGCGCTCTGGAGCGATGTGCGACGGCTGCGATATCGCGAATCGCCACGGGAGGAGAAATTGGTTAAACCCGGGGAAATTGTGCAATGCGATTTTGCACCGGGGCTATTCGTGGCACGGCGGATCGCCAAGGGAAGCCGGCTGCGGCTTGTCGTGACATCACCAAACTC
>WNGI01002410.1_pt1 | contig 29998 bp, 30 predicted proteins | sample 5400621 | NCBI WGS metagenome assembly WNGI01 (sample SAMN13153374, study PRJNA577476) | soil metagenome | isolation source: 20 cm soil or saprolite under Garry oak tree replicate 1 | place: USA:California | collected 2016-06-15
CAGGTCACGTGTCCGTTGAGGTTCGGCTTGATCTTCTCTTCGAAGTAGCGCCTCCCCTCCACGTCCACCTTGCCCGCGAGCACGAGCGGCACGTTGAGTCGCTTGGCCACCTCGATCGCGACGTGCTGCCCTTTGTCCGGGTTGATGCGCGCGAGCGAGACGAGGTAGTTCTCTTTTTCCTCGGGCTTGGTGATGGGCGAGTACTCGGCGGGATCGACGGCATTGTGCACGACGCCGCTCCACTCCACCCCTGCGACCGTCGCCTGCTGCGCGCGGCTGATGGCGACGAGGTGCACCTGGCGCGCGACCGCGCTGAGGAAGTCGCCCTCGGATTCCCTCAGCGCCCCATGCAGCGTCGCCACGACCGGCGCCTGGAGCCGCGCCTGCGCGGCGACGAGGATGCCGCCTATGCCCGAGTTGTCGTGGATGATGTCGAACGCGCGCCTCCGGACCGTCTCATACGCCCGGTAGAGGAACAGGTTCTCCCGCGGAATCTGATCGAGCGTCCCGAGCTGGGGAGTCCAGCTCTCTGGCGCGAGCGCGAGCGCTTCGAACGGTCCCCGCGACCCCTGCCGTCCGAGGATGGTGACCTGGTGACCGCGACCCGACAGCTCGCGCGCGAGGTTGAACGCCATGAGCTCGATGCCGCCGTAACCGGACGGTGGAACCGGGAACCAGGGACTGACGATGATGGCGATCCGGCGGCGCTCCACATAAATAGAACACGCGAAGTTGGGATGAGCAGCCAGAACGAAGTACGCGAGGGAAGTACCTAGTCCGGCCCCCGAGGCAACCCGAACGTAATGGTCGGGGCGACCGTGATGATCTTTTTGTCATCCGTTTGTATGAGCTGCCAGCCACCCTCGTGCACCATCCGATGGTGCCGGCGACAGAGCAGGACCAGATTGTTGAGGTCAGTCGGCCCGCCATGGATCCAGTGCACGAGATGATGCCCGTCGCACATCGAGGCTGAGCGCTCGCAGCCCGGCCACCTGCAGTGACCATCGCGAGCCTTCAGAGCCCGAGCGAGCCCGCCGGAGATCACCCGCTTGGAGCGCCCGACGTCGATCGTCACCGACTCCTGGCTGAGCAGGACCCGGGTGACGCTGCAGTCGCAAGCCATGCGCTGGATCGAGCTGGAGGAGACAGGAAGCGAGAACTCCATCTCTCCCGCCGCGGCGCCCGCCAAGCCTTTCAAGGTCTCGATGGTGGCCGTCACCTGGAGGTTGGCCGGCTGGCCCCCCGAGAGGCGTTCGACCAACGCGTCCGCCATGCGCTGCTCCCGGTTCCGCTCGTCATGAGCACCGGACGGCTGGGCCAGCGGTTCCAAAGCGCTGCGCACCGCGGCCCCGCCGACGGGGTCCAGGATTCCGCTGATCAGCAGGCAGCCGTCCTGGGCGGTGCTCAGGCGCAGCCTGCGCTCCTCGACCAGGTGCTCCAGGGTGCGGTTAAAAGCAGAGGCATCGACCGAATGCTTGTAGTGCAGAACCTTGTGGTGGAACTTGCCCGACGAGTGTTTCAGGGCCAGAGGCAAGAGCTGCGTTTCGTCGAAGACTTTGGGGAGTTCCTTAGCCGTGTGAGCCAAGGTGACCAGGTGGGCGAAGCCGATCCCGGCCTCATGCATTGCCTCGATGCTCTGGGGAAGCTTGCGCTCCTGTTCCCCCACCGCCAAGGAGTTCCAGACCGCGTTCGAGTTCATGTGGCAGTTGAAGCGGATCCAATCGGCGGGGGTGTTGAAGCCTTCATCGTCCCATTGCTCACCCTGGGCAAACTCCGCCGCGTAGCGCGCGAACTCGAGCTCCAGGCCATCGATGAAGTGACGCAGGCTGGTGAGGAGGAAGCCCTTGTCGACAGTCTGGGGAACCATCTCGAGCATGCTGACAGTCTATCAAACTAATGTTTGATTGTCCAGTAAATTTACGTCAAATCTAATTCACAACTACGTCGCCCTGGGTCGCCCAGGCCCGTCTTCGCCGACCAGTCATCCAGACGCCTGGCCGGGCCGGCCAAGCCCACCCCGTCACCCCCTTCACCGTCCCCAAACTCTGTTCACCCAAGCGTCGGACCAGGCATCCCAGCCGGCACCCCCTCCCAGCCGCCGTCTAATCCGCGGCAATCTCCAACCAGGGAGGCACCCCCTGGACGATCTCCAACCCCGGCGCATCCGCCTCGACCACGTGCCGCCCGTCCTCCTTCCTCTCCACCGCCACCCTCACCTCATGCCGCCCCAGCCGCAACCTCCGCAGCTCGAGCCGCGAGCACCAGGCCGGCAGCGCCGGATCGAGATAGATCCTCCCCGCCGGCAAGTCCGGCTCCAACCCGAGGAGGATTCGCACCATGTGCAGCACCGACCCCGCCGCCCACGCCTGCGGCACGTTCGCCATCCGGTACGGCACCGGCACGGCGAACTCGCTCTTCGGCAGGCCCGCGAACAGCTCCGGCATCTGGATGTCCTCGAAGCACATCACCGCGCCGAGCAGCCCGTCGAGGATGGTCCACGCCTCTTCGTTCATCCCGTAGCGGCGCAGCCCCGCCGCGGCGATCACGCTGTCGTGCGGCCACACCGACCCGCGCTGATAGGAGTGCGGGTCGTAGGAAGGGTGCTGGTCGGACAGCGTGCGCAGGCCCCACCCCGTGAACATGTCCGGCTGCATCAGGCGCCGCCCGGCGACGCGGCCCCGCTCCTCGTCCAGGATCCCCATCCACAAGCAGTGGCCGGAATCCGAGACCACGGTGCCAACCGCCCTCTTGCGCCCGTCAAGCGCAAACGCGAGCTCCCCGGCTTCCTCGAGCCAGAACGTCTCGATGAACTTGCGCCGCAGCTCCGAGGCTTCGCTCCGCAGCGAAGCCGCGCGTGCCGTCTCGCCCCACGCCTCGAACAGGGCGGCGATCCGGGTCTTCGCGCCGTAGACGTAGGCCTGCATCTCCGAGGTGCCGATCGGCAGCTCCGGAAACGCGCCCGACTCGTCGAGCACGCCGTCGTGCGCGTCGCGCCAGCCCTGGTTGCGATAGCCGCCCTGGCTGCGTGGCGCGTACTCCTGGAAGCCGTCTCCGTCGCGATCGCCGTGCCGGTCGATCCACTCCAGACACCGCTCCGCCGCCGCTTTGAACGGCGAAAGCGACCCCGCGTCGCCCGACCACCGAAAGTTCTCCGCGAGCAGCAGCAGATATAAAGGAGTGGCGTCGGCGGTCCCGTAGTACGGGCGGTGCGGGACGATCCCGAAATGCGCCCACTCTCCGACCCGAAGCTCGTGGGGGATCTTGCCCGGCTCGGCGTCTCGCTCCGGATCGTCCATGTCCGACTGCCATCGCGCGAGGTTCTCCAGCGTGCCCAACGCGACCGCGGGCTGGGCGACCATCGCCTGCAGCGACGCGATGAGCGAGTCGCGTCCGAACAGCGCCATGAACCAGGGAAGGCCGGCGGCAGGCATCCAGCGGTCGAATGACACCTCCTGCTCGTGCAGGCGCAGCGCGGCGAAGTCTTCGATCGCGCGCTCGTAAGCGAACTGGAGGCGGATGTCCGCGGGCTCGATGTGCGAGACGGAGAGCTGCCAGCTGCGCGCCTGCTTCATCGGATCCTGCGCGCCCGATTCGAAGGGGGAGTGCACGGCCAGTGGCGGGATCTGGTCATCCGATGTCAGGAGGTCGTACTGCAGGCACAGCCGCCACTCTTCGCCGGGCACCAGGTCGGCCGGTATCCGCAGCGCGCCGTTCGCGTAGGTGATGCCGCCGACCTGGGTGATCGCGCGCACAAGGCAGCGGCGCACGAAGTCCTCGTTCTGGTAGCGCGACTCGAGGATGTTGGGCCCGAGCCACCATGTGTTGAGGTCGGCGCGCCTCTGCCACGAGCGATACCGCACCTCGAAGATGTCGGCAAAGTCGCTCTCGAGAGCAATCTCGAGAAGCACCGTGACGGGGGCACGCCCGTACGTGTGCAGCGCGAGGTCTTCGTGCATCTGATAGAGGCTGACGAGGCGGTCGACCGTGACCGCGACGCGCGCCTCTCGCATATCCCCGCCTGGGCCCGCGATGCTGTCCGCGACCATGTGCCACCGAGCGTGCCGGAACGACAGGCGGACCGAGGCGACCGAATCGGGTCGCTTCCCGTTGAGCCGGAGCTCGTGGCGCGAGATGAATCGCGTGTCCGCGGAGTAGAGCCCGTACTCGCCGGCCGAGCCGGATGGGATCGCCCCCTGCTGGTCCGTGACCAGGAACGTCGCGCCGTGGTTGATCTTGACCGATGGGTGCGGGTGGACCGCCGTGATCAGCGTGCGCCACGGCGCCATGTGCGACTGACCTTCGGCGAGCAGGCGGGCCGGAGTCGTGGAGCGCGACGAGTGGGCGCGCTCAACGCGGTCACGCTCTTTCATTGCGGACACAACCTACGTTAGCCCTCGCTCGACGACCGCCGCACACCGCACCGGCCGAGGCCCAACTTGACATTCCGTTCTGGGCTCAGTCACAGTAATGCGGCTCGTGAAGATGGCCATGGACAAGGCCATCGATTGCGTTCGCTAAGCCGCTGGGAGTGGGGAGATGGTCTGGAGCCTCAGTGAACTGGGTGCACCGTTACCCGAGAGACCGCTTTCGGCCGGCCCGTTTCCGCCGGTGATTTCAGCAACTCAGTAGTCGAGGGGAAGGAAATGGTGAAACGCAGCCTGCGGGCGCTGAGCGCAATTGTCTTGCTTGTTGCGATGGTCGGCGGCGCCGCGCTTCCGGGCGCCGCCCGCGGCATTGTTCCAGGCGGCCAGGGCGGCGACGCTCCAGTTCTACGTAACGGCGTCGAGCCAATCGCGCCCGAAGATGAAGACCTGCAGCAGCTGCTCGCGCGAGACGCCGCCTTCATCGACGCGCGCACCGCCGGCGACAGCCCGCTTTCGGTCGCGCAGGCCGGCAAGCTCCGCGGCGACGCAGCCAAGGCGACCAAGGATGTCGCCGCGTCGCCCACAGGCTCCAGCTTCGCGAGCGCCTGGACCGGGCTCGGCCCGAACCCCACGCTCCAAGTTGCCGGGAGCACGGGCACGCTGCAGGCGAGGAGCGGCCGGATCGGCGCGCTGGCCATCCGGCAGAACGGCCAGCGGATCCTGGGCGCCGCCCAGGGCGGCATCTGGCTTTTCAACTCGACGACCGGCCTCTGGGAGTCGAAAACCGACCAGCTGCCTTCCCTCGCCATCGGCGCGCTCGCCGTGGCCCCTTCCAATGACCTCGTGGTTTACGCCGGCACGGGCGAAGGCGCCCTGTCCGGCGACAGCTACTTCGGCAACGGCATCCTGAAGTCCACCGACGGCGGCAACACGTGGTCCCAGGTCTCGGGCGACTTCTTCGCCGGGGTCTCGACCGCGCGCCTGGCGGTCGACCCGACCAACGCCAACCACCTCTACGCGGCGATCGAGCGCGGCCGGGGTGGGGTGCGCCGCACCTCGCCCCCGATCCACTCGACGTATGGCATCTGGGAGTCGAACGACGGAGCGGTGACCTGGACGCTCAAGATGGCGGCGCCCGCGGTCTCCCTCGGCGCCACCGACATCCGGATGGACCCGCAGAACACCGCGAACCTCTACGCATCGTTCTGGAGCGACAAGATCTACAAGAGCACCAACGGCGGGACCACGTGGGCGCCGATCATGACGGGCTTCCCGGCGAATGCGGACTTCGCCGCCGGCTCGACTCGCTTCGCGCTCTCCATCTCACACCCTGCCGGACAGCCGGCGGTCCTGTACACCGGCTTCGACTACGTCGACACCGCCACTCCCCCTGTGCACCACACCGCCAAGGTGTGGAGGTCCAACAACGAGGGCGCCAGCTGGGCGCAGCTGCCAACGTCGACAGACGTCGGCTCGGTCTCCAACTACTGCGGCTCGCAGTGCTTCTACGACAACGTCGTGGAAGCCGACCCGACGAACTCGGACATCCTGTTCGTCGCCGGCCAGGTCAGCTCGGCCTTGGGCGCCGGGTCGATCTTCCGCACCGTCGACGGCGGCCAGCACTGGAAGAACATGAGCTGGGACCTCCACCCGGACTTCCACGCCCTCGCGTTCAACCCGTCGAACACGGCGAACGTGCTGATCGGCAATGACGGCGGCGTGTGGTACAGCCCGGACCGCGGTGGCCGCAACGCGGGCGAAGCCGTGAACCTCGCCGACTGGCAGAACCTCAACGGGCGCGGCCTCCAGATCACCCAGTTCACGTCCGTCGCCACGGTGCCCCAGGTGCCCGCCGGCGCAAACTCGGAGCGCTTCTGGGGCGGCACCCAGGACAACGGCACGCAGCGAAAGTCGGTCAACACCAAGACCTGGTTTGACGTCGCCGGCGGTGACGGCGGGCAGGTGCTGGTCGACCAGACCGACCAGAGCACGTGCGCCCCACTGAACACCAAGGGTTGCTACGTCTACGGAACGTACTTCGGAATCTCGCCCTACCGGATCACCGACGCCGGCGGGAACTTCTTCGCCAACCAGTTCATCGAGAACGGCATCAACCTGAACGAGCGCTCGGAGTTCTACATCCCCTACGTGCTGAACCAGCTCAACACCAACCAGCTTTTCCTCGGCACCTACCGCGTCTACCGGACCGACAACGCGAAGGAGCAGGTGGCGGGTGACGTCGCCTGGACCCCGATCAGCCCCGACCTGACGACAGGCTGCGCCGGGCCCGCTCCCAACGGCGCGCGCAACTGCACCTTGTCGTCCATCGGGGTCGGAGGCGGCACCGCGGTCTACACCGGGTCCAACGACGGCCTGGTCTACATGAGCGCCGATGCCCAGTTCAGCCTCAGCCCGACATGGACGAGGCTCGGCGCCGGCATCTTCCCGAACCGGCCGGTCGCGGCGATCGCCGTCGACCGCAGCGACTACCGCACGGCGTACTTCGGGTTCAACGGCTTCGACGCCGCCACGCCCAAGCAGACAGGGCACATCTGGAAGACAGCGGACGGCGGCAAGTCCTTCACCAACATCACCAGGAACCTGCCTGACACGCCGGTCAACTCCATCGTCATCGACCCGGCGTATCCGAACACGCTGTACATCGGCACCGATGTCGGTCCGTTCGTCACGTACAACGACGGCGGCCACTGGTACGCGCTGGGCACCGGTTTCCCGGTGGTCGCGATCGACCAGATCGACCTCGACCCCTATCACCGATTGATGATCGCCGGCACACACGGCCGCGGCGCGTTCCGCCTGCAGGACACCGCGGCGGCCACGCCGTCATTGGTCATCTCCAAGGCCGACGCCGGCGTCCCGGTCGGACCCGGCAGCAAGCTCGACTACACGCTGACCGTCCGCAACATCGGCAACGCGGCGGCGACCGGGGTGACGATCACCGATCCGATTCCCGCCAACACCACGTTCATCTCCGCGGACCAGGGCGGACAGGCGGACACCACCGTGCGCTGGACCGGCAAGTCGATACCCGCCGGCGGCAGCATCGCGGTCCACTTCGAAGTCCAGATCACCTCTTCGCTGGCCTCGAGCGTCACATCCATCGTCAACGACGGGTACCGCGTCGCTGACGCGCAGGGCCAGAAGGTCTACGGATCCCCCACCGTGACGAAGATCGCCGCGCCGTTTGCGGTCTCGGTTTCGCCGGCCACCCAGACCGGCGGTGCACAGTCGGGCGGCTCCCAGACCTACACGGTCACGGTCAAGAATCTCGGCTACCGCACCGACAGCTACAACCTCACCTCCACCACCGGTGCGTTCGGGGTGAGCTTCTACAACTCAACGTGCACGACACCTCAATCCAGCACGCCGGCCCTGATCGCGGGCGCGTCGACCGACGTTTGCGTCAAGGTCTCGGTGCCGGCCGGTACCGCCGATGGGACGACCGAGACCGCCACGGTCACGGCGACCTCGGTGGGCAGCCCGACCGTGCATGCGTCAGCAAACATCAAGACGATCGCCGTGACGGTCAACACGCTGCTCGTGGATGAGGACGGCAACAGTCCCGATGTCCGCAGCTACTACGCAACCGCCCTGACGGGCGCCGGTGTGGCGTTCGACGTGTGGGACCTGAACGCGGAGCCAACGCTTCCCGTGAAGTACATGGAGGCGTTCCACAACATCGTCTGGTTCACCGGCAACAGCTACCCGGGACCGGTCCAGCCTTACGAGCGAAACCTCACCGCCTACCTCAACAACGGCGGTCATCTGCTGATGTCCGGCCAGGACATACTCGACCAGGCGGCCGGGACGACGCTGTTCGTCCAGACCTACCTGCACATCAACTGGGATGGGTCGGAGACGCAAAACGACAAAGAGACGAGCAGCGTCCACGCGGTGGCCGGCTCGCTGACCGACGGTGTCGGCGCGGTGCCGCTTGACCACAGCGTCCTGGGCGCCGCCTTTGAGGACCAGATCACGCCCAACGACGGAGCGAGTCAGATCTTCACCGACGACACAGGAGCGGCGGATGCCCTGTCGTTCAGCGGAACCTACAAGGTCGTGTTCCTCGCCTTCCCGCTGGAGGCTTACGGGAGCGCGACGCAGAAGGCCAACCTCGTCACGCGGGTGATGACCTTCTTCGGATCCTGAGCAGCGGCAATCCAAACAGGGGCCGGCAAGGCGCCGGCCCCTGTCGTTTTCTTGGCCGTCCGGCCAACCCAATTTGCATTTCTTGACGCGCTGACGCGTTCGCTGAGTACTGCTTGCGGCCGGATGGTTCTAGGTTTGTGCCCCCAGCCGATGAACCTGCCGCGCAATCCGAGCTGCGCAACGACGGAGACCTCGAACCTACCCGAGTGTTGATCGTCGAGGACCATCGCGTGGTGGCCGAGGGGCTGGCCGCTCTGATCAACGACCAGGGCGATATGAAGGTGGTGGGCAACGTGGGGACGGTTGCGGATTGCGTGCCGGCCGCCGCCGAGCTGAACCCCGACATCGTGCTCGTCGACTTTCGGCTGCCGGACGGGTCCGGGCCCGACGCCGCGGCCGCAATCCGCAGCATCCGGCCCGCGGCCAAGATGATCTTCCTGACGCGGGAGGACACCGACGCGGCACGGTTCGCGGCCGTGCAGGCCGGCGCCAGCGCGTTCCTCCACAAGTCGAGGGCCGCCGCGGAATTGGTGGCCGCGATCCGCGAGGTGGCGCGCGGGAAGATGCTGATCACGCCGCGCACCATTGCCACGCTGCTGTCCAAGCGCAGGTCGATCGAGGCCCAGCTCGAGAGGCTGACGCCACGGGAGAAGGAAGTGCTGCGCCTGATGGCCGAGGGCATACCCAGCCGCTCCATCGCCGAGGAGCTGGGGATCAGCTATACGACGGTCCGCACGCACATCCGCAGCCTGGGCAACAAGCTCGCCGTGCACTCCAAGCTGGAGGCCATCGTCAAGGCGCGGGAGCTCGGCCTGATCAGCTAGCGGTAGTCGTCGCAGGCTTCTTGCGGCGCGCGCGCTGGCGGTGGGGCAAGTACGAGCGGTCGCCCACCCAGGGCGCAGGCGGAGCCGCAAGGAGCTGCGCCAGACGGTTCAGCGGGACCGCGTATCGCCCGCGCTGCTTGGCGAACTTCTGCCAATGCTCGTCTCCGTCTTGAGCCTTGTAGCCAGCGGCCCTCAGCCGCGCGATCGCGGCCACATACTCGTCCCGCTCCACGATCGGATCGTTGGCGGACTGGAAGCGGAGGAGCCAGGCGATGTCCTCGACGAAATGATTGCCCACGGTGAACATGAGCTTCGCGGCCCCATGCGACTGGTCCCCCTCGACCGAGGTGATGATCAGCGCCGCCGCGTCCATCACCGCTCCGAACGAGTTGATCCAAGCCTCGTTGTCGTGGCTCGACCGGAAATAGAGGAGGAGTGGATAGGCGAGGTGACTCTCGAGCACCATGGCCGACCACTTGCGCCATTCGTCGAAGGTGTCCTTGAGGATCCCGTCCATCGTCGGTGCGGCCGCGGTCTCCAGCAGCTGGACGGCTGACGCGGGCGCCCCGGCGAGAGCGTCGAGCGCCACCACGGCCTCCTCCCGTGCGCGAAAGGATCCGTACAGCTCGAACAGCAGAGTGATCGCCGCCGCCCCGAACGCGACGCCGTTAGCGCTCTCGAGCACGATGAGGAAGCGCGCGAAGCCCTGCTCCGGCACGAAGTCGCCGTAGGCGAGGGGCACCAGCGTCGAGGCCGAGACGTAGAAGGCCTCCGGAAAATCGGCCAGCTCCGGGTGGAACTGGTCACGCACCCCGTAGAGGACCAGCCCGTAGCCCAGGATCAGGCCGAAGGCCCAGATGAGCACGAGCACGATGAGCGCGATCGGCCCGAACGCCGCCATGAGTCCCTCGCTCCGGTCGACGGCCGTGGAGCGAAGAGAGGTCCACCTCCAGACGCTCCACATCGGGCGGATGATGTAGCGGGCAAGCTGAAACTTGCGCGCGGCGGGCCTCGGCAGCACGACGGTCTGGAAGAGGTCGTAGAAGACGATCGGAAGGAGCACGGCCCCGGCTGCGGTGGAGGCGATCTCGGCTGCGCCCATCACGACGCCTTGGAACGCCTATCGAGCGGCAGCCATTCCGCCCCCGGGTCCACCCCGTTCACTGGCCGGCCTGTCGCCCGAGGTTGCTCTTCTCCAGGAGATCCAGGATGGCACGCTGCTGCTTGAGCAGCTCGAGCTGCTGGACGTTGATCGCGTGCAGCGTGGTCAGCGTGATGTGGTCGGCCTCTGCCCGCGCGTCCTGGCTGGCGGAGATCACGTTCTGCCCGACGATGATGATCGGCAGCAGGACCAGCTGGAGGAACGACTGGCTCAGCCAGGCGATGCCTTCATACGTGTTGCCGTTCAGGAACGAGTGCAGAGCCTGCGGCAGCGACACGAAGGCGATGAGCACGAACAGGTAGGCAGCCCACATCGTGCCCACAGCGCTGGTGATGTGGACGGCAAGCCAGCTGTTGAACCGGCCTATCGGCCCGGTGCCATGAATCGCCGGGGCGACGCTTCGCGATGTGACCAGTCGAGGTTTGTGCTTGGCCGGGCTCTCCATCGCCGCGGCGTAGGCGGCTCGATGCTTGGGGCTGCTGATCCGACGCTCGTGACGCGGGCTGCTCGATTTTGCTTCGTCCATCTCGGCCCATAAACCTAAGACAATTCCTCTCATGGCGAACCAGATTTTTGAAGCCGTGCGGACCGTACTGGCGATTCGGGAATATGACGAGAGGCCGCTGCCCGACGATGTGGCGCGCCGGATCGTGGAAGCCGCCCACCTGACCGCGAGCGCATCCAACCGCCAGCCGTGGCACTTTGTGCTGGTGCGCGACCGAGAAAGGGTGCGCAAGCTGGGCGAGCTCATCCGCACCGGGCGCTACACGTCCAACGCCGCGGCGGCGGTGATCGTCGCCTACGAGAAGGAGGCGGGTCAGTACGGCATGTCCGACGCCAGCCGCGCCATCCAGTCGATGATCCTGGTCGCCTGGGGCGATCAGGTCGGCTCGAACTGGACGGGTTTCGGCGGCATGGAGGAGGTGCGCAAGGAGTTCGGGATTCCCGACACCTACGACGTGCTGGCGGTCCTCCCGCTGGGCTATCCCAAGCGCAAGGTGATCGGGAACAAGAAGCGCAAACCGTTCAACGAGGTCGTCTCGGCCGAGAGGTTCGGCCAGCCTCTTTAACCCGCCCTCGGCCGAGGCGAAACGGCGCATCGAGGATCGCGAACAGGACCAACGCGATCAGGCTTGCCGCCAGGATGTACCAGGGCCATGGCCCGAGCGCGTCGAGCAGGGTTGGACTCGGCGGCCTGGCCCGCAGGTACATGTAGTTCGCACCGCTGACCGCGTCGACGGCTCCCACCAGGACCGCATAGGCGACGGTGATGGCCGCCACCTGGAAGACCGCGCGTCGGCGCGGATGGAGGCGCAGGCCGGCGACCAGCACCAGCGCGGCCGCCACCACACCACCGTGCGCGATGTAGTACTGGAAATACGGGTAGCTCGGGAAATGCTGCGGGAGGTCGGGCGTAAGCAGCGCCTGGAGCGTCCCGGCAAGCCCCCAGAAGTACGCGAGCTCGACGAGCAGGCGGTTCCATGTACACAGCGCGGCGGCCGCGATGAAGATCGCAACGTCGCAGAGCTGCAGGGGCAGCGAGTAGGCCAGTGTGATCCCAGGTTGGCCGCCCGCCAGGAGGTAAACCCACCAGCTGAGCTCGTCGACGACCAGCACGAGCGCGAAAACCCCCAGCCACCGCCCGGGCCGGCGGCGGGCGGCCACGACCAGGACCACCGTCGCGGCAGCGATCACGGCAAGCGCGGCGACATGCTCGGCCGCGAACAGTTCGCTCATACGCAATCGGAACCCGGCTCGTCGCACTCGGGCGTCACGCCAAAGCGCGCCAAACGCGAGCGCCGATTCGCAAACCAGCGGTAAGCGAAACGCTCGACAACGTTGATCAGAGGAAGGCTGAAAACCGACCCGAGCACGGCCCAGCCGCCGCCCATGCTCCGGAGTACAGCGTTCACGGCCTCCGCGCCGGCGAGGCGGCGCCCCGGAGTGATCGCCCAGGCGTTCTGATCGGCCTCCGCGCGGGTCAGGCCGTACCGATCGAGCGCGCCGCGCCGCTGGTTGGGAATCGCGACCACTCCGTGCCGCCGAGCCCAACGCGCGAGCCGCGTGCAGACGCCGCAGGACCCGTCGAAAAGAAGGACTAGGTCAGGCTGCGCAAGGTTGTCCGCGATGCGGACACATTAAGACCCGTCCGGAAGATCCTCGACGGGTCTTAGCCAAGCACCGGACGGCGCCGGCGCATCCGGACGAGGGCGAGCAGGCCCATCAAAAGCATGGTGGCGACGAGGATCGTCCTGACCTCAGCGCTGACCGGATCAGCCGGACCCATGGCGATCGTGTATGGGATCCAGGCCACGAAGAGGACCGACCACAGCGAGAGGTTGACGATCGTCATGACACGCAGCATTCATCTGGTTAACGCGATGGTGCCGTGGTCTCCTCGAAGAAGAGCTGAGGCGCCGCGACTGCGGCGCCTCGCTTGAGTCGAACCCTCAGCCCATCGCCCGGCGGCGCATGCCTTCCGGCTGCATACCCTCCTGCTGCTCGTACTCCATCGTGTGGTCGAACGCTGAACGGTCTTTCAGCAACGCCACTGCGATGAACCCGATGACGCAGCACCCAAGCATGTAGAGGCTGATCATGTACGGGTTCTTGGCTGGCAACGGCGAGGCGAACGTCGCCCCGAGGATGTCGAACTTGCCGGCCCAGATCCCGGTCGCGATGTAAGGTGCAGGACCGCCGGCGATGACGGACGCGAGTTGGTAGCCGAGCGACGCGCCGCTGTAGCGAAGGCGTCCGGTGAAGCTCTCGGCGATCAGAGATGCCTGCGGCCCGTACTGCATGTCATGCGGGATCAGCGAGACCGCGATGACGATGAACACGACCAGCGGAACGGCGGTCGCGTACAGGCCGAAATAGACAAATCCCCAGACTGCCATCACCACGATGCCCGCCATGTACACGGTCTTGCGGCCGATCACGTCGGAAAGGTGTCCGAACAGGGGGATCGTGAAAAACGAGACCACCGCCGCGACGCTCACTGCCCACGTGAGGAACGGCCGGTCCAGCTTGGTCGCCGCCAGGCCAAACGTGAACACAAAGGTGGTGAACAGGTAGAAGGGCGCCTGCTCGGGCAGCCGGAGCAGCGCACTCAAGATGATCTCCCGCCAGTTGCGCCGCACGACCTCGGTGACGGGCCGTGGCTCGACGCGATTCTGCTCCACGAGCGCCTTGAAGACCGGCGTCTCCAGGATGCCTAGCCGGATATAGAGACCAACGCCGACTAGCACGATGCTCAAGAGAAAAGGAATCCTCCAGGCCCAGGCCTCAAACGTCGCCGGCCCCGCCAGCGTGACAGTCAAGGCGGTGATCGCCGTCGACAGCAACAGACCGACCGGGACTCCGAACTGGGGCCAGCTGCCGAGGAAGCCCTTGCGTTTCTGGCTTCCCCACTCCATCGACATCAACACGGAGCCGCCCCACTCGCCGCCGACGCCGATTCCCTGGCATAGACGGAGGACCAGCAGCGATCAACGTCGCCTTGCGGCCGATGCGGTCGCCATAGGTGCCGAACAACCACGCCCCGATCGGTCGGGCGAGGAAGCCGGCGAAGAAGATCGCGTAGGTGTTGAGGGTGCCGGTAAGCGGATCGGACTTCGGGAAAAAGAGCTTGGCGAAGACGAGCGCGCCCATGGTTCCGAACAGGAAGTAGTCGTACCACTCGATCGAGGTGCCGACGGTGCTCGCCACCACCGCCCGCATCATCTGTTTACGCCGTTCCTCCGGCGAAAGGGACACCACAGAAGCCGAATCGACGGTATTCGCCATATTCACTCCCCCTGCAGTAGCTCGAATAGAGCCTGCTTCTACTTAACTCTTTATCACTTTTCGGGGCAGTTTGCTCAGCCGGTTTGCCTCCCAGGCGGCTTCGGCTTCGCCGATGGGGGTCGAGGGCGGGCCGTTCCGGAACGGCCAGATCTCCTCGGCGATGCGCCGCCAGTTGGCGGTCGCGTGGAGGCTGCCGAGGACGGCGTAGAGGCCCAGGTTGATGCGCTGCATGATCACGTAAGCGCGCGGAACGTCCGAATACGGCGCGAGCGGGCCGCGCGCGTCGAAAAAGCGCCGCACGATGGCCGAGGCGTAGGCCGGGGTGATCGTCATGGGCGCGTCCTGGAGCACGGTCCCGTAGAACTGGCCGAAGCGGTCGACCACCGTCGAGGTCGGGACAGGCGCGCCGGCCCGGAGAAATCCCGCCCGCTCGAGCGCGGCGCGGAATGCTTCGTAGTCCTTGTCGAACACCAGGAAGCGGACCGCGTCGACCAGCGGAGCGAGGTCGTCATCGGTGAAGAGCTTGGTCAGGCCGAAGTCGAGGAACGTGACCCGGCCGCCCCGGTGGAACAGATAGTTGCCCGGGTGTGGATCGCCGTTGAAGGCGTGAAGCCGGTACAGGCTGCGGAAGACAAACCGGTGAATCGTTTCGGCGGCCAGGTCCTTCTCCTGCTGGTCCCACTCGAGGAGCTCGTCGAACGTCGATCCGGAGACGAGCTCGCTCGTGAGCACGCGGGAGGTGCTCAGCTCGCTCAGCACGTGGGGAACACGGATGTAGGGATGTCCGTCGTAGTAGCGCGCGAACATCTCCTGGCTCTCGGCCTCTCGCGCGTAATCGACCTCCTCCTGCAGCCGCTCGCCCAGCTCGTCGACGAGGGAACGGGTGTCCAGTCCGGGAAATGCGGCGCCGACGATCCTGCGTAGGAGCCCGACGTTCCGCAGGTCGGACGTGATGCTGCGCGCGATGCCCGGGTACTGGATCTTGACGGCGACGGCCCTGCCGTCACGAGTGATGGCGCGGTGCACCTGCCCGATCGACGCGGCCGCGATCGGGACAGGGTCCCATTCGGCGAACACCCGCTCCGGCGCGTCGCCCAGCTCCTCGACGATGACCGACGACGCCAGCACTCCGGTCATCGGCGGTGCTCTGTGCTGCAGGCGCGACATCGCGGCGCGGAAGGTCAGCGGCATGTCCTCGTAGATGTAGCTCGCCATCTGGCCGAGCTTCATGAGCACGCCCTTCATGGAGCCGAGCTCTTCGGCCACCTCGTCCGCCGAGCGCAGCGCGAGGTCGTGGCGCAGCTCGCCGCGCCGTTCGACCGAGGCAAAGAGGAGGCGGGGAGAGCGGGCCACGTAACGACCACCGATGCGAAGGGCCAGGCGCGCGAGGGCCGCGCCGCGGCCGAACCGCGACTGCCTGATGGCGGAGGCTGTGCTCAAGCCCTGGTCCGGAGCTCGATCCGTTCCCGTGCCTCGAGCACGCCGGGGAGTGACTCGAACGCGAGGTCGAGCGCCCCCAGGAGCTGGCGCACCGACTCGCGCTCCATCAGCTCAGGCGGAGGCAGCGCAAATCCGTACATCTCACGCGCCCAGTCGGGGAGCGTGCCGACGGCGACTTGCGCCAGGTCGTGCCAGAGGTCGCGCATATCGTCGTCCAGGCCCGGCGGGTCCATCACGACGGCCATCGCATCCTGCGCGGCCGGCGTCGCCCGCCTCAGCTCGACGGAGTCGATGTACGCGCGCAGCGACGCGACCGTTGCCGGCACATCCTCACGTGGCACTCCCACGATCTCCGCGAAACGCACCATCTGCGCGACGTAGCGGTCCGCGTCAACCGGATCCAGCGCCCGCCCGTATCGCTGCACCACGTGGATGATCGAATCGACCATCCCGGCGTGCACCCATAACAGCAGCGACGGGTCTTCAGCGCTGTAGGGGAGTTTGGTCTCGGGATCGACGCCGCGCACGTGAACATGGATCTTGCGTACCCAGGCCGCGGCGGCCAGCGCGGACTCTGTGTCGCCGTACGTGGTGGTCAGCACGTAGCCGCTCGTCGCGGCCAGGCGGCCGAATGGATCCTGGCGCCAGTTGCTGTGCTCCGCGACACCCGCCATGGCCAGGGGGTGGAGGGCCTGGACCATCAGCGAGCGCATCCCGGCAAGCGGAAAGGAGCGGTCGCGGTTGACCCGCCAGACGATGCTTTTCGGCCCGAACAGCCCCTCGTCCCGAGGGTGCTCAGGCACGGCGCGCTGGTAGGCACGGGCCAGCGGTTCAAAAGGGTTCTGTCGCCGTGCAGTGTCCACCGCACCGACACTGTACCGACGGCTAGGCGAGGACCTCCTGCCGTTTCGAAAGATGCTCGATGGCCTGGGAGCGGATCTCCTCGAAGCCCCCGGCCAGGCCCTTGCGAAGGATCCGGGCGCAGGCAGCCGCCGAGTAGAGGCGCGGGATGAAGACGAATTCGGCCCCCTCCTCGTAGAAGCGCAGCGCCTGGGGGATGTGGTCGGTCGTGAGCACGACGCGCGCGTTGGGCGCCTGCATGTGGACGCTGCTCATCAGCCTCAGGTTGCTGGTCCCCCGGAGCACATCGTCGGTGATGCTGGACACCACGAGCTCGGCGTGCTCGACCCCCGCGTGGCGGAGCGTATCGGCGTGGGCGATGTCGCCGTAGACGCACTTGATGTTTTTCCGGCTGAGCTCGCGCATGACGGTCGGGTTGAAGTCGATGACCAGGATCTTCTCGATGAAGGCACGCGACTCCTCGGCAGAGCCCTCGTGCTCGAACTCGTAGAGGATCGAGCTTGCGTCGCGAAAGAAGCCGAGGAAGATGACCGGCCGGTGTCCCTCGATCACCTCTTCCTTCTCGGCGGACGCGTCGAGGTCCTTCAGGCCGATGGCCTTGAAGGCCGTCGCGAGCAGCTTCTGGATCGGGTGACTGGAGTTGATCATGTACGTCGACACAACCGACGTGATCGCGAACGTGATGATGACCACCGTGAGCACGTCCTGCCTGATCTGCCCCATCGTCACACCCAGCGACGCGATGACGATCGAGAACTCGCTCACCTGGGCCAGGTTGATCGCCGGCACGATGCTCGTCCGAAGACCGAGGCGCAGCGCGTAGAGGATCGGCACCACGACGACGCGGCTGACGACGACGAAGATCGAGGCCGCCAGCGCGAGCTCGAGGACCTGCAGGCTCGGAATCGTGATCTGCATGCCGAGTGCGACGAAGAACAGCGTCACGAAGAAGTCGCGGATGCTGACCGCCTTGGCAGCGACGTCGATGGTGTACGGAAAGGTAGACAGGCTGACGCCGGCGATGAGGGCTCCCATCTCGCGGGAAAGTCCGATGAGGCTCGCCGCGCCGGCGAGGAAGAAGCACCAGCCCAGCGCGGAGACGAGGACGAGCTCCGGAGCCTTGGCGACCATCCGGAACAGGTGCGGCAGCACGTACTTGGCGAGGGCGAAGCCCGCGACCACGAGCACCACTCCTCGCCACAGGGAACCGAGCAGCGGGACCAGGTTCGGGTTCAGGATGTTCGGCTGCACGGCGAGCATGCCAACCGCCCACAGGTCCTGGATCACGAGCACGCCGAGCGTGATCCGACCCGGGAGCGTATCGAGCTCGAACTTGTCGTTCAGGATCTTGACCACGACCAGCGTGCTGGACAGGCTCATGCACGCCGCGAGGTAAAGGAGCGCGCTGTTGCCTGGCGCGTTGCGCACGCCAAAGATGCCGAAGAAGGCCAGACCGAGCGCGATGCAGATCGGCACCTGCAACGCGCCTGTCAGCAGCACCGCGGCGCCGCCCGAGGCCATCTTGCGCAGGTCGATCTCGAGGCCGATCACGAAGAGCAGCAGGATCAACCCGATCTCGGCGACCGTGGAGATGCTGGCCTCGTCCGTGATCAGTCTGAGCCCGATGTTCGGGCCGATGATCACACCCGTCGCGAGGTAGGCGATGATCAGCGGCTGCTTGAAGCGCCAGGTGACGGCCGCGATCAACGCGGCGGCTCCCGTGCAGATGCCGATGCTCGACAGGAGCCCGAGGTCGGTCGGAACGTTCACTTGAGGCCGGCGGCGACCGGCAGGGCCTCGCCCCAACGATCGGGCACGGCCGCGGCGTCGGCGGGGTCCGCGAAGACCAGGAACCGCGGGTGGTGCAGGGTGTCGATCACACCGTCGGCGAGCTGATCCGTCCCGGGCGCGGGTTCCTCGAGATCCTCCGTCGGGTGGAGCAGCCGGCCCATGCCGCGCTTGCGCGTGTTCTGGCCGACCCGCGGTCCGCCGGAAGGGGTCGCGTAGAGCGAAACGTGGATGCCGCGCCCCGCGGTGAGCACCGCAACGCCGTGCGTGAAGGCGGCGACTGCGGCGTATCCGCTGTCGTACGCGACGTCGTTCGCGCGGGTCCTGCCAAGGGAGCCCGCCGGCACCGCGTTGAGGATGTGACCCGAGCCCCGCTCGGTCATGTGCGGCACCACGGCCATCGTGGTGCGGACCGTGCCAAGCACGTTGGTCTCCAGCATCCATTTCCAATCGCTCGACTTGATGCGGTCGAGCGGGCCCTCGAGGAGGACTCCGGCCATGTTGACGAGGATGTCGACCTGGCCCATCGTCGTGATCGCATCGTTGACGAGGGAGCGCACCGAGGAGTCGCTGCGCACGTCCGTGGGAAGCGCATGCGCGGCGTCCGTCGTGCCCATCTCGAGGATCTCTTCCACCGTCCGTTCCATGCGCTCGGCGTCGAAGTCGGCGATGACCACTCGTGCGCCCTGCCGCGCCACCGCCTTGGCTACGGTCCTCCCGATGCCGCTGGCGCCCCCGACGATGACAACGACCTTGCCGGTTAGGGCGCCGCGCCCCATAGGATCGTCTGTCACGGCGGGCATTCTAGTTGCCGCGCCCGGCCGTTCAGCGGTCGCCGCGCGCACGCAGGGACTCAGAACAGCGCCGGCCGCGCGCAGAGCGGACTGGCGTACGGGCAAGGCTAGCTACCGGAAGCCAAGCGATTGACCGGATCGGCGACCACCCTGCTGATTGCGAGGGCTATCATCCGCGCAGGAAGGCCCGGAAACGTGAGTGGTGCACCGGACAACCCCATCGGAGTCGGACCCCAACCCGGTTCGGTCCGCCCTCGCCGCTACCTTTTCGGCGCCACCCTGACGCTGGTCGCGCTCGTCACGATGCTTGCCGTCGTGGTCGTGTACGCAGGCGTGCCAGATGGTCTGCTCAAGCAGGGCGACAGCCACGGATCGCTCACGCGAACCATCTCTGTCGTCGTGGCGGCGCGGGAGATCCCACGTGGCCAGCGCATCTTTCCTCTCATGGTCAGAACGTCAGCCATCCGTGGGACCGACTTGCCTCCTCATGCATTCCGCAAGCCGTTCGACGTGTGGGGAGCGAGGGCGACCGTCCCGATACTCCAGAACGAGATAATCACCAACGATCTTCTGGCCGTCGACTGCCCAAGGTCGGCCTTTTCTTGCCCGGTTCCTTCGGACCTTGTGGCCAAGACCATGCCGATTGACGTCCAGAGGCCTACGCGCTCCATAGCGGCCGGCGACTACGTCGATGTCATCGCGACCGTCAATACAGCGGTGTTTTCAAAAGTGCACCCGCGTTTGGTGTCACTAACGGTCTTCACCAGCGTTGCCGTGATCCGCATGAGCCCGCCCCCCACCGTCCCCGCGGGTCCCCGCAGCATAAGCATCCTAGTTTCGCAATGTGACGCGATGTACCTCGACTGGTTCGCCGTCAACGTTTCCCTGAGGTACACCGTCGTGTCTCCCGACTACTCAGCCGAGATCGCCTCGGCCGACAGCCGGTGCGCGGACCCGATAAGGCCTGCTCGAGTGGACGCGCGATGGGGGTTCTCAACGGCTAACCCGTCACGACCTGGATAGGGATCAGGGAGGACCTCGACCCTCCGACGAAGTCATCCTGGTAGCCCGTACGGGCTTACAGGCGGTGCAGGAACGCGACACGAGGCGCGATCGCGTAATTCAGCTGGATGAGCACGATCAGCCCGATGCTCAATCGGGTGTCGATGACGCACAGGATCGTCGCCAGCAGGTACAGCGACTGAGCGATGTACACCCGTCGCCGGACGGCCCGCAAGATCATCCCCTTGTTCGCCGGGTTGAAGAGCCCGGCCCGTCCGGCGTACTCCGCACCGGCGAGGATCAGCACCCCCAGAACCAGGATGTTCAGCCAGTACTCGATCAGCGCGAGCTTCAGCGCGTAGTGGTTGGCCAGCAAGTTGGTCGAGAACGGGACCAGGGTCACGAAAAGAAGAAAGGCCAGGTTGATCCAGGTGTAGTCGCGATTCGATCGTTCGAGCTGGCTCAGCTGCGTCTGCTGGCCGACCCAGAAGATGCCCAGCGTCAGAAAGCTCATGAAGTAAGTCACGATGCCTGGCATCAGCTTCAGCAGGGCACGCCAGAGGTCGGAGTCGGTGCTCGCCTCGTTGATCGTCGGAACCGCAAGGGCCAGAACGAGGAGGGTCATCGCCACCGCGAAGATTCCATCTGAGAGGCCGGACAGGCGGTGGAGGCTGCTGCCCGCAAGCTCGTTGTAGTAGCGGCTGTTCTCGTCCGGCTCGCTCACGGAGCTAAGGGTAGATTTGTTGGCTCATGCCCCTTCCCCATGACGTGGTCTTCTTCGCGACAGCGCCCGAGCTCCGCGCCTGGTTCGAGGCCAACCACGACAAAGCTGACGAGCTGTGGATCGGCTATCACCGCAAGCGAACGGGCCGAGCGTCGGTGACCTGGCAGGACGTCGTCGACCAGGAACTTTGCTTTGGCTGGATCGACAGCGTCCGCTACTCGCTCGGTGACGACAGGTCCGCGCAGAGGCTTACGCCGCGGCGCAAGGGCAGCATCTGGAGCGATATCAACATCAGGCGCTTCGGAGAGCTGGAGCGGCAGGGCCTAGTGCAGCGGAGCGGTCGGGCCGCATTCGAGCGACGGGATGAGGCGCGGTCCCGGCTGTACTCCTACGAGAATCGCGGCGTGGGCCTAGATCCGAAGCTCGAGGCGGTTTTTCGCCACCACGCCGCAGCGTGGAAGTTCTTCGAGGCGCAGCCACCCTCCTACAGGGTGACAGCCGCCTTCTGGGTAATGAGCGCCAAACGCGAGGAAACCAAGAAGCGCCGGCTGGAGAAGCTGATCGCGCACTCGAAGATGCGGGAGCGCGTCCCTCCCTTCAGCTCGTCGCCTCGTTCTTCCGGACGCGGGCCTCGACCAGCTTCCTGATCAGGTCCACGGGCATAGGTTCGCCCAGCGGAAATCGGTACGTGCCCTTGCCCGTCATGTACTTGCTCAGCTCTTTGTGCTTGGCGGCCTCGCCGACCGGGTAGACGCCGATGTGATTCTTGAACGCGGAGTAGTAGATCAAGCGGCCGCGATAGTCGTAGTAGGGCATCCCATAGCTGAGCCTCTCCTCGGCCTTGGGCGCCACCTGCTTGATCATCTTGCGCAGCTGGCGCAGGCGCGGCTGCGCCGCTTTCGGCGCAGCCGCAATGTACGCGTCGACCGCCTTCCCGCCGGCTTCAGTCATCGACTTTCGTGTACTACGTCGAGCTGCTTCAGCCCTTCGCTCACTTACCCGCCTTCATCCTGTCGAGCAGCTCGCCGAGTCGCTCGATCGACTCGTTGGCTCCCTGTTCCATTCCGGAGGCAACCATGCCGTCGCGGTCCATCACCGACTCGAAGACCTGGTGGGTCAGGAGCCGAGTCTTGTTGCCCACGGCTTCGAAAATGGCGGTCTCGAGCGCGACGTGCCCTGGCACGCCTTCGTACTCGAAGGTCCTGCAGATCCGCTCCGGCTCCACGAGGTCGTGGTTGACACCGCGAAACGCGTGCTGGCCGCCGTCCGCCGCGACGTGGATGACGCGCCACGAGCCGCCGGGCCGTGACTCGAACTTGTCGATCTTGACCTGGTACTGGCGCGGACCCCACCACTGAACGAACAGCTTCGGGTCGGTGTAGGCCTTGAACACGAGCTCCCGCGGGGCGTCGAGCATCGTCGTCGAGGTGATCTCCTGCTTTCCGGGTTCGATCACGTATTCGGTTTTCGGCATGTTGGCAACTCCCTTGGTCGTCATCGATCTTTCTCCTTCTTGAGCAAATCCTGCAATACGTCGTCCAGCCGCTGGAAGCTTTCGTCCCAGAAGCGCCGGTAGTCCCCCACCCAGTCCGAAGCCTCTTTGAGACGGCCGCCCTCGAGGCGGCACGGTCTCCACTGCGCGTTGCGGCTCTGCGTGATCAGGCCGGCGCGCTGCAGCACCTTCAAGTGTTTGGAAACGCCGGGGAGGCTCAGGTCGAACGGCTTGGCCAGCTCCGTGACCGAGGCCTCGCCCTCCGCAAGACGAGCCAGGATCGCCCGCCGGGTGGGGTCGGCGAGGGCTGCAAACGTGACGCTGAGGTGATCATTGGCCACTGTATTTTTCCTATCAGCTAATTAGCTGATGGGTAGAATACTGCGCCTCCGGCCTGCTTGTCAAGAGGTTGCGGCGGAGATCAGGCGGCCCGGTGGGGCTGTGGCCGCCCGGCGCTGATCAGCACGGCGGCCACCAGAGCGGCCACGACCAGGATGCCGACGCCCAAGGCGGTGGCCACCGAAAGGCCGTGCACGAAGGCGGCGGCTCGAGTGCCGGCATAGCCCGCCGCGGCGCTCACGGCGACCGTGTTCAGCACCGCGGTGCCGAGCGAGCCTCCGACCTGGCTGGCGGTATTGACCGTGGCCGACGCGACCCCGGCCTCCCTCGGATCAACCCCCTGCGTCGCCGTGCTGAAGGCCGGAACCATCACGCACGAGATGCCGAGGCCAAGCAGGATCTCCGCGGGCAAGACCAAGAACAGGTAAGAGTCGGATGGAGGCAGCTGCGTGAGCAGCGCCATGCCCGCGGCCGCGACGAGGGCGCCGGGCGCCATCAGGGCCCGCGGCGGCACATGCGGCATGAGCCGGCTGGCGATCAACCACGAGCCCGCCTGGGACGCGACGCTCATGGGCAGAAACGCGAGTCCGGCCTGCAGCGGGCTGTACCGAAGGACGACCTGGAGGTAGTAGGTCAGGAACAGGAAGGCGCCGAACATCCCCGCGATGACGAGAGCCACGACGATGTAGGCGCCGCCCCGGTTGCGGTCGGCGAGGATGCGGAGCGGCAGAAGCGGCTGTTGCGTTCGCGACTCGCGAAGCACGAAGAGCGGGAGCAGGATCGCGGTCGCGGCCAAAAGACCGGTCACCCCTGGCGACGACCAGCCCGACTTGACGGCCTCGGTGCATGCGTAGACCAGCGCCCCCAACCCCATCGTCGCCAGCGCGGCTCCTGCCAGGTCAAACCCCTGGCGCGCGCGACCGCTCGAGCTCGGCAGGACGACCCAGCCTCCGATTGCTGCGGCGACGGCAACGGGCAGGTTGACGTAGAGACACCAGCGCCAAGATAGGTACTGGGTGAGCGCGCCGCCCAGCAGCAGGCCGATCGCGGCGCCGCTGCCGGCGATCGAGCCGTAGACGGCGAAGGCGGTCGCCCGCTCCCGGGGCTGGGTGAACGTGACGGCAAGCAGCGAAAGGGCTGTCGGCGCGAGCAGGGCGGCAAAGGCGCCCTGCAGCGCCCGCGCCGCGACCAGGACCCCGAATGTTGGCGCCGCGCCCCCGATCATCGAGGCGACCGCGAAACCCGCGAGACCGATCAGGAACGCGCGCTTGCGCCCGGCGAAGTCGGAGATCCGGCCACCGAGGAGAAGCAAGCCGCCGAACGAGAGGGTGTACGCGGTGACGACCCACTGCCGGTCGGCGTCGGATGCGCCGAGCGCTGCTTGGGCCGAGGGCAGCGCGATGCTGACGATCGTGGCGTCGAGCGCGATCATCAGCTGCGCTACCGCGATGAAGCCGAGCGCCGTCCACCGCCGGCGGGACGGCTCGGCCGGTGGCGCCGCAAGTTCGCGGCTGACCGCGGGGACGCTCACGCAGACTGGACCTGGCGCGCGGTGACGAGGCTCGCCGCGAAGCCGGCCGCCGCGCCCGCGATCGCCACAATGGACGACACGAGCAGGCCCGGCTTCACGGTCATGATGAAAACGACGGCGAGCGCTAATCCGACCCGGGCCGCCCACGAGATCGCCGCCGACCGCCGACTCATGCGCCCGCGCAAGACGCTGATGCCGGTGACCGCCCCGATCACCGCGATCAGAACCCAGCTGATAAGTCCGACGCCGACCCACGCCGACCAGCCCGCACCCGCGGCGACCATGTAGAAGCCCGGCACGAGAATCAGCAGGGCCGAGACCGGACCGAAGGCGCGGTTGAACCGGGCGCCAGTTGTGCCCTGCCGCAGCGTGACCCCTTCCACGGTGAGAAGAACGAACAGCGACACCGCTCCGACGATGTGCAAGAACAGCGCGATCGAATAGAGAGTCATGGAATTTGCCTCCTGAAAGTTCCCAGCGGTTTGGCCTAGGTTACCACAAACTTATGGTGACTATAAATCTAGGGCTACTGAATCTATTCCGTTATGATTTCGCCGTGGCCGGCGCCGTTGGGCTGAGAGAGCGAAAGAAGCAGCAGACTCGTCAGCAGATCTACGAGGCCGCGCGCAAGCTGTTCGAGACAAGAGGCTTCGACCGCGTCAGCGTCGCCGAGGTCGCGCGGGCGGCTGACGTCTCCGAGGTGACGGTCTTCAACTACTTCCCCACGAAGGAAGACCTCCTGTACGGGGGGATGGAGTTCTTCGAAGAGCAGCTCATCGAAGCGGTGCGCACACGCCCGAAGGGCGAATCGGCGGTGAAGGCATTCCGCCGCCGCTTGCTGGCCGGCGCTGAGCGCCTCGAGACAAAGCAAACCGCGGATGCAATCCTGAAGGGCGCCCAGCTCATATCCGCCAGTCCATCCCTGGTAGCGCGCGAGCGAGAGATCGTCGAGCGATTCACGGCGCGCCTGGCCGAGGTCCTGGCGCAGGAGACCGGAGCCGATGCCGAAGACGTCGAGCCGCTTGTCGTGGCGAGCGTACTCATGGCGACCCACCGGACGCTGGTCGGCCACGTGCGCCGGCGAGTGATCGCCGGTCACCGAGGCGCCCGGCTAGCGGAGGACTACCGCGCGCAAGCCCGTCGCGCGTTCGCCAGGCTCGAACGAGGCCTGGCGGGCTACGCCGTCAGGAAGTAACCGGCCTCATCCCCGGGCTCCGGCCAACCGCGGATAGTCCGGACTATCCGGGATCTGCCCGCGTTGGAGCCTCGCTTCGTCCGGACTATCCGGTGGTACTCGGCCTGTAAGGAGAGTCAGCGCGCGGCTTTGAGCGCTGCTTTGACGTCCGAAACCCCGAGGTACGCATTCAGCTTGCGGGCGCTGCCCGCCGTCCCGACGTAGACGTACTCGATGTTCACCCCCGCCCGACCCAGCTTCGCCGCCACCCTGCCGAGCGCGCCCGGCGAGTCGGCAAGCGTCACGACAACGACCTCCTCTTCGGTGACCTGCCACCCGCGGGAGGCGAACACCTTGCGGGCGGTCGCCGGCTTGTCGACGACCATTCGCACGGCGCCGCGGCCGCCTTCGGTCGCGCCCATGATCGCGACGATGTTGGTCTTCTTCTCTCCGAGGGCGCCGGCGATCTCACCCAGCATCCCCGGCTGGTCGGCCACCCACAACGTCAGCTGCTTTGCCTTGGGCATGGGTATTTTTCTCCTCTCAGGAACCGCCGGAAAACGGCGTTAGTCTAAGCCCAGATACAGACGCACATAGATACAGACGCACATAGATACAGACGCACGCGAAGTCATCGCACCAGCGCCTGTGCGGTCACGCGAAGCCCGAGCCCGACCAGGCCCGCTCCCAGGAGCCCGTCGAGCACCCGACGGATCCGGTCGATCCGCAGCCACAGGCTCAACCGCTCGACGGCGAATGCGTACCCGACGAGCCAGACCAATGTCAAAAGACAGAAGTTGAGACCCAGCGCGAGAAGCAGGACGAAGCTCGGGTGGGGTCCCGCGAATTGGGGAAGCAAGCTAAGGAAGAAAGCAACCATCTTGGCGTTCGAGAGGTTGCTGAGTAGGCCCTGGAGGAAGGCATCGCGACTCGGCCCCATCCCCTGCGTCGCGCCGGCAATGTCCTGTGAACGGGGACGAGCTGCACTGAGGAGCGATCTCGCGCCGAGGTAGATGAGATACGCCGCTCCGGCCAGCCGGATCGCGAGAAACAGCGGCCCCGAAGCGGCGAGGACGACGGCCAGCCCGGCGCTCGTCGCCGCCGTCCAGATCGCTTGCCCGCCGGCCACGCCGAAGGCGGTGGCGATGCCCCCGCGTCGCCGCCCGAGCAGGGTGTTGCGAATGGTCAGCGCGGTGTCCTGGCCAGGCGTGCAGATCACCAGCAGAGATACGCCGAGAAAAGCGAGGTACGCGCCAATGCCGATCAAGTATCCAATTGTCGGGCCGCGGCTTGGGACTAGTTCGAGGCGTAGGCCTGCAGTCGCGCGGCATGACCCTTGCGGCGAAGCTTCTCGAGCGCCTGGCGCTCGAGCTGGCGCACCGTCTCGCGGCTCGTCCCCAGGCGCCGCGCCACTTCGTCCAGCGCGCGCTGGTGGCCGTCGCCGAGACCGAACCGCAGCTGGATCACGCGCCGCTCGCGCGGGTGCAGCACCCGGAGCACGTCGTCCAGCTGGTCCTTGAGATCCGTCCGCATCGCGGCAGTCGCCGGAGATTCGGCGTTGACGTCCTCGATCAGGTGTCCGAGCTCCGTGTCACCCTCCTCACCGATCGGCGTCTCGAGGGACACCGTGTCACGCGAAGTCCGGCGCAAGCCCTCGACCTCGAGCGTGGTCAGACCCAGCTCCTCGCCGATCTCCTCGTCGGTCGGCTGGCGGCCGAGCGAATCGCGCAGGCGATCGGTCATCCGCACGAGCTTGTTGGTCTGGTCGCCGATGTGGATCGGCAGCCGGATCGTCCGGGCCTGGTCGCCGATGGCGCGCAGCACGGCCTGGCGGATCCACCAGGTGGCGTACGTGGAAAACTTGAACCCGCGACGGTGGTCGAACTTGGCGACCGCCCGCATCAGGCCGACGTTGCCCTCCTGGATCAGGTCCAGCAGAGGCATCCCGCGACCCTGGTACTTCTTCGCGATCGAGACCACCAGGCGCAGGTTCGCCTCGGTCATCCGGCGGCGGGCGGCGTCTGACCCGGCTTCGATCTGCTTGGCCAGCTCCACCTCCTGCTCCTTGGTGAGGAGGGTGCCGCGGCCGATCTCGCGGAGGTACGCGCCGAGGGCGTCGGCGTCTGCCTCGCTTGCCTCGGGTGCCGGCTGAGGGCGCTCCTCGGAATCCTCGCCGGAAAGCACGTCGGCAAGGCCGGGTGCGGATTCCCGCGAGATCGCACGGTCGTCGTCATCGGAGGAGTCAAGCCAGACGGAGACGGAAGGTTGGAATTGCATGCCCTTGAGATTTACCCCTCGGGACCGCCTCGCAAACCCCCTTGACCAACTCCGCAGAGCCTTTCCCGTAAGGTGGTTTTCAAGTGGTTTTCGAGACCAAATAAAGGGGGTGCGCCGATGAAGATTGCTTGCGTGCTGGGACCGAAGTTCGAGGACTCTGAGTTCAAGGATCCATACGAGGCGTTCCGAGCCGCGGGTCACGAGGTCACCGTGGTGGGCCTCGAGGCGGGCGCCCAGCTCGAAGGCGACAAGGGGAAGGTCAAGGCGACCATCGACAAGTCGTTCAAGGACGTAAAGCCCGACCAGTTCGACGCGCTCTTCATCCCCGGCGGGTCAAGCCCGGACAAGCTCCGAGCCCACGAAGACGCGGTCGCCTTCGTGAAGGCATTCATGCGAGCCGGCAAGCCGGTGTTCGCCATCTGCCACGGACCCCAGCTCCTGCTGAGCGCCGACGAGTACAAGAGCCACCGCATGACCGCCTGGAAGACGATCCAGGGAGATCTCAAGAGGGCCGGCGCCAACGTGGTCGATGAGGAAGTGGTCGTCGACCGCAACCTCGTCACTTCGCGCCAGCCGTCTGACATACCTGCTTTCATTCGGGAATCGCTGAAGCTACTGGATCAAGTTCCGGCGCGGCGCTAGTCGCCATCTCGCCGCATCTGGACGACGTCGTCCTTGGGTGCGCGGACCTAGTGGCTGCGCATCCGGGGGCCGTCGTCGTGACCGTGACGGCGGGCAAGCCTCCACCACATCGCCTGACCGATTGGGATCGCCAGTGCGGCTTCAGCGAGATGGATGACGTGGTCCAGGCACGGCGAGCCGAAGATGCAGCGGCGGTAGAGCAACTTGGAGCGCGACCGCGGTGGCTGGATTTTCTCGACCGCCAGTACGTCGGCGGTCAGCCGCCCTCGCGCGTCGGCATAAGGAGCGCGATCGAGGCAGTCATAACCGGACGGCGCGATGGCGCACCAGGCATGATCGCGTCGCCGTTGGGACTGTCACATCCCGACCACGTCGTAACCGCGGCGGCATGCTTCGACCTGGCTCGCGCGATGCCGACGATGACCTGGGTGGTCTACGAAGACGCGATCTATCGCGCCACCGACGGCACCACGAGCGAGGCAGTGGTGCGCCTGGCAGAGGCAGGTTTCGCGCTGGAGCCGCTCGATGTCAAAGCAAGCACCCGCAAGCGCGCGGCCATCGATCGCTACCCGTCACAGCTCAAGGGCCTCGGCGGCCTTATCGGGGACGCCTACAAGCCGGAGAGGTACTGGTCGGTGGTCGGCCGCCCATGAGCTGGATGAACTTCGAGGTAAGGACGACACGCCGCGCGCAGCTCATCGACATCACCGAGCGCATCGCCGAAGCCGTCGGGCGGTCAGAGGTGCGCGAGGGAACGTGCACCGTGTTCATCCCCCACACCACGGCGGGAGTGACGATCAACGAGGGCGCCGACCCGGCCGTCGCCGGCGATATCGCCTCGCACTTCGCCGAGCTCGTCCCCAAGGAAGCCGCCTTCGAGCACGAGGAGGGCAACTCGGACTCCCACATCAAGACCGTCTTGAGCGGGCCATCGTGCACGGCGCCCGTGCGGGACGGAAAGCTCGCGCTGGGTCGTTGGCAGGCGATCTTCCTGTGCGAGTGGGACGGGCCGCGGACACGCAGGGTCGAGGTCGCCGTCTCGTCGCTCTGACGAGCGCTAGTTGATCAGCTCCAGCTGCCGAGCGGTCACCACCGCGTTGACCACGGAGTGCGTCCCCAGCTTGCCGCTGATCGACCGGATGTGCGTCCGGACGGTCGCGTAGCTGATCCCGAGGTCCTTGGCGATCTGACGCGCCCCCACGCCGTCGGCCATGTGCTGCAGGACCTCGCGTTCTCGCGGACTCAGGCTGTCGCGGACGTGGGCCCGGTCCTTGCCCCTGCTGACGAGGCGGGCGATCGCGGCCGGCGAGATCATGCTGACCCCGCGCGCGGCATTGCGCACCGCCTCGATCACGCTTGACGCGGGATCTGACTTCAGCACGTAGGCGCTGGCGCCGGCCTCTACGGCGGCGAGGCGGGCGTCGTCGCTGCCGTCCCGGCTCAGGAAGACAAAGCGTGTGTTCGGAAATGTCTGGCGCACCAGGAGCGCAGCGTCGCGTCCTGTCCCGTCGTCGAGGTGAAAGTCCATGACGACTACATCTGGCGCGAGCTGCCTCGGCAGGACGGCCGCCTCGTGGACCGAGATCGCCTTGCCGACCACCTCCATGTCCGCCTGAGCGTCGAGCAAC
>WNGI01005661.1_pt1 | contig 29940 bp, 29 predicted proteins | sample 5400621 | NCBI WGS metagenome assembly WNGI01 (sample SAMN13153374, study PRJNA577476) | soil metagenome | isolation source: 20 cm soil or saprolite under Garry oak tree replicate 1 | place: USA:California | collected 2016-06-15
CGCAAGCATAAGTCTTTCAAGTGATAGCTTCAGCGCGAGCCAATATTATGGACTCAACCCACGCCGCAGCACTTTCTGAAATTCTCGGCGACGACGCGCGCGTCCTCACGCAGCCGCAGTTGGTGGAGCAGCTCTCGCGGGACTTCTATTGGTATTCGCCGGTGCTGCGCAAGCAACTCGATGGCAAGACAGGCGACCTCGTGGTGCAGGCGGGGAGCGTGACGGAGATCCAAGGCGTGCTGCGCTATTGTCATGCTCACGATTTGCCAGTAACTGTGCGTGGCGCGGGCACGGGAAATTATGGGCAGGCAGTTCCGCTGCGGGGCGGCATTGTGCTGGACCTTGCGTCTATGGATCGAGTCGAAGCGATTCAGCCAGAGGGCGTTGCCGTTTGCCAGCCAGGCGCGCGGCTGGGCGTTGTGGAAAGTGAGGCACGCAAGACAGGCTGGGAACTGCGCTGCTACCCTTCGACGATCGTCAAAGCCTCGGTGGGCGGATTTCTAGGCGGCGGGTCCGGCGGTATCGGTTCGGTGGCACATGGAAATCTGCGTGATTTCCAAACGGTGCGCGCCATCGAAGTGGTCACTATGGAGGTGGAACCGCGTGTGGTGAAACTTGAGGGAGAAGCGGTACACGATATCTTGCACGCCTGGGGCACCAACGGTGTTATCTCCCGCATCTGGCTGGCGCTTACGCCAGCCGTGGAATGGTCGCAATGCGCTGCCGCTTTTGACACGTTCGAATCCGCATTCGACTTCAGCGAGCTCGTGGCAAACGGTGGTTCATGGATCAAGCGGCTGGTCACCACATTCGAATGGCCGATTCCTTCTTTTTTTACGCCCGTAAGACAGTACGCGCCGGAGGGCAAGGCTTTGGTGTTTTTCATGATTGCTTCCAAGCAACTTACTGAACTCGTAGGCGCGGCCCGAGAAGGCGGTGGAGAAGTCAGCTACGCCGGCCCATATGCTGGGCTGGGTACGAGGCCGCTGCTTTCCGATTACACCTGGAACCACACTACACTATGGGCTATAAGTGCGGACGAGGCCTACACGTATCTACAATGTGCGTTCGAACCAACGACAGTGCGCGAACAAATGAAACGTTTGAGGGAGCGTTTCGGCCACGAAATCCTATTCCACATGGAGTTCATGAAAAATGGTGATGGGCAGGTCATCCCCGGCGCAATTCCGCTGGTCTATTTCACCAGCGAGGAGCGGCTGAACGAGATGATCGCCTTTTGCCGGGAGATTGGCGTCTTTGTCGCCAATCCCCATGTGAACAACGTCGAGGGAGGGGGACGTTATCGCGCGGACAACGCGCAACTTCTCGCGAAGAAACGCTACGACCCGAAGGGCTTAATGAATCCGGGCAAGATGATCACTTTCGAAACCGACGCGCGCGCGGGCGCAACCGTGACTGGAGCCGCCACGAAATGAAAACATGGGTGCCCGATGCGCGGAATTTCGCCTATTTGAATTGGAAGCAGGTGGATGCCCTACCGCGCGAATCGACGCTGCTGGTGCTGCCCACGGCGGCGATTGAACAGCACGGACATCATTTGCCTCTGGCCACGGATACGCTGATTAACAACCTGCTGCTTGGTCACGCTCTTGAGAAACTGCCGCCGGAGATGCACGTCTACGCTCTACCGCCGGTGCATTACGGTAAGAGCAACGAGCATATCGGTTTCCCTGGCACGCTCTCGGTGAGCGCAGCCACGTTTATGGCCGTGCTGCGCGATTTAGGCGCGAGCGTGGCGAACGCGGGCTTTCGCAGGCTGGTGCTCTACAACACGCATGGCGGCAACGGTTCGTTGATCGACGTGATGGCTCGTGATTTGCGCGCGGAGTTCAATCTGCGGACGTTTGCTCTCCACGGCTCGGGCGGCATCACATTTGAGGGTCTCAGCGCTCAGGAGCGGGCTTACGGCTTCCACGCGAATGAAGTTGAAACGGCGTTCCTGTTGGCGTCGATGCCGGAACTTGTGGATCGTTCGGCCTACACCGTCAATTACATCGCGGACATCGCTAACCCGGAGTTGCTGCTACCGGAGAACGCTCCTGCAACTTTCGCTTGGCTCACACGCGACATCGCGCCGAGCGGTGTGCTGGGCGACCCGCGGCCGGCTACGGCGGAAAACGGTGCGCGTTGGCGGGATGCTGCCGCAACGCGCCTGGCCGCTGCACTGGAAGCGATGGTCCGCTATCCGAGCCTGCCCCCGACATGAGCGAGCCGCCTCTGGTTGATTGCGGCAGTGGCGTGCGCCTCGAACGGGGTGTTCGCTGCCGCATGTCCGACGGAGTCGAATTGTTTTCGGATCACTACTATCCGCCGGGTCAGGGTCCGCACCCAACTCTCCTGATGCGTCAACCCTATGGGCGCGCCATCGCGTCCACCGTTGTCTATGCCCATCCGGTTTGGTTCGCTCGGCATGGATACAACGTCGTGGTTCAAGACGTGCGCGGCCGGGGAGATTCCGGAGGCGAGTTTTACCCATTCAGATCCGAGGGTCGCGATGGACTGGAGACCATTTCCTGGCTTCGCTCTCGATCCGAATCGAATGGCCGCGTCGGCATGTACGGCTTCTCCTATCAAGGTTTGACGCAACTGTTGGCCGCTGCCGAGCAGCCGGAAGGTTTGCGGTGCATCGCGCCGGGGATGACGGCGTACGACCTTTACCACGGCTGGTTCTATCACCAGGGAGCCTTGCGCTTGGCATCGAGCCTGGGCTGGGGCTTGCAGATGCTGAAGGCTGACGCGCGCCGCCGCCGGTTGCGCAAAGCGAGTGACCGGCTAGAACAAGCCTGGGCCAACCTTGCGGCGCAAACTAGCATGCTGCCCTTCGGTGACCATCCCGCACTGCACGGTGAAGGAGTTCCACAGTATGTGCGCGATTGGTTCGACCATCCTCAACCCGGCGAGTATTGGACGTCGCTCGATGTGAGCCAATCACTCGATCGGATTTGCGTTCCCGCGCTACACATCTCCGGCTGGTACGACTCGTACCTCAAGGGCAGCATTGATGGCTTTCGTACATTGTCGGACCGTGCGGGAAGCGTCTTCGCGCGCGAGCATCAGTATCTTGTCGCCGGGCCTTGGCAGCATATTCCCTGGGGCGACCGTATTGGCGCCGCGAACTTCGGCCCAGACGCGTTGCTCGATACGGATGCGATTCTGCTCCGCTGGTTCAATCATTGGCTGAAGGACTCGGGTGAATTTTCCCGCGAGCCCCGCATTCGCCATTTATTTGCACAGCGCGGGCCGGGCGAATTCACGCAAGGGTGATGGCGCCCTCTCCACGAGTCCACCTTCGGCCGACGAGCCTTGCGACGTTTTCGTGTATGACCCTGAAGTGCCGGTGCCGGCTCCAGGAGGGTCAGCGGCCGCGAGCGGGCAGTTCGACCAGGCCGCGCTGGAGATGGGAAACAACCTGCTGGTCTACACGACCGCGCCGCTAAGGGACGCACTCCGATTATTCGGCACGCCGCGTGTGTCGCTCTATTGCGCCACGTCCGCGGCGTACACGGATTTCACGGCCAAACTCGTCCGCGTGCGGCCCGGCGGCGCCGTCGAGTTCGTGTGTATCGGCGTCGCGCGGTCGAACTGGCTTTTTGCAGAGACGGGGTACACAGCGGACACTGTTCATCATTGGGATTTCGACCTGGAGCCCACGTCCTGCTGTTTTGCCGCAGGTGACCGCATTCGGCTGGAGGTGGCTAGCAGCGCCTTTCCGCTCTATGACCGCAATCCCGGCAGTAAAGTGGCTTCCAGTCGCGCCACATCCTGGGACTGGCGGCTTTCAACGCAGATCGTCCATCACAGCAGCCAGTATCCCGCCGCGCTGTATTTACCGGTGAGCGAGGCGGCGGCATGATGCCGGAACAAGGCGTTCCGATGATTGAGTGCTCAGGTTTGACCAAGCGCTACGGCGCCGGCCAAACGGTGTTGGACTCCGTGAACCTCACGATTTCAAAAGGGGAATTCGTGAGTTTCATCGGTCCCTCGGGCTGCGGCAAATCGACGGCGCTGAAGCTGATCTCCGGGTTGGCCATGCCGACCGCTGGAACAATCTCCGTAGACGGTATGACGCCGAAGAACGCGCGCGAGATCATCTCGTTTATTTTCCAAGATGCAACCTTGTTGCCTTGGCGCACGGTGCAGCAAAATGTAGGTCTTGGCCTGGAATTAGAGGGAGTCGTTGAAAAGCGGCGCAAAGAGAAAACTTCTCAACTGCTTGAACTCGTCGGCCTCCAGCATATGGCTGACGCATATCCTCGCGAGCTCTCCGGCGGCATGAAGATGCGCGTCTCCATCGCGCGCGCTTTAGCAACCAGCCCGCGGCTCTTGCTCATGGACGAGCCCTTCGCGGCGCTCGATGAGATGTCCCGCGACCGGTTAAATGAAGAGTTGCTGCGCCTGCGAGACGAGCAAAAATGGACCGCTGTTTTTGTGACGCACTCGGTTGCCGAAGCTGTCTTTCTTTCCACGCGGATCGTGGTGCTCGCGCCCAATCCCGGCCGCATTCATGCTGTGCTCCCAATTGAACTGCCGTTACCGCGTACGGCTGCATTGCGCGACACACCGGAGTTCGAGGCGCGTGTCATGCAGGTATCGCACGCACTGCGGGCGGCGCTCTTACAATGAGACAACGACTGAACACGCTGGCCAACGCGCTGAGCGTCTTTGCCGCATTGTTGGTGTTGTGGCAGCTCATTTTGTGGATTTTCCATATCCCGCAGTACATGTTGCCTTCACCGTGGGCTGTTGCGCGGGCAGTAGGTCTGCGCTTTCCGTCATTGCTGGCCGCGTTAGCGATCACGGCCGTGGAGTCCGGAGCGGGCCTGATTGCCAGCATTGTGGCGGGTGTGATCGTGGCGCTCTTCTTCGCGCAGTCACGCTGGGTGCGGCGAATGCTTTATCCCTACACCATCCTGTTGCAGACCGTGCCCATCGTCGCCATCGCTCCGCTCATTTTGATGTGGGTCGGCGCTGGCGCGCCCGCAGTGGCGCTCATTGCTTTCATCATCTCTCTCGCGCCCATTATCGCCAACACCACGCAAGGCCTGGTCAGCGTCGAGGAAAACCTGGTTCATCTTTTCCTGATGCACAATGCCACGCCCTCGCAACTGCTCTTCAAACTGCGCCTACCGCACGCCGTCCCGTCGCTCTTCGTGGGAATCCGAATTGCCAGCGGAATTTCGGTGATCGGCGCCATCACGGGTGAACTCTATGCCGGTTCGAGCAGCGTGGGTGGAGGAGGTTTGGGCTACTCCATCCTGTATGCGTCGTCGCAGCTGCAAACGGACTACTTGTTTGCGCTGGTGTTGGCGGCCACGGTATTGGGTTTCAGCTTCTTCTTTCTGGTGATGTTTCTGGAGTGGTACTTCCTGCACCGCTGGCACGAGTCGGCACTCAAGATGGAGGTCGAATGAGCCGGCGCATCAATTGAAAGGAGGACAGCAATGCTGCGATTGGAGACTGAAACCGGATGGTGGCTCGTCACGCATCCTGACCACGCGCGCCTGGCGGGAGCGTTTGCCGAGCGCTGGGGCAATGATCGATTTCTGCCGCCGGAACCGCGGGAGCATGTGCTGCGCGGTATCGCGCGCCACGACGACGGTTGGATCGCGCGTGACTCCTCGCCGCAAATCACGCGGCAAGGCAAACCCAGCGCGTTTTCCGTCGAACTGGTCGGCAAATATTCTGGCTTTGAAGAAATCGATCTGGCGGACTATCTAGCGGTGCGCGACAGCGCCGTTCGTGAAATCGGCGCAGAGGATGCATACGCCGCACTTCTAATTTCCATGCACACCTACAACCTGCTGCACGAACGTTCCGACCGATCGACCATCGCGCCCGCGCAACTGCCCTTGCTCGATCAATTTTTGGAGCGGCAAAAGAAATTTCAGGCTTTGCTGCTTGCACAGATCGCCTCTGATCCAAGTTTCACGCCGGATCAAACGAGCGAGAGGGCGATTGTCGGTCATTTCCGGCTCTTGCAGGCGTCAGACTATCTCTCTTTGCTCACCTGCGTGGACTTTCGCCAACCGGCCCACCTGCTGCACCCCCTACCGTTGCGAGATGGCGGGCACATCCCGGTGCAGGTGCGCGTGATCGCGCCTCGTCACTTTGTGCTTGATCCGTATCCGTTTGCCGAACCTTCGTTCGCTTTTCGCTTTCCCGCGCGGCATATCAAGGGCAGGATTTTTTCTTCGTCGGCAGAACTGCAGCACGCATTCGACGCGGCCGCAGTGGAGGCACTCTCGGTCACTGTCAGCGCGGATCGAAGCGTTGTTGAAGCCTATTGAATAATTCTGGAGAGAAGGCGGCGTCCCGACTGGGTCGGGACGCCGCCTTCCTTCGTAACTTAAACTCAGAACTGAAGCGAGAGCGACATCTGAACCTGCCGTGCGCTACCGATCGTCTTCGTTACCTGCCCCAGACCACTCGGGCAGAAATAGAAGCCGTTGTTGTTTGGGGTGGATGTCGAACAGCCCGAGGACAAGGGAGGTGTACCCTGCCGTGGGAACTGGCTGAAGAATGTATTCTGCGAAACGTTATCTATAGGGATGTCAAAACTGGGCGTGTTCGTCACATTGTAGACGTCAAAGCTGTACTTCAACGCAACCCGCTCCGTCAATTGCGTCAACTTCACAATAGATAGGTCGGCGCGCCGCTGCCACGACTGCCGGAAGATATTGCGTTGGCCAGTGGTGAAATTGGTTTCAAACGTATCACCGGCAGGAATCGCGCCATTTAAGTCGCCTGGATTGAGCAGGGGAACCGTGAAGCAAGACGCTTTTAAGGCTGGAGCATTGGGATTATTGCCGATAGCCCCGGTGAGTGCGTTCTGCGGCGTGCAACCGGCGGCGAAATTCAGCGGCACGATGGGGTTCGTGATTCCATCGAAGATGCTGTAGTAAATGCTTCCCACCGCCCCGGAATAGTCAACCATGGTATAGGGCTGTCCGCTCTGGACGATTACGACACCCTGGACGGCCCAGCCGTCAGCGACCTTGCCTTCCCACGAAGTGGTCGGGAAGAACTTCGGGAGTTCGTAGTGATAATCGATGTTGAACACATGCGTCCTATCGTAATCCGATGGACCGTAGCCGTCCCGCAGGTTGAGCGGGTTGTTGCCGTTGTAAAAGAGGCCCATGGCGCTCTGCTCGTCCAAGGAGCGTGAGAACGTGTAGGAAACGCCAGCCTGAAGCCCGTGGCTGAGACGCTTTTCAATGTGCGCCTGCAGAGCATGGTAGGCCGATATCCCGGCGGCGGTGTATAGCTCCGACTCCGCTGCGTAACCGATATAAGGCACGCGCAAGTTAACATTGCCGCCCTCCGGATTTGCCAACATTGGCTGCCCGTTGGGCAGACTAATGGGGCAGGTGTTTGCAAAAGTGAAGCAGGACTGCACCGTGTAACCATACGTATAAGACTGGGCAAACGGCGAACCGGCCAGGTTAGCGCATTTGGCCGTCGGCCCGCACAGCGGGTTACCTGGGGACGCGAGCCTAGACTGATTGAACGGTACGGGAATGATCTCGTGACGGCCAAGGCCCCCCACATACCCAATTTCAATCGCGAGGTCGTTGCGCGGCTGCCATTGAATGTCCAGCGTGCTGTTCATTGTATAGGGAAGCTTGTTGTCACGCCGGTAAGCGCCCAAAAAAAAGGGCGTAGGATTAGCAGTGTTAGGGGCACAAGTGAGATTCGGACTCGGATTATTCGAATTAAAAAGCGTGCACGCATTGGGCAGAACGACACTGCCCGCATTCCCCGTGGGTTGCGTGAGTGTAGTGCCCCATGGATTCGAGAGCGTTGTGTCACAACCCGGGGGAGCAATTGTGCTCCCACAGAACTGTGTGTTCACAAAAGGCTGCTGCTGATTGATACCGAACGGCCCCCCCGTTGTGATGTTCTGGGTGAAGCCCGGTGACAGATAGCTGAAGAGTTCACCGCGGTCGTAATACATTCCCCACCCCGCGCGAACCACGACTTTGCTGTTGAACATCTTCGGGCTCCAGGCCACGCCAATCCGGGGCGCAAAACCCCATTGCCGCCCGGTCAGTGTCGTGCTGCTCACGCCGGGAGTGGCGGCTTTCGGATTATTCCCGGCAATAATCAAACCGTTTGAAGTAATTGTGTCCGTCGCGGGGTCGTAGGCGTACTTCGTCGGATCGAAATTGAGAAGGTTTCCATTTTTCTCCTTCAAACCACCGTCCCAATCAAATCGCACTCCCGCGGTGATGGTCAGATTGGGTCTCAACTGAAACTTATCCTGGAAATATTCGCCGGTCTCGTTGGCACGCCAGTACCGATTGGGATTCCCGACAAGCAATGCAGTAACGTTGAAAATATAATTCGGCGTGATGGTGCCCTCGACAAAGCTAGTGAAGTCTTGTGCCGCAATCATCCCCAATTGATTTCTTCTATCTCGCGTGTTGAGCTGCGTGTATGCGAAACTCCCGCCGAACGTTATGGTGTGCTTGCCCAACGTCCAAATGGCGTTGGCCGAGGGATTGTAGCGGTTCTGGAAAACACCGGTAAACGCCCCTTGGGAGGCCGCTCCGGCCCCGATATTCATTGTGTAGGGATAGGAAGTGCGCTCTACCCCGCCGAACACCACGCTGATGCCAGGGAAGAGGGGCGACCCGAATGTATTGATCGTCGAATCGGCAGCGGAGGCGCCGGTCAGGCCCTCGACGTACGTAGCGAATTGCTGCGGTGAAAAGGGCTGATCGATAGTGCTATAAGCCTTTTCCCGAATAAAACCAAAGGTTTCGGTGAGGCTCAGGTTCGATTTTAGGATCTGCGTGTGACTGAGCGAGATCACCTGGCTGCCGGCGTCCAAATGCTGCGCAAAGCCCCCGTACATCGAATACCCAAACGGGGCGATGGTCGGGTCATGCTGGTAGTAATACTTGGCGGCAAAGGAATGCGACGAATTTGGGTTCCAATCCAGATCTGCCACACCCTGATGCGCCCGGAATAATGCTGTCCCCGGGACCTCGGCGTCCTCCGGAAACGCTTCAATAAGAGCGCCGCTAGAGCTTGTATTGATGACGGCGTTAGGATTTGCTGACGGGATCAAGTATTGGCCGTTCGGCAGCTTGTAATTGAACAAGCCGAATACAATTGGGTTGATTTGGGTCGGTCCGGTGCCGACCGCTGCGGACACGGGCGGATTAAACGCCGAGATGAAAGTGGTATCTTTGTTCGCAACCGCCGCTAAGCCCGCAGCCGAGCGGTCGTTTGTAAGGTCCGGTGGCACGAACGCCCGGGAGATGCCGATCTCCTCGTCTGAAGCGTGCGTGTATTGGTAGCTATCATAAAAGAAGAGCTTGTCCTTCTTGATAGGCAAGCCGATCGTCCCCCCCGCGGTATACCTGTGCAGAGACGGATTCTTTTCGTTGGCAGGAATATTTGGATCGGCGTTATAGAAATATGGGTCGGCGTTCAGCCAGTTGGTTCCGCGATGCAGGTAGGCGCTGCCGTGAATCTCGTTCGTGCCCGAACCGGTGCTCAGATCGATGTGCGCGCCGCTGGTCGAGCCTTGCTGCGCGTCGTACATGGAAGTATTCACGCGCACTTCCTGAATGGACTCCGGAGCAGGCGAGGGAATGGACTCGCCAATTGCAAGGTAAACGGATGCGCTACTCTGAACCGGAATGGCGCTGAGGGCGGAGGCGCCACTGACGCCCGTGTTATTCACAATGCGGGCTGAAGCCACTTGGCTCGTGCTCTTGCCGTTAAAAATGCTCCTGGCATCAACGCCGTTCAACAAGAAGGTGTTGCTCGTGTCACGCTGGCCATTAGCCCAGATGGGTGCGTTGCCCAAACCTGAATTCGCTCCTGTCCCACCCGGGAGTTCGGCATTCACGCCGGGCGACATAAGGGCTAACTGTGTAAAAGAGCCCGTCGAGAGTGGAACGGATTCAATCTCCAGTTTGTCCATGACGTAACCGTTTGTAGTGTCGACCATATTCAGTAGCGGCGTCTCTTCAACAGTGATGGCCTCACTGACGTTTCCGACCTTGAGTTCCGCGTTCAGCGAAACCGTGCGATTGGCCTGTACCAGGATGGACGGAATGGTTTGCGTCTGGAAGCCCGCATGAGTGAACGTAAGTGTATAGGCGCCGATGGGCAAATTCACAAAAAGGTAGCCCCCGTTGGAATTCGAGTTCTGCGAGCGGGTGAGTTTCGTTTGGTCGCCGACGAGCGTGACTGTCGCATCCGCCACGACGGCGCCGGACGCATCTGTAACCGTGCCTGTAATGCCGCCGAGTGTTTGTTGACCGTGCGCATAAGGTGTCAACATGGATGCCATCGCGAAGAATGAAGCGAGCAGAAATACAGAACCCTTGATACGCAATTTCATTTCGTTATTACCTCCAAAGTCGAAATCGACCCCAAACATCGGTCCGAAATCCATATTTCCTTGATTTCGGTACTCCCCTTTGCCCCAATCGCAGGCTGCGCTAGATTTGAAGGAATTTATCCCAATTTCTCCGCGATTAAAAACGCATTCTTTAGATCAACGCCATCAGTTATTTGTATTCCCACTTTCTGCACCGCAGAAGGATTACCGAATTCTGGCCCCAGTGGAGATTTATCTCACAATTTGTGTTACGAGTGTCCTGGTGAGATGTGCAAAATTATTATTTCGGGCATGGATGCTGATTGAAGAGAAATCGTTCGGTGATAATTCGCGCGTGGGCAGATAACGGCAAGTCTGAGTCAACTCTCGTGCTAGACGGCGGCTTCAGGTAAACAACGAGGCTATCCGGGAAGAACCGAGACATGCGCCGCCACGATTCGCCAACCCTCGGGTAAGCGCACCCAAACCTGGCTCTGCCGGCCCCGAACAGTTTTCCCGTCCACATTGCGCTCGAACTCCAACGTGATGCTGCCGAAGTCGCGCCCAAAGGTCACGATGTCCAGCCGGCGCACATTCCGCGCCAGGTTTGCGGGCGGGCGGCCCTTTCGGAAGGCGGCAATCTCGTCGATGCCATGAAGATTTTCCGTTATGCCAAAGCGCGTCACATGCGGCGAGGCCCAGAAAATGCGTGTCAGTGTATCCGCATCGTTGTTCACTAGAGCCGTTTCGTATTGCCCGTACAGGGCCTGCAGTTCGGCGGCGGTTTCAGGGTCATTAAGTCGCATAGATCAGAAGAGTCTCCTTCGCGGCAGCACATGCTTTGGCACTGCGGCGGAAACCGTGAACATCGGTTCGTTCACGACCTGGCTAAGACGCAAATTCATCGCCACGCTACAAAGTAGATAGGCGTGAACTTCGGTGAAGCCCCAACGCTCGGCGAGCAAATCGATCATTCGAGACGTCGCTCCGCGAGCGGCGGCGGCCGCATCAGTCGCCGATTCAACCACAATCCAGGAACCTTCGTCCGCTTCCGCATCTTGCTTTCGTGGCACAGACGTTTCAACCAGGGGTCCTGCAAGAGGCCGATTCTTGTGCACGTGAAAACGCAGCGTCACCTCCGCCGGGCACTCGATTCCATTGATACACACCTCCCCGTCACCTTGAGCGGCATGCGCATCTCCCGCGGAAAAAAGTGCGCCGGGATTCAGAACGGGCAGATAGAGCGTTGCACCTCTGCATAGTTCTCGTACATCCATGTTGCCGCCGAACGGGCCCGGCGGCCGGGTGCGAAATTCGCCTTCTTCGGCCCGGGCCACGCCCATCACGCCGCAGAATGGCCGCAACGGCACGACTGCGGGTGCGAGCGAGCGGCTGACTTCCCCGTTCAGTTGCCAGTGGAAAAGATAGGGCTCGGCAAAGCGCTCCTTTAGAAAACCAAGTCCACTGCTCACGCTCGACCAACCCCAGCCCTTATGCGCGACTTCGAGCACATCAACCTGAAGCACATCGCCCGGATCGGCGCCTTCCGCGAAAATTGGCCCCGTGAGCGCGTGGATGCGGCCTCGGTCAATGGAGAGAAACTCGGCGACGCTCATTGCGGGGTGCACTTGGCCGCCACTGGAGTCGACACACTCGATGTGCACTGTGTCTCCTGAAGCGATGCTGAGCCGCGGCGGTAACGAGCGATTCCAGCGTGAGTGTGTGGGATTGGCCGAGAGGACGTGAGTGGGCATCGCGCCGTTACACCTCGACCGTCATTTGCAGTTCGACCACCGCGTGGCGCGGCAACGCCGAGACACCGATGGCCGCGCGCACATGGCGGCCTTCATCGCCGAAGATCTCGACAAACAGATCGGAGGCGCCGTTGATGACCTTGGGAGAATCTTGAAACCCAGCGACAGCATTCACGTAGCCGTTGACACTCACAATACCCTTCACCACATCGAGAGAACCGACGTGGCGCTGCAACACAGCCAACTGTGTCAGCGCACAAGCCCGCGCGGCGTCATATCCTTCGTCAATCGTGCGGTCGATGCCGATCGTTCCTGTTATCACGCCTTCCGAGTTCGTGGAGATAACCCCGGCGAGATAGACGATGTGACCGACCGTCTTTGCCGGGAGATAGTTGCCGCCAACCGTGGGCAGCGCGGGCAGGACAAGTCCCATTTCCTGGAGCCGCGCTTCTGTTCCTTTAGTCATGGATCGCGATTTCCTTCTGTTCAACTTTTTTCTGGCGGGCCCCACGCTTCCCTTGAAGCCCTTCGCTTGAACGGCTCACGGTAAACGTTCGGCGTAAAAGTAGAGCCCGCACTCGTTTCCGCGAAAGCACTTTAGCATACACATCCGGTCGCGAGCTTTTCGCTTGCGTGTGTCCGGCCGTGAGCTAGGATGGGCCATGCGACGACTTTGCATCGGCTCGCTGGCCGCAGCCGGCCTTCTCCTGGCCGGAGGGATGGCGCTTGATTACGCAAACCAACGGGACGCGACAGCCATACCAGCGGCTCGTTCCGTCCCAATCGCGAAATTGCAAGCGGCGCGCCAATCATCCTCTGATCTCGAGGTAGGAGGGGAGCTTGCCGGGTTGCCGCCCGGCGTGACACGCTACATCACGCGCGAGGATTTGCTTACCTTACCCCAGGCGACCTACACCGTATCGGACGACTCCAACTTCACCGGCCCAACGAAGATCAGCGGTGTGCCGCTGGAAGATTTGGCCCGATCTCTGGGTGCAGCGCCGCAGGCGGCCATGGTAGTCGCAATATGCGATGACAAGTATCGCGCGAACTATCCTCGTGAATATGTCGCCGCGCATCACCCGCTACTCGTGCTCGCGGTGAATGGACAACCACCATCGAGTTGGCCAAAGGATTCAGAAGGCCACGGCTACGATATGGGGCCCTATATGATCTCGCATCCCATATTCAAGCCGAGCTTCAAAATCTTCTCTCATGCCGATGAACCGCAAGTCCCGTGGGGAGTCGTGAGGATCGAATTTCGCAACGAGAACACGGTTTTCGGCGCGATCCTTCCGCGCGCGCGCCATGCCGCCACACCCCTGGTGAAGGCGGGTTACCGCATCGCTCAACAGAACTGTTTCCGTTGTCACAACATGGGCCGCGAGGGTGGACAGAAGTCCGGTACTCCCTGGTTGGTGCTATCGGCATGGGCCATGGCTTCGCCCGAATATTTCGGCGCCTAAAGGAAAACCATGACTCTTCGCATTGCCAAACTGGCGCTTGTCTTCGCCGTAGCGATTTTCTATTCGCTCGTCGTCCTGAACAACACCACCGACTACGACTCGAACTACCAGTTTGTGCGCCATGTCTTGATGATGGACTCGACATTTCCCGGCAACCGCGGCATGTGGCGCGCAGTGAACTCGCCTGTGTGGCACACAGTTTTTTATCTTTCGATTATCACTTGGGAAACGGCGACCATGATCCTTTGTTGGTTGGGCGGGTTCATGATGGCGCGGGCGCTGCGTAAAACCCCAGCGGCGTTTCATCAAGCCAAGCGTATGGCGATCTCGGCCCTGACGGTTAGCTTACTGATGTGGCTCGTTGTTTTTCTAAGTGTCGGCGGCGAGTGGTTCCTGATGTGGCAGTCGAAGATTTGGAACGGCCAAGATGCTGCCTTCCGCATGTTCGCGGTGATTGGCATCATTCTCCTTCTTGTAATCCAACCGGAATCGGAAGCACAGCCCTAGCGCGCAGCCCGCCGACAATATTCCTGGTTGTCATGTCCATTCTGTCCGCCGATCAGATGATGAGATCATTCGCCCGCGCCGCCAGGCATGAGGTTTCATGAACAACTTCGAGAAACTCCAAAGTGAGAACGTCCGCGCGGAGGCCCAAGACGCTATCCTGGTGTTACCGGTCGGCGCGGTGGAGCAACATGCCCACACCGCCCTTGACGGTGGATACCGAAATTCCGACCCGGATTGCGTCCCTGCTGGCCGAGAGGCTCAAAGTATTTGTGGCGCCGGCAGTTTCTTACGGCGCTCGTTCACTGCCACGGACGAAATCGGCCTCGCGCTATGCGAGGAAATCTGCTCGCAGTTCATCGCGTTGATTCAGGAGCATATGGGAGCGGCGCCTCTGTGCGAAAAAGGTGCACCGAGAAAGAGCTGATCCAAACCGTGTGGTGCCTGACTTGCCATCGTTTCGCCGTTGCGCGACGCCTAGTTTTTTCGTTTTGCTACAGCCTCGGCCAACAGGCAGAGGAGTTCGAACGAAATATTCGCGGCGGCGAGTGCTGTCCCGCCAGAAGGATCGAAGGGAGGCGAGACCTCGACGACGTCCGCTCCGACGAGATTCAAATTCCGCAACCCGCGCAGCATTCGAATGACTTCTCGCGATGTGAGCCCGGCGAATTCGGGCGTTCCTGTGCCGGGCGCGTAGGCGGGGTCCAACGCATCGATGTCAAAACTGATGTAGGCCGGTTCCTCCCCAACGATGCGGCGGGCTTCCCGAATCGCCGCCTCGATACCCATGTCTTCGAATTCCTCGATCGATATCATCCGAATTCCATGCTGGAGCGGCCAGTCGCGCTCGTCAGCGGAGTAAGTCGAGCCTCTGATTCCGATCTGCACCACTCTGTGGGGCTCAAGAAGCCCTTCTTCGATGGCCCTTCTGAACGGCGTGCCATGGGTATATTTCAAGCCGCCGAAATAAGTGTCGACGGTGTCCGAGTGCGCGTCAAAGTGAATCATGCCCAGCGGCCGCTTCTTGCCGACCGCCCTCAAGATGGGAAGCGAACTCAGGTGGTCGCCGCCAATCGCCAAAGAGATGGCGCGGGCTTCCACGATTCGAGCGAAGAATGCCTGGATGCTCTCGAGAGAACGGTCAAGGTCAATTGGGTTGACGGGCGCGTCACCGAAGTCCGCGACACGGCAGAGTTCGTATGGCGACACTTTCGTGACGGAGTGTACTCGTTTGATCAAGCTCGACATTTCACGAACCTGCCTCGGACCGTGGCGTGGACCCGGCCGATTCGTCGTGCCGCCGTCCCAGGGCACGCCAACGATGGCGATGTCCAGTTGGCGTGGATCGGACACCACCGGAAGCCGCATGAACGTCGAATGACCGGCGAAGCGAGGAGTCACGCCCGAGTCGATGGGCTCATAGCGTTGATCTGTCATCATTCAGTTCCTAGGCACGGTCTCCGGCGACTGTAGGACCGCGCTTCACGCGTGCGGACCCCACTTGGAGCCCGCAAGAATATTTGCCGAGCTTTTGCATCACTCTGCTTCTCTGTGCGCGGCGGATGCCGAGGATCCATTTCGGCTTTCTACCAAGGCTGCCTTCCTGGTATTCCAGAAAAACCATAACAAACCCGCTGCTAGATATCCGAGATAGATGTACGGAAGCCTGCCGTAGGGGCCTTCTGGCACCGGATAAAGATTACCAGCAAGCGCGAGCAGCATCGCGAAGCAGGCCATCCAAGGAATGATTCTCGAGCCCGGACGGCACACGCCGTGAATGCGCAAATAGCGCGGCAACGCAATACTCACCAGGGCGTAGGCCACGATGAATCCGTAAGTCGCCAGGGAACCCATCCAGCCGTAGACATCAAGCCCACCGGCGCCGCGCGCCGCGAGTATGGCCACGGGAAGCACGGCGGCGATTCCCGTGGCTACGATTGCGCGGCCCGGTGTTTCGTTACGCGCGTGTGTTGCGCGAAGCGAGCGGTGAGTTAGGCTCTTATGCGACATCAGAAGCAGCACCCGCGCAGCCGCGGTGATGCACGCAAGCGTGCATGCAAACAGGCTCACCAGAGCGCCGATATCAATCAATACTCCCAGCAACGGAACGCCGCCTACCACGGCCAGCACCCGCATCGGGGCCTGGCTCGTCCCCAGATCGTAGCCGGCGGTGCGCAGGCCCAGAAGTTCCGTGTAGGCACAGATGGTGAATATGCCGCCCGCGAGAAGCGCACTCTGGATGACAGCGCGCGGAATTGTCTTCAGCGGATTGCGCGCTTCGGAACCGAGTGTGGTGGCGCTCTCAAATCCGACAAAGCTAAAAAGTGCGAGGACGAGACCGAGCCGCAGGCCGCCGCCGGTCATGCCACGGAGCTGCAATTGCTGCCAGTCCAAGTGCAAGCCATGCCGCACGAGCACCAACACGACCACTATGAGAACCAGCGACATCGAGACCGCTTCGATCCACAACATCAATCGCGCGGAAATCTTTACGTCACGCCAAGCAATCCAAGCGGATATTCCCGTAACTAAAATTGCCAGAAGAACAGCGGAGGCGCCGTGGCCCGTCGCATCGCGCAACAATAGATTTCCGTAGTGATAAAAGCCGCCAATCACGCTCGATCCGGTGGCAACATAGGCGAGCAGCAAGCTCCAGGCGGCGGTGGCGCCGAACGCTGACGGGAGAACCATCGAAGCGTAGGAGTAGAGCGAGCCGGGCGACGCCGAGTAGCGCGCAAACTTGCTCACGCACAAGGCGACGAGCAAGATGGCAGAGGTCGCCAAAACATAAGCGAGCCACGTGCCGTTGCCAGCCAATGCGCAGACCAGAGGTATAGTGGCCACTGGAGTCGCGGTGGGAGCGATGGTGGACACGGACTGCGCGAGCGTTTCCATCGGGGACAGAACTCCCTGCCGCAAACCATAACTTGCGGCATGCGGCAATTCTCCTGCTCCCGCGCTTCCTGCAATTTGTTTTGGCGTGACCATGGCGTACCATACATGCCCTGCGATTCGGACGCAACGCCGAAGCTCGGATGTCTCGCATAGTAAAATTGCATCCTTCAATTCTGGACATGCTCATCAGAGGGAGTGGAGAGACCTCGCTGCATAAATTAGTCGCGTTCGAGCGTAGCGATCAAAGCGCAGGACATTCTCTTTCGTAAACAGCCGGCTCTCTACCTGGAGCGCGGCGTAAAACCTCGACGCGTCGGCGCAGTTTTCGCTCGCATGCAATTACTCGGATCAGATGGATTCCGAGTTTTGCGCAGCTGACGGGAAACGACGTATGTAAAAGTGGCAGCCGGCCAGAAGCAGGGCAGCGGCGGCATAGCTGATGGCAAATTCCGGAGCGGCAAAGATCCCCAACTTGTTCACGATTCCTGCAGAATTCAAATCGTATGCATGGATGAGACCGAAAAAGGAGAGAACGGCTCCTGCCAGCAACCATCCAGCAGCGGGAAGGAAGCGCCGATCGAGTATGTAAGCGAGTGCCGCCGCCCAAACCATCGAGACCAGAAGCGCCCCTTGGCTGAGCGCAGTCAGGCCATAGATCGCGAGTTCATCTCCAAACTTCGGCGCGGCTTGGAGCAGACTCGATCCTCCTTTCCGCAGGGCCAAATCGACGAGTTGCAATCCCCACGAGGCTAGCATCGGTAGTAAACCAAATGCGACAGCGATGCAGTGCGATTTGGGAATTTCTTGAAATGCCTGTGCCACCATGACCAGGCCAAACCACACGATCACGGTCGCAACCACTTCGAGCGGCACGAAATGTAGAATGGGAGAAATCAATCCTGTTATGCAGATCAATAGTGTGGCCACTCCGTTCAGGATGGAGTATCCCACTCGCGCGCCATACGCTTTGTGCGCCATGTGCCCAAAATAAAGTGTTGTTGGAAACGGACTGCCAAATGCCGCTGCGCCCAGCGTCGCCAGTCCGTTCACCAGCAGCGATGGCCACGTTGGGTAGTCATCGCCAGCCACTTTCACGCTCTCCAGAATCTGCAGCGATACGATAGTGTCCAGCGCGCTCATTGGCAGAATGATGGAAAGATAGTCCCAGCCTTCGCCTTGACGCAGAAATTCAAAAAGGTTGACAGGCCGGGGCATGTGTATCCCTAGAGCCACCAGCGGCGGAGGCGCCGGCAAATGATAGACGTGGAGCGCCCTCAGAAGCGCAACAAGAATTACGCCTGCGAGTATGCAAAGCAGACCGCCCGGCATCCGGAAAGGCAATCGCATCCGTGATCCGTAAACGGCGAGGATAATCACCGTTGGCAGAAGCGCCAGTTCGGGCGTCTGAAAAATCCGCAAGACGAATCCCAAACAAAGGAACGCGATAGCGATGCCTGCCAGAGGACACAAGAGGGCAGCGCGCGGCGTGTGGCGTCTCAACCAGTCCGTGCAAAACGCACCCGCGGTTTGCACAATGCCGCTCAGAAAGCACGCAAACACGCCCAAGTGCCAGGCGAGTTGCGTGTCGTGCGTCCTTTGGTAAACGGGCAGCATGATCAGGAACACATAGGCGAAAATGGTGGGGGTATTGACGCCGAACGGAATCGCGGTCAAGTCTGTCCGGCCCGTTCTCTCGGCCAAACGGTGCGCTTGCCAAGCGTAAAAGAGATTTCCGCTGAGAATCGAGAATGCCACCGCCGGCATAATGCGGCTGGACACTAGTTCCAGGGGTAACCCGCAGAGTGGCGCCAGTCCCGCGATGAGAAGCAAATCGGGGAAGCCGCTGAAAAACAGCCCGAAGAAACCGTCCAAGTCACCTGGGACGAACCAACGCGCCGATTGTGGCGGAGCAGAGCCGGAGGTCGCATTAGTGGCGCTCAAGCGGTCCCGTACTTCAAGCCGATTTTTGCTAGCCACTGCCTGTAAGCCACGGCTGTGCGATCTGAACGCAAATGCAATTCTGCCTGCAAATCCAGCGGCAACAACTCCGGACGCTGGGACTCCACGATGGGAATGTCCTGTCGGCTGATAACGTCTTGGAAGCTGCGCAGTTGTTCATCAGACGTTTGGGACGCATAGTTGAGCGCCATAATCAGCCAGGCAACACTCTCGCGCTCGTCCACTGGCGTCACACAACTAAAGATAGAGAACCTTCGGTCTTGATGAGACTTCAAAAAGTGGGCGGTTAAAGGCCGCAGAACTCGAAACGTATACGTCACTTCAGCCGATTGCCCTGTGCCGTCCGGGTCCGGTTGCCACACGCCGATGTCGCGAGCGACGATGCCGTCCAAAGTTGTCTCGACCTCATAGTCGCCAACTTCTGTGTGGTTAGGATCACCGAGAAAACCTGCATGAACAAAAGGGAAATGCCCCACGTCCAAAAAGTTCTCGATTACACGAGGGCCATGGGCCTTGAAGAGATAAGGACCCGCGCCCACTTTTCGAAACGAAGCATCATCCCATTCGGGGAAGGGAGGTACTTCTTTCTTTGGTGTCCCGAGGCACACCCAAATCAGACCATATCTTTCCGTGATGTGATACGCGGTAGTGTGTGCACGCGTTGGCGGAGGCTGTGAAGGATGCGCGGGCATCCGCACGCATTGTCCGGAGGCATCGTAGTTCCATCCGTGGTACGGGCAAACCAGGCAGCCATCCTGAACACGGCCGCCGGAAAGCCTCGCGCCGCGATGGAGACAAAGATCTTCCCACGCGCGAAGGCCTTCATTGCTCCGCCAGAGGACGAGGTCTTGCCCGAGAAGTCGCGCAGGCCGGACTTCTCCCGCTCCCATGTCCGAAGATTGGGCGGCAACGTGCCAATCGTTGAGTAGAACTGGATCATCGATCATAGCAACGCGTGTATTGGCTCCGCTCCTAAGAAATGCGCAGGAGAATACCACAGGTGAACCAGTATGTTGGTCTAGCTTTTTCCTATGTCTAGCATCACTCTTTTGCGCCGTGGTGGTGATGGCCTTCGCTTTAGAAGGATGATACGCTGCGATCATCGCGGCTCTGATGCTTTGAGGATTTGTATCGGTTTCGCTGTATTTATTAGGTCCAGAAATTCTCTCGGGAGTAGCGGATGGGCGGAATATCGAGGCGTGGCTTCAATGGAGCACTCGCTTCTGCTTTCGGGTGGTCAGCGGTTGCAACAGCATGGGGAGATCGGAATCGCGAAACCAGCGTGGTTTTGCTGCTTTCGGGAGTTATTACGGATGGTGGCTGGAGCCAGTTGGCCTACAACGGGCTGAAGGAACTCAAAGCGCGACACGGATTCAACACGGCCTACGCTGAGAACATAAGTCTCGCCCAGATGGACCAAGTCTCGCGAGGCTACTCGGATGACGGTTTCGATCTGATCATTGGCCACGGCGTCGAATTTAGCAGCACCCTGCTTGAAGTAGCGCCCGATTATCCCGCCCAAAATTATTTTGTGACTACATTCCTTCCGGAACCCAATGTCCCGCACAACATCATGTTCGTCAATATGGGTTACTTCGGCGCAGCCTACGGCGCGGGTGTCTTGGCTGCGCTCATTTCGGATCGGAAGCAGGCGGTGGGCTTTATTGGAGGCGACGACGATCCCAACCAGCAGCGGATGAAAAGAGCCTTCATCGCTGGAGCGCAGCACACGGTTCCTGGAATTCGAGCACTCGCCATAATCACGGGAGATTATGACAACGCCGCCAAGGGTAGAGAGGCCGCCTCGATCTTGATTGGGAACGGCGCGGACGTCATCTGGCATGCGGCCGATGTTACAGGTCTCGGTGCGATTCAGGGCGCGGTTGCGGGAAATGTAAAAGTTTTGGGCTGCTATTCGGACCAAACCGACCTTGCTCCGAACAATATGGCAACGAGCTTCGAGATGAATCTGGGAGGAATGGTGATCTCTGTTGCGCAAGAGGTCGCGTCCCGCAATTTCTCAGGTGGCACCGAGTGGAGACCTCCCGTCAACCAGATGTGGCTCCAGAAGTGCGGCAACAATGGTGACTATAATCCTCGCCTCGTATCAGCCGACGAGTGGAATATTTTCCAGAAGGTGTGGAGTGACATCGCGTCTCACAGAATCGATGTCGAGGCATTGGTGGCGTAACTTCAAGAACGATTGCCGCAATATCCATCGTTTACATCGATGCTAGCCGGAAGCAGCTTTTCCGAGGAGCAGATGGTGAAGCATACCCTGGAAATGAGGAACATCGTAAAGCGCTTCCCCGGTGTGCTCGCGAACAATAATGCCAACTTGACGATCCACGCGGGAGAAATTCACGCACTATTAGGCGAGAATGGCGCTGGCAAGAGCACCTTGATGCAGATCCTCTACGGCTTCCACTCGACGGACTCCGGCGAGATTCTGATCGATGGCAAACGAGTGCGCCTGGGTAGCCCCAAAGACGCAATTGCGCTCGGTATTGGCATGGTGCATCAGGAATTCATGCTCGTACGGCGATTCTCGGTGGTCGAAAACACAATCCTTGGTTTGAGAGACGGTTCCAGCCCGCTGCTTGATTTGCAGCGGGCTTCAGAAAGACTGAAGGACTTAAGCAATCGCCATGGTCTCGCGCTCGATCCGGCTGCCAAGGTGGAATCGCTGCCAATTGGCGTGCAGCAGCGTGTCGAGATCCTGAAACTTCTGTATCGTGACGCGCGACTCCTGATTCTCGATGAACCTACCGCCGTGTTAACCCCGCGGGAGAGGAACCAGCTATTTGCGATCCTGCGCAGGCTACGGGAAGACGGCCGCTCGGTCGTGATCGTTACGCACAAGCTCAACGAAATCATGGAATGTGCCGACCGCGTCACGGTGATGCGCGATGGACAGGTGGTTGCAACGCGGATGATCGGGTCGACCTCTGAGCAGGAGTTGACCCGTCTGATGGTCGGACGCGAGGTGAACCTGCGCGTCGACAAATCTAACCAAAAACCTGGCGAGCCGACTCTGCAAATCAAAGAGTTACGCGTTGCAGATGAAACCGGGCGAGAGAAGATTCGTGGCCTAAGCCTGGAAGTCCGTGCCGGCGAAATCCTCGGCATTGCAGGGGTTGACGGCAATGGCCAATCAGAATTGGCCGAAGCGGTCATGCACCTGCGGGAGGTCACGAGCGGCTATGTGCTTCTGAATGGCACGGATGTTACCAGGCTGAGTGTCGCCCGGCATCGGAGGATGGGAATTTCATACGTTCCGGCGGACCGCCGCCATGTCGGCTCGGTCACTGAAATGTCCGTTGCGGACAATGCGATTCTTGGTTTGCAGAGAAAGTACACACGCAGTTTGTTTCGAAGCTTTGTCGACGCTCGGGAATCCGCGGAGGCGCTCGTAGCTCGCTTTGGGATTCGTAGTTCCGGAATCGATCTTGCGGCCGGGAAGCTCTCCGGTGGCAATCTCCAGAAGCTGATCCTGGGCCGGGAAATCATGCGTGGATCGGCCGCCCTGGTCGTTGAACACCCGACGCGCGGTCTGGATGTTGGCGCCGTCGAGTCAGTATGGCGAGAATTGCTGCTCGCACGGCAAGAAGGCAAGGCGATTCTACTCATTTCGACGGAATTGGACGAACTGTTGAACCTCGCCGACAGAATTGCTGTGATGTTCGAGGGTCGCATCATGGGTACGGTCGATCCCGCGGTGGCCTCGGTGGATGAGATTGGATTGATGATGGCGGGGATCCCGGCGGGAGGAATGTTGACGAAGGCAACGGCATTGAAGGAGACGCGGCATGGCGAGACTCTTTGAACGCCGGCTGACGCCGGTAGACTCGCCTCTCGCGATACTTGCGACAACAACCACGGCTTTTCTCGCAGCAATGCTCGTTACGGCATTTCTCTTTCTCTCCTATGGCGCAAGTCCATTCCAGGCGTACATCGCGCTTTTTCATGAGCCCTTCGCAACGCTGCGCGGGTTTGGATATTCGCTGGTGAGGGCGTCACCATTAGCCCTGATCGCCCTTGGCACGATCGTGAGTTGGCGCTCCGGCTTCAGCTACCTCGGCTTTGAAGGGTGTTTCGTAATCGGTGCTACGGCGACCGGCTGGCTTGCTTTGTTGACGGCCCCGGGGGCGCGTATCGGTCCGCTTCCTTTCTTTCTCTTTTTGCCGCTCGCAATTTTATTCGCCTTCGCTGCAGGAGGCGTCTGGGCCGGCCTCGTCGGGCTCGTCCGCGCCCGGCTGGGCGGAAACGAAGTTTTGATTTCTCTGATGTCGAATTACGTTGCGATTTTTATTTTGCAATATCTGGTATCCGGCCCGCTGAGAGCCCCCGGAAGCCTTCCGGAAACACGACTGCTTCCGCGCACCACATGGTTGCCCTTCCTCTTGCCGGGAACGCGAGCGCACGCCGGTATTCTCATCGCGCTCGCCGCCGCCGGGCTGGTATGGATGTTGCTCCAAAAGATGCCGTTGGGATACGAACTGGTTGTGACCGGGTTCAACCCACTGGCAGCACGTTACGCGGGCATCGATGTGGCGCGGCGACTGGTGCTGGCTGCATTCTTTGCTGGAGGATTGGGTGCTCTTGCGGGAATGGTGGAAGTGCTTGGGTCGCAGCACCGGCTGATGGATGGAATCAGCGGGGGCGTGGGTTTTGTGGGAATCATTGTTGCCCTTCTCTCACGATTAAATCCTCTCGCCGTAATTCCCACGGCGCTCTTATACGGAGGCATGTCGGTTGGCGCCGACGCGATGCAACGGCGGGTGAGCATTCCTTCCTCGATCACGTTTATCCTGCAGAGCCTCGCGGTGCTTCTTGTACTGGCGTGCGATGCGGTGCGATATTACAAAGTGAATCCTTCCGCCATTTGGCGCCGCACGCCGCAAACAGTTGCCGGGCAGGCGTCCAAGTGAACGGCGCTCAGCTCGTGGGGTCGGCTTTCGTGGTCACGTGGCTATCCGCCAGCTTGCGGCTTGCGGGGCCGGTGCTTCTGGCGGCTCTCGGTGAAACGTTCGCCGAGCAAAGCGGTGTGCTGAATGTCGGGATCGAGGGAACCATTCTTTTGGGAGCTCTGGCGAGCTTCCTTGCGTCCTACTACACCGGAATGATCTGGATCAGCCTGCTCTTTGCAGTGCTCGTTGGTATCGTCGCGAATTTTTTTTTGGCGTGGATGTACGTCACTCTGCGCGCGAGCCAGGTAGTGGCTGGGCTTGTATTCAATGTTCTCGCACTCGGCATCGCAAGCACGGTTTACCGGCGGGCGATGGGCAATTCCTCCCTGCCTGAGAGCATCGCGATGTTCCACCCTCTGCACATACCGGTCATCAGCAACCTCCCTCTGATCGGCCCCGTGCTCTTTGGCCAGACAATACTTTTTTATTTAACGCTGATGTTGGCCTTCGCCGCCCACTTCGTCCTGTTTCGCACGAATTTCGGTCTCGCTCTGCGAGCTTCCGGGGAGAATCCGGCCGCTGCCGATTCTGCCGGAGTTTCTGTTTACCGCATGCGGTACGCGGGAACCTTGATCTCGGGGGCAGCAGCAGGAATGGCGGGCGGGTATTTGGTGCTCGCGCAGGTGGGGCTTTTCCGCGAATCCATCGTCTCCGGGCAGGGATTCATCGCATTGGGAATTGTCATCTTCGGACGCTGGAATTGCCTTACGTCGTGACGATTCTGGCGATCTCTGGATTGTTCGGCGGCAAGACGGTTCAGCCGGCGGCACTGATGTCACCGTACGTCAAGGACTAGATCGCTTTCGCGGCAAATCGAACTAAATCGTCATCGAGCGCCACGGCCGCTTCTTGAACCGGTCGGACCCTGCGCGGCGCGCCAAATCGTCAGCGCTGATCTGAGCCTGGCGCCTCACAGCCACTTCGTTCACGCCACTTACCACACCATCCCGCATCACGAAGCGGCCGTCAATCATGACGGTTGAGACCTCGTGCCCCAGTGCGGAATATACAATCGCAGATACCGGGTGATGGATCGGAGTCATGAAGGCATTGTCGTAGTCGAGGACGACCAGATCCGCTTTTTTTCCGGTTTCGATCGATCCAATTTCCGCTTCCAAACCCACGGCGCGCGCGCCATCGATTGTGGCCATTTCAAGAACCTTTTCCGCGGTAATGACTGTCGCGTCCTGGTGAAAACCTTTTTGCATGAGAGCGGCGAACTTCATCGCCTGAAAGAGGCTGTGATTGTTGCTGCTCGCCGGCCCGTCGGATGCAAGGCCAACGGTGATTCCCGCAAGCAGCATTTCAGGAATCGGTGGACACCCTGAGGCCAGATAGAGATTGCTGCACGGATTGTGCGCCACCTTTGTATTGTGGTGGAGAAGAATTCTAATGTCATGGGATTTACAGTGCACGCAGTGGGCTGCGAGAACATCCGGACCAAGAAAGCCAATCTCACTCAGGAATTCAGTATCCGTTTGTCCATAACGCGATGCTGCTGTCTCCAGTTCAAACGTTGTCTCCGCCACGTGCGTTGTAATTAAAGCGTGTTGTTCATCGGCAAGCTTACGGGTCAACCGATAGCCTTTTTCGTCGACCGCCCAGATCATGTTAGGGGCAACACCCACTTGTACTCTTGCACCGGGCTTGTTGTAGCGCAGCATTTGCTCGCGCGCATCTCCGATTGCGTGTTCCGGCTCTTCGATGAGCTCGAGAGGGACGCCGTATTGTTCGCCGGTCGATATGAAGCCGCGGCAGACAAAGCCTCGCATCCCGGTTTGTTCAAAGGCTTCCACAACCGACTTGATCATGCCGGGCCGCGTGTGGACATACATGAAATCCACAAGAGTCGTTACTCCCGAGCGGATGGATTCGACGCAGCCGTGAAGCGCGGCGGCGTGGGCGTCTTCGGGCGTCAGGTGAACACCGCTTGGACCCGTCATGCACGTGAACCACTTCTTCAGTACCATGTCGTCGCCGAGCCCCTTCAACAGCGTCTGGAAAAGATGCGTGTGGGTGTTCACCATACCCGGCATGACGATGCGCCCTTTGCAGTCCACAATTTCGGCTTCCGGAAAGCGCCGCTGCAAGTCTTGACGCGTTCCCACTCCCGCAATCCGGTCTTTCTCCACGCATACGCTCGCCTCTTCCAACACTTCACGCCGCCCGTTCATTGTGATTAGCCAGGCATCAGAAAAAATGAAACTCAATGCGAATCTCCCAGTCGTTTCGGAACAAATTTACTGCGGGACACAATCAGTGCCGGCAGATTGTTGTGCTATGGCCAAATCTCAGGAGTAGCCGTATCTCCGTGACAATCTGGAACTGCGGAATGCGGCCGCTGCAGTGGGACGCCGAGCCGGATCGCAGCAAGCTTTCAACCTTTGTACTTCGCTCCGCGCAGTGATTTTCCCTTGCTGAACCACATGCCGTCGAGAGAAATGGAGCCGGCTCCGAAAGTTGCGAGTGCGAACGCACCCACCCCTAGAGCGAGCGCAAGTTCATACTTGTCCACTTCAAGCGGGTTCTGGAAAAATTGTTCGCCCTTCCACATGGCAATCGCCATTTCCCCGGCTAGAAGCAATCCGAGCATCCGCGTGAAGAGTCCGGCGACAAGCATGACTCCTCCACCCAGCTCCAGAACGCCGGCAATGTATACGAAGTACGCTGGAAGATGGTTTATGTGGACCATTTCGTTTATATGTTCGAGCCGCACCCGAAAAATTTTGGATACCCGTTGTAGATGAAGATCACACCAGGGCCTACCCGCAACAGCAACAGCGCCATACGCCTCAACTTTTCCGCACGATGCACTCGCATCATCCTTCAACAGTGGAAGCGTCGACAACTGTAGCATGGGAATCTGTCGTTCGCGAAAATGCTCGTCGATTGGGAGTGGAGTGAAACCCTATTTTGAGACGGTTCTTGTCGTCAGACCTTCTGACATCGAGCCGGACAATTACTTCCGAGTAAGCGACGATTCGCACAAAACCTTCTCGTTCCCTTCCCGGAACACCGTTCCTGCACCGCAACGGGCAAATGTCCGAAAGAATGAATGGAAGTACAAGTACTTTGCGCCTACCTCCCCGCAGTATTATTGGAGCGCAAGGGCAGGGAAAGTTTTATCCAGCGACGGGGGATTTATCCGGACTGACCGAGCTGCGCAGAATTGGGAAAGAAAGTTGATTGGGTATAGAAGAAGTCGTTACAATCAGGCGGTCGCATTCTTGGCCCGCTACCGGCGGTCGGTCCGTACGCTGTTTGATGGGGGCGGCATGAGCGACGTACAAAGTGGGCCTTCGAATAGGGTGGCTTAATTTAGTTTATCTCTCGAGACTCGTTGCCTTAGTAGTTTCTTGAGGACTCGCCTCGTTGACAGATTCCTGGAATTCGAGGATTGCCATGCGTGGCCGTTGCAAAGCCGCAGAGTTCAGGGCGATTCTCCAGAAAATGCGTCATTGCAGCTTTGACGAAGTTTTTCCTTGCGTGCAGTCTAAATATCGCGTGTCGGGTTTTGCGTCCATCAGGCGGTTCCAAAAAGGCTGCCATTGATACGTCTCTGTGAATGGCTCGAGCAAATCCCGTGGATCGTCACGATCACCAATTCGGCGGTCCTGATTTCCCTGGTCTGGCTGGTCCACTACCTCGGCTTTTTCCTGTTGGTCGGAACCACAGTTGTCGTTGACTTGCGCATTCTCGGCGCCGCCGCGCGGAACCAGAAGCTCGCGCCGCTCGCCGGGCTGCTCTTCCCCTTTGCGTGGACCGGGCTGGGCCTGGTGATCGCGTCGGGATTTATCATGTTCGCCGGGCAGGCCACGACGTTTTATCCTACGACGGTTTTCCGCATCAAGATGGGAATGGTGTTGCTGGCGCTCGTATTTGGCGTGATCGTGCAGCGGAAATCACCGGTCTGGGACGGTGCCCCGACTGTGCCCACTGCCGCGAAATGGCTGGCGTGCGCTTCGCTAGCCCTGTGGATAGGAGCGATCCTCGCGGGACTTGAGGTCGCCGCGTTTATACCGGGCATCTAGCGGTTGCTGCGCATGCACACTTGGCTCGTGGGCATTTGCGACCGGTTGCAAAACATCCGGCTGGTGGTGTGGCTGGTCACGGCGCAGTATGCCTATCCCTTCATCCAGTGGACCCACTTTACGGGCCTCTCCCTTTGGCTCGGGACGACGCTGGCGCTCGATTTCCGGTTGCTCGGCGCGGGGAAAAAATTTCAGACGGCCGCGCAATTGTCGGACGCTCTGTTCTTGTGGAACTGGCTCGGCCTGGGCATCGCGGTCCTGGGTGGATTTACGCTTTTCGCCACGGCAGCGGTGGGATACATCGACAATCCGGCGTTTCGCGTCAAGCTCGGAGTGCTGTTGCCGCTGGCTTTGATGTGGCACATCTTCGTGCAACAAAAGTCGCGCACTTGGGGCCGGACACCGGAAACACCCGCGGTGGCCAAGCTCGCGGGCTTGATGGAAATCGTGCTGTGGGTGTCAGTGGCCGCGGCGGCGGTCTGGATTCCGAACTACTAAAGCGGCGCGGGGTCAGCGCGCAGTGGGCTGGTGGCTGTAGAGCAGGTAGGTGTAGGTGTACGCCAGCAAGCGCCCCGCGGTGATGGCAGCGATCCACAAGACGAGGGACCATTTCGCCAGCGCCCTGCCTTTGGCCTCCATCAACGCTTCGCTCTGTCCCTCATCTCCGAAGACGCGCGTGTATGTTTTCTGCATCACGATCACGGCGAGAGCGATGCAAATCAGCTTTAGATAAAAGACCGGGTTCGTGAGGGCTTTTGTGGGGTAGGAGATCACCAGCAATATGCCGGTGACCACGTTCAGCGTGAACCCCACCCACATGATGGAAAAGAAGCGCTTCAGCGGCGCCAATGGCAGGTTGGCGGCAACACCGAGGATGCGTAAATCCACAATGGCATTCGCGCCGACGAGCAAGGCGAGTCCGAAGGTGTGGAAGAGAAGAATGAAATAGAACGCAAATATGGAGTTCGATTCGCGGAGCCACGTGCTGAAGCTGGATTCTTCCAGGGAACGCAAGAACAGGGGTACGGCCAATGGGGTGTCCTGACCTTTCTTTTTTAGTCGCGGGACGATCCAAGCCGCCCGGCCCCGCGAGAAGTCCCGGGACACCCCCGCTGGGAAATATCGAGAGCCGCAGTGCGGTGAATCGCCGGGCTACTTGCCCGGATCTTTATACGGAGCGTCTGCCACGGGCGAACCGGCAAAGAGCTTTTTCCCGTCCGGCAGCGTGACGTCGCGGCCATTCGCACGCAAGGCGCTGTCCTTGGCCTGATAACCGTCCACGGTAATTTCCGTTCCGGGCTTCAGGGAATCGCGCGTGAAGCCGCGCCGCAGAAGGGTGTTCGGCGTGCCGAACTCGATCATCCACTCTTCCAGGTTGCCGTCGGGCTTCTTCACGTCGATGTGGATCCACGCATGGGGATTGATCCACTCCATCTTCGTGACGGTGCCTTTCAGAATCACGTGCTTCTTGGCGTCGTATTCCGCCGCGAACGCGTGGTGCGCGGACGCCGGCACGATCATGCCTATCCAGGGCAGCATCAGAACAGCTGCGACGACGGCGCCAACGCTCGGCTTCCTTCCGACGGGTGCGGGCTCTACTTGGAGCCCGCTTGAGATCAGTTTCATTCCGGTCCTCCTATGCCAGGGGATATGGCTCGTGCGCCTTGTCTTCGCTACTGGACTGACGGCAGCCGTGGGATTGGCTGAGCCACCTCGCCCCGCTTTTCGCGCTCGCGGGCGCCGCCCAGGAAATGGCTCACGTCGTAATTGTCTTCGTAACAAGCATACTCATACATCTGCTCGGCGGGATCAATGCGGGTCCAGGGAATTCGCACGGTCCATGGCCGGGTCCAGGTGTGCGGGTCCTCCACGGTGTATTCGTAATTGATCGTCCGGGCGTCCACGCGAGTGAGGCGCTCGGTGAGGCGGAAGGTCGCAGGATCAGCTTCCTGGAAGATGTTGGTATCAGGCCGGAAATTGGTGGTCTCGAGGACCAGCGTA
>WNGI01005793.1_pt1 | contig 29916 bp, 51 predicted proteins | sample 5400621 | NCBI WGS metagenome assembly WNGI01 (sample SAMN13153374, study PRJNA577476) | soil metagenome | isolation source: 20 cm soil or saprolite under Garry oak tree replicate 1 | place: USA:California | collected 2016-06-15
ATCCGACGTCGAGCTCGCCGATACCCGAACGCTACAGAGGCCTACATTGAAAGAATGGCTGAGTATGCCGTAAAATGTCACCGCAAGAATCAAGTGCTCTATTCTGCTGTAGTCTCAGGGAGGCTATAATGATTCGATTAACAGTAACCGACGGCGGTCAACACCAGGAAGGTTTCTTGAACGAGTACAATGACTGTGCTGTCCGAGCACTAGCACTGTCGACCGGCGTTCCTTACACCAAAGCGCACGGGCTATTAAAGGCCGAGGGCAGGCGAGACAGGAAGGGCACAAAGCTTCCGCAGGTCAAGCGAGCCCTGGTGAATCTCTGTAATGAGTCCAGCATCGCAAACTATCAAGAGATAGCACCGTCTCACCCCGTCTTTCATCCTGTCTACGGTTATCCTCTTCGGCAGAAGTATCCGACATTGCAGGATACCATCAGGAAGTACAACACAGGCCGCTACCTTATCATTGCCACGGGACACGCACTGTGCTTAATTGATGGCGTTGTGCATGACAAGGGACAGATAAGCGGACCACGGTCTAGGGTTCGATACATCTTCAAGATCACGCTGGCCGAGCCCTTGAAGACAATTATCACGCAGTCCCAGGTCAACGAACTTTGGGCAAGACTAGACAAATTGGAGGGCAAATGACAGTCAAAGAACTAGCAGCCAATATCGGGAAGCAAGGTTTGCTTTCTATCAGCAATATGCAAGTCCTAGTTTCTATCAAGGACGCTAGGACGGTATTCGGGCGAATCGACTATCAAGTCACACCAGTCAACGGCACCGGAACAACCTGGGTCGAATCAAATCGCGTTCAAGGGATACTATGGGAAGTTCGAAGCTAGTACGAAAGTACTATTGCACTGTTTTTCAGGCTCCTGTATAATTGTTATATAAACCAAAGCCGCACAGCGGCAGAAAGAAGAAAATATGAAGACCTACACCGTACAAGCGACTTACCAAAGTAAAGCACGATATACTGCTTTTCGTCTTTCTCGTGTGCATGCTTTTCGTCATGCGGAAAAATTGATGAAAGCACGGCCAGTACTGTCTAATGGGAAAGTCATTTCGGTAACGGTTACACAAGATTAAGTGCAGTCCGCTAGTACCAGGACTAAAGTACTATTGACCTTATTAAGGCTATCAAGTACACTGATACTAGAAAGTGAGGACACAATGAAAGACTTAACCGTTGTCGGAATAAGCAGCAACACCAATTCTTTCGGGCTTAAGTCTGTAGTTCTGTTTCGCGGCGATGGACGAGCATTCCAAGCTTTGTCAAGCCAGTACAATCTGCCTTTCAGAGGTCAAGTCTTCGCATTCATGCCCACTTACTTTGAATGCGTGACTGAGTTGGTTCGTCCTTCCGCCGAAGTATTCAAATTGGCTATGTGTGCGGCTGAATTAGCTAACTTCAAACCAGAGGTGCGATAATGAACGGACAAGCTATATGCAAAGACTGCGGGAACGGCACGCTGAACAACGCAATTAATGAGCAGTTCTTTCTAAGCATAGACGAACGCACCGAGTATGAAACTATAACTTGTGCAAATTGCGGCTCGTCACACATTGACGGCGAGTTATATCAGGAGGTGCAATAATGTTGCGACCCCAACTAAGTCTGAGGCGTGAGATATTCCTGGAAGCTGTCAAGCAAGCCGCAATATCCGGAGTTATCGAACCGACATATGACAGACTCCCTGAGGCCGTCAAGCAGGGTTTTTCATTCCAGAAGTTCGAGAGACTGGTCGAGCAGACCTATCTAGAGGTGCGATAATGGTTGCAATGATTTTGATTTGTTTCTTTGCCTACTGTGTCGTTGACCTACTTGAAGCGATGTTCGGAAAGGTGCGATAATGAAAATCAAGACTATCCTGGCAGCAACCTTTACAATCCTGATTCTTGGTTTGCTAATCTATATCGGAGGACAACTCTAATGAGAGATTTCAAAACGCAACTAGCAGACGCAACAAACCTGTGTTGTCTGTGCAGCCACGAATTCGACGAAGATAATCCATGCTGCTGTGACGACGGCCTTTTCGAAACACCCAACGGCAAATTGCACACTGACGGTGTCTGTGTCCAATGCTGTACGTCGGTGCATGGTGAACAATGGTCTCCATCTATCCAACATGACAGGGGTGAATAATGAATAACCAATTCAGCGTTCAAGGCCGATTAATCGAAGCACGCAAGCGGGCAGAGCAGGGCAACTGGTTCCCCGCCTGCGACGGCACCGAGACAGAATTTAAAACTCGCTCAGGCATGCGTCTGCTGTACTGCTATCAGCCGAGCACAGGCAATCACGCCTATCTGAATCTTGACACTGATATCATCCTGACTGATGCCGAAGCATGGCAGGCGTTGAATCCCGAACCTGCAAACTCGGGATATCTCACCAGGAAGTCGTATGAAAGTGTGAAACCGTGACACTAAACTCGTATTCTTACTGCCCTCACTGCCATTCCGAGCATTTGCTTGCTTGGATACCGTGCGTTAAACAAGAAACAACGTACCGTCAAACATGCTTCGATTGTTATTATGAAACATGGGAGCCCAAAGAGGGCAACTGGAGGAAACCACAATGAATCAGCGATTCAGCAAGAAAACGTCAGCACTGACTTTAAACAAGAGATACGAAACAGAATTGACAAAGGCTGTCTTGCATCTGAGCAATGCCCTAGACGCCATATCAGATGAGCATCCCGACTGGAAAGAACTAGACAACGCTCTAGACAACGCTCTAGACGTTATGGACAGCATTAGTCTAGACTTTGAATAGGAGAAAACAATGAGCGCAACCAAACTTGTATTCGCAGCATCCTGGCCCGGCGAACCCAACGTAGGCATCTTCCCGGGTTACGAAGAGGTAACTGTACTGTTCAAGTACGGGCAGCCAATCGATGATGACACACTGTTGTACTGGCATGATGTCATCCAGGAGTTTTACGATGGCTCTAGAGTCGAATTGGTAGAACAGAAGGGCTAGCTATGAAATTATCTCCTCAGAATCAAGGAAAGATAGTTGCTGAATTCAATGGAAGCGAGAACTGTTGGTATGTCATGTTTCCGAACAGCGAAGTACAGGTTATAAAAACAAGAAAAGCTGTAGAGTCCGCTGCAAAGCGATACTTCAAAAAGAATGTCGAGCCGGGCAAAGTAGGCATCGGCAAGATTGAATGGAGAACATGATAGTTAAAGTTTACCGGAACCTAAAACATGGCAAGAAAGCCAAGCCGCTATACTCAATTATGCATAAGGGCAAGGTCATAGCTAGGCGTCACAGAGTCCTGCTCTCTACTGCGGTATTTGTTGTGCTTGAGTCAGGGCGTCAGCGAGTCATTAAAGATAAGCGCAAGAATGTCCACGCCTTTGTGATAGGCGAATTAGTCAGCGCTGAATTCACACCAAAGGGCGAGATATCCGGCTGTATGGGCATTGATGAAAATGGGACAGACCTACCTTACAAAGTGTCATATAATCCGTATACTGCGAGTCATTTTGTCGGCGAGCACGGTCAGAAGCTAAAAGGTGCGGGAGGCGTCTTGCTGAATGAGCACGGCATGACTGCAGCTTATGTGTACTGAAGGTTAGCACAGGAGACTTATGGACGCCAAACTTTGCGAAGATTGTCAAGAGCCTGTATTTCCAGGCGAAGCGAACAGACCCGCAAGGCGTACCCGATGCGGAGTTTGTAAATGTCTCTTATGCTTTTGGTGTTATCAGACGCACCGGACAGGTAATGAGCAAACTACAGGCGGCTGTACCGCGCATATGGATAATCTCCATACTAGTACTAAAGTACCATTGACCTAATTTAGGATGTCAGGTAGAATGGTTGAGTAATCAGGATACGCTTTAAGGTGGTGAAGTATAGGTCAAGCAAGTCCACCAGACAGGTCATGCTGAAGAGTGATCCTGATTACAACGGAGGACACAGTGTCAGTGAAAATGAGACAGGAAGTCGAACGCAAGATTGCCACGGCATTCGTCAAGGCGGCTGTCAACGTAGGTTATGCAATCACAGTGGACTACGGTGACGGCGAATCCAAGCATCTAACTAGTGCTAAGGCTATTCTCGCCGCCATGTTTCAAGGCGATGAGGATCGGGTGTATTTATACAATGACACCCACGGCAAGTCCATTGGTTGGGTACGCTTCATTTACGGGAATGGTGGTTGGGATGTTATCAGTGACTACAGCGTCAACCTGGAATATCTGATGGACGAAGCGAAAGCAATTTCCAAGCATTACGAAGATTAGTACTAACGTACCATTGACTGTCCGGCCGGTCTCAGGTAAACTGATTCTAGAAAGTGAGGACACGACAATGATGGGAGCTTATTACAAATCAAAGAAGGACCTGAAAGCCGCAGTCGGACAGGAACTGCGCTACGAGGAAACTTCGTTCTTTGGTCCGGAGTACAAAGCAGACGGCAAGTTTAATGTCGTCGGTCCCTCACCCACTGAGCGCAAGTGGTTCGCTACTGTTGTAATGGTAGCGGGCAAGATTGCGAAGGTGTCCTAATGAAGACTATCATTGCACACAAGGTTCCAGTACTCAAACGCCTGTCATTCACCGCAGTTAAGAAGATTCACGGTGAACCTGCCAAGAGTGAGAAAGTCAGCACATTGAATGCGTGGGGATTCGGAGGATGGTACGGCACACGTTATACATTCGCTGATGGCTTCACGTGCGAAGTAGGCCGATTCTCAACACGTCACCAGGGTACTTTCCCACGCCCCTTGCAGGTATTCAATCCAGAAGGCGAGGAAGTATGAAACTACTCACTAAAGCAATTGAAGCAAAATTGTTGAAGTCTCCGCTAGGAGCACACGACGGCAAGACACGACCGGCCGTCATAGTGAAATTCTTCACACCAGATTCTAACTGGACGTGGTACGCAACCGAAGGCAGCAAGACCGGAACCGGTGACTGGGAATTCTTCGGGCTAGTCGAAGGGCATGAATCAGAACTAGGCTATTTCACTCTGTCAGAATTGCAGTCAGCAAAGGGCCCTTGCGGGCTAGCAATCGAGCGTGACAGGTATTTCGATGGGTACGTGCTCGACATGGAAGCAAATCCAATCAAGGCGGTGCGTGATGTTTAATCCTGACTTGCATTTTACAGTGGGCACATTTTGGGCTCTAACACCAAAGGGTAATAGCTTTTATGCTCGTCAGCCCATTACTCGGTCATTTAAGGATCGCTGTAATGCTTATAATGATTATCATCATTTCGTGGGTCGCAGTGGTTAGTTTAATCGATGGCATGGGAAAGGATTGACATTATGTTTCAAACTATGGCGCAACATCCGGTCTTTACAATTATTTTACTGATGGTTCTGTGTGACTCTTTGGTATACGTTATCAGGGCTATCCGAGGAACAAAATGACAGACTTATTACAAGCGGTCCTGACAGAAACAACTTGCGGCGAAGCGTGCTGGAAAGCCAGAGAAGATGTCTGCCGTTGCTCCTGCGGCGGAAAGAATCACGGTTGCAGCAAGACTGTCAACGGTATCAAACCTGACAGAACAGCGAAGATTGACGGATTCAGATACAAATTGCTGGCAGTTGGTCGAAGATTCCAGGATGGTCTCAGCACTCAGGCACGTAACATTAATTACGACGCGCCAAAACTAGTAATAGGCTTATACTCTCGTCCCTGGCATGATACAGATAAAGGCGCTCCGGCCCGCATCAAGAGCGCAACAAAGGCACAGGTAGCGAAGTGGCCGGAACTATCTGCATATCGTGACGTGACATACAAAGGTGGATGGCCCTATCTACTTTGGGTCAAGATTGGCCAAACGAAAGATGTGCAATCGTGAAGACTCTCGCATTATTTGTAACCGTACTCAGTCTGACATCCTGCCGCCCAACACACGCAACGTGGGACGGCGAACGTTTCTCCTGCCCGGTTAATACGGCAATTTGGGCAAGCGAGCAAGAAGCAGCAGAAGGAAAAGACAACTACGTTTATTGTATCGAGGTGAACTAATACGTTTATTGTATCGAGGTGAACTAATGAGCAGACAAACGCAGTCGCAAGGCCAGCAGGCACCAAAAGAGAAAATCGTCGTAACACAGGAGCAAGCTATCCAGGAGATTCGAAATCTCCGCGCCGGAAAGCTGTTCGTTGGCAACATGGAGTACGTTGACCATTTGCTTGCGGCATACGACGCGCTACTCAATCAGATTGCTCTCGACAAAGACCTGATTGACCGAGGCCACGACAAGTCATATTAGAATTTGCTTGACAACGAAGCAGGAATTTGAGACTATAAGCAGAGCCGTTTTGACTACGATTAAGAAGCCGAAGTCACCGACTAGTAGGCTAGCGGTGCCAGGGCTGAAACCCCGGCGACGTAGGAGGCTCAAATCGTGACCGGGCAGGACCACTTGACACCGAGACGATTAAAGACCCGTGTCTAGCGTCTAAGAGTGCAATGGATACGCTCTGCGAAAGTACCGTGTCCGGCGCATCGGTCGAAGATAAGCGGCGGGCAAATCTTAGGAGGATATGATGGGCGACAACCGATTAGAACTTAAAATCGCGGTATTACTTTTTGCTTGTTTTGTTCTAGGCATAATGGTATGTCAGTTATACCATATGGGAATGGGAGTGGCAAATTAGGAGGATACAATGAGCGATTATCAAACAGCATTAGAGGCGGCAGGCGCAAAGGTTCTGGCATACGAGTCCTTTGGCTCGTATCAAGGCGATTGGCTCGCACTGGTCGAATACAACGGGAAGACCGGATATGTCTCAGGGTCATATGGTAGCTGCTCAGGCTGCGATTCGTTTCAAGCCGAGTTTGGATATGACAGCGAACAACAATGCGACGATCACCGCTACATGGGTCCTAGCCCGGCAGACTGTCAGGACTGTACTAACCTCAAACTCGATTATGACCGACGGCTCAAAGCGTTCGGTGAAGGCTATCTTGATGTTTTAACGTCAAAGGATAGTCTCGTCAAGAAGTTTACCGAAAACTCTAAGTGGGATATGGACGCACAAGAAGTACTCGATTGGCTAGCGAAAAATTAGGAGGATACATGTTTTACACTTACAAACAGAATAACTCCGGCGGAAATTTCCATTTCGATGAGCAAGCCGGTATCTCACATTTTGTAATCATCGAAGCAGATGATGTAACTGCCGCAAATTCCCGAGCCGAAGCTATCGGGTTGTATTTCGACGGTGACGGTGATTGTGAGTGCTGTGGCTCACGTTGGGGTGAATCGTGGTCGGATGATGCTGCTAGCGTACCCGAAGTTTACGGTAAAGCTGTAGTACTCGGGCAGTCCTTCGCAGACGCCGACACAGCGGAGTCTTATATTCATAAGTGGATTACCGGGCCAGAAGGCTTCATTCATTACCTGGACGGCAAGATTATTCCGTTCTGGAATTGAGGAGAGTACAATGAAGATATCAAGACAGTACGTCTGCGCAGTCTGCCAAGAGCCCGTCAAAATGACCGGTCAGGGCTTGAAGACCGGAACCTGTCCGAAGCATCCTGTCCGGATGGCAACGGTTGTGAAGGACACCAGCGGCGGCTCAGAACAGTTGCGAGATCGGCGGAAAGAGCCCGTCATGGTGAAGCGGCACACCCAGGTCAAGGTTGTCAGAATGCGGGAGGAGTAATGAAGATTCACATAATCCGCCCAGTTAAAGATTGCAACGGCGTTAAACTATACGCTGGGATGCCATCAAAAATTAACGGCGAGTTCTACGCCGTGGTGTATATCAGAACATCACAGATGAAGCGCTGGTTATGCACTTGCTATGACCAAATATTTCGCCAGACCGGTCGTCGCCGTAACTGCAAACACATTCGAGCCGTTCGCAAACAGGTGGGGCTATGACTCAAATCACGACCGCTAAGAAGTCAAAACGTGCGATGCGTGGCCTGGAAGCAGACAGGTGCTATCACTGGTGTACACTAGGTCGACATGATTGGTCGCACACTGTCCAGCATCAAGGTATGCCGCTAGATCAGTGGAAGAAAACGTGCCAGAACTGCCGTAGAGCACATCGGAAGGCGGTACTATGAGTCAGCACTGTGTATATTGTGGGAAGACTGAGAAACAGCATTTAGGCAAAACTTGTCTTGATGCTGAGGTTGACTATTGCGACCCAACAAGTGACGGTCCGGAAGTCGGGCTAATCATGTTCTTCCGCAACTTTCCCGAAGGCATTGAAGTCCCATACCCTAAAATTTGGAGGCTAGCCTGATGCGATTCAAACTTGTAACCGGTCCGGTATTTTCGATAACATGTCAAGGATGCGGCGAGCATAAACAGGCAGGCTCCGAGTGCTTTCGAAGTGCCAGCACCGGTAAGCTAGACGGGCACCCGGACACTGTCTATGCGGACTTGGAAGGCACGCCATTCGAGTCTTACTATTGTGAACCCTGTGCGGCAGGGCATGCAGAGTATCAAGATACGACAAAGTCGGTCTCGAAATTCTACGCAGACACGGCCGGGGAGAAAATCCTCTAGTTGGGCATCGAAATGTGGGCGAATGCCCGGTGAAAGCGAATGGTTTCGTAGCCCATTAGTACCGGTACTACCTTTGGAAGCAAATTTCCACCCAGTCAAAAATTGTCCGGGAAGTCGTAGACGCCGGACATGATTTCTCCCCCCTGTCTGTTTCTGGTAACTCGTGCCATAATAAGTAGACCTCGGGGAGTCCTAATTTTGAATTCCAAAGATAAAGCAAGAGCCCGACGGCTGAAAATTTTCTTCAACCTGACAGTCGAAATGTGGGACTGCATAGATGCCTACCAGCATTCGTTGTGTGCCGTGTGTCTTCGCAAGCAAAAATCAGGTAAGCGGCTAGCGACAGACCACGACCATAAAGGTACGGGTACTGTGAGAGGTCTGCTCTGCAGTACGTGTAATCGAGCGCTCGGGAGGATAGAGCGTTCCTGGGGTAAGGATAACAGCATTATATTGATGCTGGAGCGATTAGTTGAGTTTCTGCGGAATCCTCCCGCCACGCTAGCTCTAGGGAGAGAAGTCCGAACCTTCCCCGGCCGGTTTGGGACCAAACGGCATAAGAAGTACCTCGCAGAACAAGACAAATTAACTCGTGCCTGATGCAGTCTATCTACGGGAAAGGCAAATAAGTTATGACTGACTTAAATACCACCATCAAGGCTGATTTAACCTACCTTAAAACGCATCTAACACTTCTGGTAGCGGTTGTAGTTTTGGCAGGCGGCGTGGTTTACGGTAGCGAATCTTTAATAGCCAGCCATGACTCGCAAAGAGAAGCGAAAGACAGTCAAGTTTTAGCGCTAGTTATGGCTCAAACCGCCGACCTGAAGACTCGAATGGTCCAGGATGAGCAAGCCGCGACGGTCCGGGATGCTCAATATGCCGCAATTATCGCACAACTCTCCGGCACAATAGCGAAGCAGACAGCGCAATTGCAGAAGCAAAAACAGGTCAACGCTACGCTGACAGCAACACAGACCGCAGAAGCTATCAGTAAGAAAACGCAAGCTCTCCCAGGTGAAGTGACAGTTCAATCTGACAACATTCTCTTAACTTTGCCTATCGCTAAGCAGATTAATAATGATTTGGACACGCTAGATACGCTCACACTGCAAGCCGACGAAATGACGCAGCAGTTAATAGCTCAGAAGGGCTTAACAGACGACGCCATGCTCGATGCCATGAACGCCAAGAAAGTAATTGTTAGCCAGGCTGAGCAGATAACACAAGCAGAGAAAGTTTGCAAAGACCAGATAGCGGTAGTTAAGGCGCAAGCGAGAAAGAGTAAATTGAAATGGTTCGGAGTAGGGTATGTGCTAGGATTGGTTACAGCGCGATTCATTGGAATCTAAAGGACATATGAAAACAACTCCAGCAAAGATTGTGTTCATCGATATCGAGACCGCGCCGTCACTCGGGTGGGTCTGGGCGAAATGGGAAACCAACGTAATAGAATTTAAGAAAGACTGGTATATGTTGAGTTTTGCTTATAAGGTGATGGGCGAGAAGAAAGTAGTTACCCGCGGTTTGATTGATTATCCTGAATATAAGAAGGATGTAGAGAATGACGAAGCTTTGGTGAACGATCTATGGAAAGTGTTTGATGACGCGGACATCTTGATTGGGCATAACGGCGACGCCTTCGATATCCGAAAGTCTAATTCTAGATTTTTGACACACGCGCTTCCCCCGCCATCGCCTTACAAAACGGTCGACACACTGAAGATTGCACGCCGGGCGTTTAAGTTCGATTCGAATAAATTGGACGATCTTGGACACTATCTCGGAGTCGGCCGGAAGCTGCCACACACCGGCTTTAATTTGTGGAAAGGTTGCATGACAGGCGACCCGCAAGCCTGGAAGTTGATGAAGAAGTACAACGGGCATGACGTTGAATTGCTAGAGAAAATTTATTTCTTGATGCGAGCATGGGCCCCGGTGCATCCCAACGTTAATAAAGGTCAAGCGGCTTGTCCAAAGTGCGCATCAACACACACTCAGAAGCGCGGATTCAGTTACACATTGCTGCGTCAGAAGCAACGCTTGCAGTGCTTGAATTGTTTCGGGTGGTTTGAAGGTCCGGCAAGGAAGGCAGATTAATGATAATCATCGGTCTAGGTCACAAGGCACAAAACGGCAAGGACACGGCAGGCGAAGCCATCAAAGCTTACTATGACGAGCAGAGAGACCTTTTGTTTCGACACGGTTTGTTTAAAACGACCGGCTTGAAGGTTGGTATTGTGAAGTTTGCCGCCGCATTATACCAAGAGTGTCGAGAACAGCACGGCATGACTGCCAAAGACCCCGTATTGTTGCAGAATGTCGGGATGCAACGCCGTGAAGAGAATCCAGGTTATTGGATTGATAAAGCTTTCAAGTCTATTCCAACCGATACTGATATCGCGGTATTCACGGATGTTCGATTTCGTAATGAGGCGTTCGCCATTAATTTGCAAGGCGGGCATCTTATCAATGTCGTTCGGCTGAATCAAGATGGTAGTCGATTTGTTGCAACGGACCGTCCGGCTAATCACCCGAGTGAGACAGAGTTAGATGATTATAATTGGGACCATTATATAGTTTCCAAGAGCGCCGCCTTGACCGGTGAGCAGGCCGTCACGATAGCGGAGTTTATTCGTGGATTGGAATCTAAATGAGCAAGGTCTGGCTCGAAACAGCGTCCGGCTTGAAATTTGACCCACTGAACCCTAAACCGGAGCAGATTACGATTGAAGATATCGCGCATGCTCTAAGCCAGGTATGCCGATTCGCCGGGCACACACGGCATTTCTATAGCGTGGCGCAGCATAGTTATCTCGGAAGCTTTATAGTCCCGGAAGAAGACGCGCTGTGGTTTCTTCTGCACGATTCGAGCGAGGCGTATATCGGCGATTTGATCAGTCCGTTGAAGTACCTGACTAAAGCGGGCGAAGCGTATCGGCCGATTGAAAAAAGAATAATGCAGGTTATTTGTCAGAAGTTTAATCTCCAGGAAGCCCAGCCACCTAGTGTGCACGCCGCAGACGTAGCGATGCTGTATGCGGAGAAGAAACAGATTATGGGCCCGATACCGTGGGACCGCAAATGGGGGAAGATTATCAAGCCCGCAGACGTAAAGATTAAAGAGATGTTGCCATGGAAGGCAAAGCAGTTGTTTCTGAAGAGATTTCGAGAATTACAAGCACCATAAACTAACTAGAGGAGAATTAAAATGGCCGTAATGGATATACAGTACACTACAGTAACTTGTGATAGTTGTGGAAAGACCGTGACATATCAAAACCCGAATCCTGATATGGCGGCTATTCTCACGGAGAATCCATGGATGAAGACAAACAGAATGGTCCAGACCGCGGACCGCAGAGTTTTTTCTTACTGTTCTGATCTTTGCAACGTTGCAGGCATCGAGACCGGTTTGCACAACGTCCAGGAAGCGCCGAAGGTCGCTATACCACAAGGAAGTGCCCAGGCCCAGATTGCAGCGGCCGCAGCGGCAGCCAAGGCACAAGAACAGGCTACCAAGGCAATCAAAGAAGGCGGAGCAATCCAACTGAAGTAAAGGAGATTTATGATAACCCCATTGAATGATCGTGTCGTGGTAGTCCGGACAGACGTCGAGGAAGTTACAAAAGGCGGCCTATTCATCCCAGAGACTGGGAAAGAGAAGCCGCAGGAAGGGCTCGTGATAGCTGTTGGTTCCGGTAAGATTGTCAACAACGTCTTTGTCTCTCTTGATGTCAAAATCGGCGACAAGGTTCTGTTCGGGAAATACAGCGGGACAGAAGTCGTTGTAGATGACGCAGACCTTTTGATTCTTCGCGAAGATGAAATCTTTGCAAAGCTATAATAGACTATAGGAGACTTATGTCTGATTACAGAGTACGTTTTATTGGTCATATCGATGACCGAAAGCGGCCGGAAGGCTTCCCCCGAGAGGTTTATTCGGACATATTTTGCCGAGTTAAAAACGAGCAGGAATTGAAAGCAGCTATTAACGAACAGAGCAAAGTATTCATCCTGCAGCAATGCATGGTGGTTCCAAAAGGTGACGTCCTGGTCGAGGATATGAGCAAAGTCAGGTTTGATACTCGGATGATGGTAATGATGCATATGATTACGCATATCGACACGATAACGACGAAGATCATAGGTGAAATTCCAGAGGTTGGCGAAGACGGAACGCCTCAAATGATGGACGGAACGAAAGTGAATCTACAATGATTTTGCTGGCATTCGATTTGGAAACAACAGGCCTAGACTTCGTGAAGGATCGCCCGATAGAAGTCGGCGCAATCCTTTACTCGACAGGTCAGCAGAAGTGTCTAGAGTCGCAAGGTTTTTTAGTCAAGACGGACGTCGCAATCAGCCCGGAGATTACCAAGTTGACCGGCATCACGCAGGCCGCGGTCGATAAATTTGGTTATCCGTCTGGAAGTTCATTTCAAACTGTTGTGGATATGGCCGAGCAGGCCGACGCAATAATCGGTCACAACATCGTCAGATTTGATAAGCGGATGTTGAAAGCCTGGGAAGCACGAGAAAATGTGGATATTCCAGCCATTCTTTCAGAAGGTGCAAAAATACCGAACAGATTATGGATTGACACCTATACCGACTTGCCGGATACTGAGGTTGGCAAGCTAACGCTGATGGCGGCCAACGCAGGCTTCCTGAACATGTTTCCGCACTCAGCACTGGCGGATTGTCAGACAGTCCTGAAGTTGATTGAAAAGTACGACATCGCTAAGATTGTCGAGCGGGCTCAATCTCCGACAATCGTTGTCCAGGCACATCAAGCCCGGCACGAAAATGACCTCGCGAAGAAAGCAAAATTCCGGTGGTACCCCGAGAAAAAGATGTGGTGGAAATTTGTAAAAGAAATGGACCTGGAGGCGTTCGTGAAGTCAGTCACGTTTGATGTTAGTGTTCATCGAGAGAATATCGAGGAATTTCAAAATCTATAGGAGAAAATATGAAAGATAATTCAACACAAATCGCACTCGTACTAGACCGATCTGGCTCAATGAGCAATGTTAAACAAGCAACTATAGACTCTTTCAACGAGTTTATCAATGGTCAAAAGCTGGACCCGAATGAAATTAATCTTTTATTTGTTCAGTTCGATTCCGACGGCCCCCATGATATAGTTTATGACGGCGACATAAAAAACTTCCAAGGATTAACAAAGGATAATTACGTACCCCGTGGAATGACACCTCTGCATGACGCTATCGGTTGGACCGTTACAACTCTGGGCGTCCGACTAGCCACAGCGCCGGAAGATCAGCGCCCGTCTAAAGTTTTAGTTGTAATCTTGACTGATGGTGCTGAGAATGCGAGCCATGAGTTTAACAAGACGAGCATAGCCGCCCTCATCAAAGAGCAGACAGATGTCTATAAGTGGGCGTTTATGTTCTTGGCCGCTAATCAGGACGCAGTTCTGACAGCCGAAGGATTTAATATCAGCGCCGGAAACGCTTTAACTTATAACAGCAATGATAAATCTTTGCATTCTATGTCCGGAAGCATAAGCTGCACAGTCGACCTCTGGAAATACAGCAACAGCAGCAAGTTGGCGGATTTCACAGAAAAAGATCGGGAAGATGCAGCCCAATAGAGTTTCAGCATTTGCTGAAAGTACCGAAAGTAGTGAAAAGTAAATCTAACAGCGCTTAGCGCAAAACTAGGAGATATATGATTATTGAACCAGGTGGTAAGAAGTTTGAAAAGCCAGACGCCGGAGCCTTCGTCGGGACAGTCATTGACGTGATTGATCTTGGTTTGGTGCCGTCGAAGAACCCGAAGTTCCCGGATGCGAAGAATCGCACCCGCGTAGTCTGGGTCCTAGATAAGAACGATAGTGAAGGAAAGCCGTACGTGATTATCGAGCAGCCCCCGACACGCATGAATGACGGTGGTGGCGGCTCAAAGAAGTCTCGGTTGTATGAAATCTGGGAAGGCATCCTGCAGCACGCTCCCGCAGTTCCATACGAGACGGAAGACTTGATTGGAAAGTCCAATCTGCTCTATCTCGTCAAGGATGGAGAATTCGTCAAGATTGCGGGCTTCATGCCAGTTCCTTACGGCAAGACCGCCCCTGTCGCCCCGACGGGCTTTGTCCGTGACAAGGATGACCCGAAGAAGCGAGCCGCCCGGCTAGCTAAAGCACAAGGCCAGACCGGCGGTCAACCGACTCAACAAAACCCCTTGACTACAGCACCCGCTGCACCAGCCACGGCAGTTTCAGACGAAGATATCCCCTTCTAGTTCCTGCTCAAGGAAATGGGAAAGCCGCTACTCAGGCTTGACGGCGACCAGAGGTCGTGTTATACTTTGAAAGGTGAATAATGGATTTCTTTGAGCGAGCGTATCAGACTACCCAAAAAGGTGTCCCAGTCATTCGTCTGCGGGCTAAGACGAAGATAGCGATGGATACAGATTGGCCGATGCTCGCCACGACCGACCCCGCCATTCTACAGCAATGGAATCAGGAAACACCCGACGCAAATTGTGCCGCGGTAGCTAAGGCGACTCTAGACGGCGTGTGGTTTCTGGGCCGCCCAGGTCGAGGGCATTACTATTTCCGCCACACGCCAGGAAGTATAGCATTGGGAAATCTCCCACAGGGATATGTCAAGCATGCGGATTTCAGCGTTCGTGTAGATAACCAGTATGTCGTCAGCGCAAACAGTCTGCACCCGATATCGGGGCTACCTTACGAAATAATTTCGACCGCGGACATCTGCGAAGCTCCGGAATGGCTAATCGACTGGTTAAAGTCTCAGCGAATTGATAAGCCGGAAGAAACAGCATCCCAGGTCAAACCGACTGGATTAATTCCGCACGGTAGTATTCACGGCTATATGTTGAAAGAAGCCGGGAAGCTCCGTCACGCCGGTCTAACACCGGAAGAGATTGAGCCTGTTCTGCTTCGATTGGTGCATGATAATTGTCAGCCGCCCATTGATGATACGAAAGTCCGAGCGATGGCGAAGTCGGTCGGAAAGTATGAAGTCAAAGACGATACGGTATTATTCGCAGGAGTAGTCGCCGGGACTGCGCCAGCGCCAGAAACCGCGATTGTACCGGAAGAACTAGAAGAGACGGCACAGTTTATAGTCCCGCCGTATCCTGTCTTTCCGAGATGGGTCATGCAAGGCACATCAATTTATGAGGGGCTTGTTCGGCCGTATTGCGATAAGAATTCCCGGTATGAAGAGTTTATGTTCATGCCAGCGATGGCGTTGATGTTGAATTATCTCGGGACGAAAGTCCGAATCGAGTATAAAGATATCATCCCGAGTCTCTTCATGGTTCTGATTGGTAAGAAAGGCCGCGTTATCAAGTCTAGCTCCGTCAAGGACGCCGTGAAGTATTTCCAATACGCCGCAACGCTAGATCAAGGCGGACCAGGCATTAAAAATGCGGAAGGCAAGACGCTAGTATGGACGGCGGGTTCTCCAGAGGGTTTAGGGATTGAACTCCAGAGAACTAACTGTAGAAATGCCGTGCTATTCTATGACGAGTTGTCCACGCTGACTAATAAGGCGAGCATTGAATCCAGCACGCTGGTTTCGTCCTTGCTGACGTTGTATGAATCGGATAAGTTTGCGAATGTCATCAAGGCAAAGAAGGACACGTTTTCTCTCGACCCGGGGACATACTGTGCCAGCTTGATTGCCTGCACGACAGACAAGAATTTCAAAACACTGTGGGGCAGGATGTCCGGCGTAACGTCCGGGTTGAATGATCGTTTCTTCTTTCTATATCAGCCGGAGCAATTCAAAGATGTCACACCACCTATCGCCGTGAATTGTCAAGACGGTGCTTTAACAACGAGAAAGTTGATTGACAAAGCCGTAGCGAAAGGCGTATACTCTATTACTGATTCTTCCCCGTTGTCTGCCAGAATGACTGGCGAAGATAAGATTGAGAATCGACAAGAAATACGGGCAGAAAAGTTCGCACTATTCTTTGCAATCGACCTGGACCGGAATGAGATAGACGAGGAGTGCATCGAGCGAGGACTTGCATTAGTTGAATACGAGCGGGCCGTTAAACGGAAGTTGCGGCCATCCGAGGCTATCACGAAGGAAGCCGGTATTCAGAACGAAATTGTCGACTTCTTGCTGGGGCAGAAGGGCGGAACGACAACACTGCGAGAGATGAATAGATTGTTGCACCCAGAACGGTACGGCACAACACTATGGGGGCAGGCTTTTTCAGGTTTAACCAGAACGGGGCAGATTGCCGTGCAAGGTAAAGGTACTAAAACAGACCCCAAAATGGTGATTTTGTTACGTGCTCCCGAGGAAGACGAGGACTAATGAAAATAAAAATAAAAGAAATGGTTTGTAACGATCACCCAAGATATCAAGGAAAAAGAGAGCCAAACGGCTCATGTTTGGCTTGCTGTGTTTTATATTCGTTGTTGCGGTTCAAGAAAGCCTGGTTTACAGATGATAGTTCGATTATCGTGAGAAAATAACATGAAGATAATTGAACCCAGCGCCACAATGATAAATCCGGGCACCAAGCTGGACGGAAAAATCTGTCTTCAAGTCATAGAAAACTTCGCTCGGATTAGTCATCGTTCGGAAGATAAGCAGACGGAAGACTCATGGCGTCGATTCATCCAGGCCGTCGTGATTGAACACGGTGATTGGTCTGTCGTGGAACACGCATCAGCATCAGTGATATTCCGGGTCGACCGCGGCGTGACGCACGAACTGGTCCGGCATCGGCTATTCAGTTTCACGCAGGAATCAACAAGGTTCGTTAACGGGCGGAAGAGTTATCCTAACGGATTAGAGTTTATTATGCCAACACAAATCATTCAAGATTCGCCGAATCATTGTAGTTGGGGGAACGCTATGGTACGAGCGGAAGAAACCTATTTAGATATGCTTGATTGGGGCGCACGCCCACAGGAAGCCCGGTCAGTCCTGCCGAACGCTCTGGCTGCTACAATCGCCGTGACCGGTAATCTCAGAAACTGGCGGCACTTCTTTCTGATGCGTACCAGTAAAGAGACCCACCCGGATTTCCGTAGAGTTACGATTCCTCTGCTGGCAGAATTCAAGAATCGCATCCCGATTCTATATGACGACATCGACCCGGAAGCCCGGCAGATCGATAATCTAAAGAAGGCACGATGATAAAATCTATCTATTTAATCGGCTCATTGCGAAACCCAGCCATACCGGAAATAGCCCGACAACTCCGAGTCGAAGGTTTTGATGTATTCGATGATTGGTACGCCGCCGGACCCGAGGCCGATGACTATTGGCAGAAATATGAGCAGAATCGGAATCACTCATACGAGCAAGCATTATCCGGATACGCCGCCCAACACGTCTATCAATTTGATAAGCACCATCTAGATAGGTGCGATATTGGCGTGCTGGCTCTCCCGGCCGGTAAGTCAGGTCATCTTGAATTAGGCTATATGATTGGAAAAGGCAAGCCGGGCTTCATCCTGTTGGATAAACAGCCTGAGCGATTCGACGTGATGTACAATTTTGCGACCGGCGTTTATCCGCATTTCTATGCCTTACTCGGCCAGTTAAAGAGGCTCTGATGTATCTGCACTCCTTATCATACGGCGATTATCGTGATATCTATGATAACGTCGACAAGATTAGAAGAGCGATTCGAGGCTCTTTTTCGCTGGTGACGGTTGAGTTTCATTGCTACAATCTAGACGAAGTTGAGCAAACTAAGAAACATCTCGACTTTGAAAGTCGCGGAACGGAAGAACTGCAAGGCAACGAATCCGTCGGTTTGCATAATTATTGGCTTCACAAGAAGACAGAACCGTTGATGCTCGGTTATAGCTACGGCGATGAGCCGGTCAGTCTGTGGCAAATGCATGCGGAGAATATGCCCGGTAATCTCCGCAAAGGCTTGGAAGACCCCCGACAGCCGTTGGCAGCCTGGAACAGCCCGTTTGAACGTTACGGTTTGAAATACAAACTCGGAATAGACATCCCAATTGAGCGTTGGGTCGACTCCCAGGCTAGCGCACGCTATCTCTCGTTGCCCGGTGCACTAGATAAAGTCAGCAATATTCTCGGTTTATCACCTGATTTCGCAAAGCAGGATCGTGGCAAAGCTTTGATCGATTTATTCAGTAAGCCGCACAAGAAGAAAAAGAAAGAAGGTGGCGGAACATATTTCAATGATTGGAATTCGCACCCGAAAGAGTGGGAAGAATTTAAGGAATATTGCAAGCAGGACGTTGTGGCAGAGCGCGAGATTATGCGCCGGTTGACACTGCTGAAGACGTTTCCGTTGCCCGAACTAGAGCGGGAAATCTGGATATTTGATCAGAAAGTCAATGACCGCGGGATGCCAGTCGATTTGCAGTTTGCTAAGAACATGTATGAACTAGGCGTCAAATCAAAGCAGGAAGCCGTCGCTAGACAGAATCTCTTGACGGGTCTGGAGAATGCCAATTCTCCTCTGCAGATGCTCGCCTGGGCTCAAGCACAGGGTTACGAACCCAACACTCTAAATAAAACGACAGTAGAGTCTCAACTAAAGTACCACGAAGACACGATGACGCCTCTCTGCATCGAAGTCTTAAAAGCTAGGAAGGCGGCCAGCAGCACGACGTATAAGAAGCTTGCTACGATATTGCGGCAGATTTCTCCTGATTCAAAATTGCGGAATTTGTTCATTTATATGGGGAGTGCCCGGTGCGGTCGATGGTCTTCAAATGCGCTGCAGTTTCACAATATGGCTCGTCCGGCCGTCTTGAAAAATATGCTGACCAGCGAGGAATTTAACTTCGAAGACGAAGACGTCGTGAATGAAGCCCGCCGGATGGTTCGTTTGAATGATTATGACGGAATTAAAGAGAAATATGGATCAGTTCTGCTAGTCATTAAAAACTTAATCCGGACGGTATTCTCGCTATGAACGACCGCCTTAACGTCGCCGATTTGAATGCCATCGAGACCCGTGTCGGCGCATGGGTCTCGGGGTGTCAATCCCTGCTTGATGTCTTTCAGCCTCGTCCTGGAAAACCGAATGGGAACTGTCCGTACATCGACTTCGGCGGGACAAAACTGAAAGGCATCCCATACGAAAAGTTAGAAGCCGATTTGAAATCTAAAAATACACTAGTCAGGAAAGCTGCCAAAGATGACCGGCAGATGGGCAAGGTCGGTGTGCTGGGTTGCATCTACCGGATGGGTGGCGGTGATTGGGGGACAAATCCGCAGACCGGTGACACGATTAAGACGGGTTTGTGGGGATACGCCGAGGGATACGGTGTCTTGATGTCCCGGGATCAGGCACATAGCGTTGTCGGGATTTTTCGTGAGTCATACACGGAAATCAAGCAAGCGTGGTATGACATCGAGAATCTAATCAGCGAGGTCATGCACCCGGATGCTATCCGAGTCAAACGGGAGTTCGGTCCTGGCGGATGTGTCAAAATTGACAAAATAACATTCAAACAACAAGACAATCGTAGACACATTCTACGGATTCAGCTTCCCAGCGGCCGCTTCCTGCACTATATGGACGCCGAGCTTCAATCAGTCCAGATGCCTTGGAAAGACAGAGACGGTAACGATGTTTATCGTGATTCGCTGACATACTCAGGGATCGACCAGAAGAACCATCTATGGCGGATGGGCATCACGAGCCATGGCGGCAAGGTTTTCGAGAATATCGTCCAGGGAATCGCCCGGGACATCCTGGCAATAAAGATGCTCCGGTTCGAGCGGATGGGCGTTCCAATCTGCGGGCACGTCCATGACGAAGGCATCGGCCAGACCAAGAACGACTCGTTCACGCCGGGCGTCGCTGAGATGGTCGCGGAGATGTCCCTGCCGGTCGACTGGGCTCCCGGTTTGCTGCTTGGGGCGGACGGATTTGAAGGGCAATATTATCACAAATAAGGCTTGACAAGTTTATGGAACAGTGATAGCATTCTTAATGCGGAGATAGTTTAAGCAAGAACTACTGTCCAACAGTCGGTGTCGGTATCGAATCCGACTCTCCGCTCCAAATTTAAACGGGTATAGCCCGAGAAAAGAGACACTCAAAAATGTTAAATTTTACAGTCAAAAAGAGCGGCACTTTGGTCTCATTTGATAAATTGAGGATGAACGAATTTGACGCTCGGGAAGACGCATCCGTTGACCAGAAGTTCATTAATGATTTGGTCGGTCAAGGAAAAGTTAGACCGCCTCTGGTTACAGAGGATTATGTCGTTATAGATGGGCGTCACGGCGGTTATGCGTCTAAGAAAATCCTTGGCGTAGGGGACACAGACGCAAAGAAAATTCCGGTAAACATGGTGGGGTTTAGTTATGACAATTTATCTGAAAGTGGTAAATTGGAGGTTCAAAGGCACGCTCTTAATCTCAATATGGGCGCAAACGGTTTGCAAAGACTGGCGACCCGAGAAGACATATTTCATGTAGTTAAGACTCAAGTAGAGGGAGGGGCGGCCAAGACAGAAATATTCAGGGGGTTAAGCCGTGTGTCTACCCCGCAGTTAGAAACCATATATCATCAGGCGCAGCAATCGGTTCTTCAATTTAGAACTTCAAAGACAGTCGCTTACGCACTTAAAAACGTAATATCTTTAACAGAAGCTGCACAGCATTTTGGGTGGGGGTCAGACACTAAACTGGCGGAGACTCTGGCGCATTACGGCGAGAGTGTTCGGAGTAAGTCGGGAGTTAGCCCAACCATTACTCCAAGCACCTATGTTAGGCGTAGACAAAGCGCCCTAATGAGGGCTCTGACTAGTTTAAAATACCTCGGTGATGCCAATCTTAAGAGATATCGAAATGACCCGCTTGTATTCGATGAGGAATGCCTAATAGGTATAGCGAAAATACATGTTGAAACTGCTAAGAGCATCCTTAAAACAGCGGAAGATCAACTGGAGCGGATTCAACAGGAAGTGAAGGTGAGAAAACCCTCTTCCGTGCGTAAATAGATGACATATAAACCACCAAAATATGACGTTGTCCGAGATTATCAGATCACGACACCTCTCATGTTGATACAGCCAGAAAAAATTCAAATCCTGGCTATATCTTCCGGTGTCATGGCTCGTTATCAAAAAATGATGTCTAAAGCTGTTTGGCGTCCGGCCCCAGGCAGGAAACTTGGTTTCTTGGTTGTCCATGGAGAGTTTTTACTGGGTCTTATTTTTCTGGCGAGCCCCGTAATTCGTTTAACGGTTCGAGATGAATTTTTATTTCCTAAGCCAGCGGCAGATTTTAATTATGGATTGGCTACAAAGCAATATATGGATATGAGCGTGTGTGTAGGAGCGCAACCAATTGCATGGCATTGGAATCTTGGCAAATTGATAGCAATGATAGCTCCGACTCTTGGCGACTATGTAGAAACTAGATATCCTTTGGACGTATTTAAAGGTGTGACTACAACGTCCTTATATGGCCGCAGCACTCAATATAATCGAATATATAAATTTCTTGGATTCACAAAAGGATTTGGACACGAACACATTGACGATATCGAATATGAAAAAATGAAAGATTTTTTGCGAGCGAGCTGTCCAAATTGCACGCCGGGGTGCTTATTGCCTCTCCCTTTATTGAAAAAACACATATTGTTAGATGGAAAGAAAACAGATAGATTGTTTCCAGAAGATGAGTGGTGTACCGTTCCGTACGCTAGATTTGGGGACGGGGCTAATGCCCGTATGCGGTGCATCGCAATGTATCGTCAGGTAGTGGGGGATAAAACTTCGACTTTTGAACATGGACATAAACGGGGTGTTTATTATCATCCTGCCATCTCTCCTAATCAGAGAACTGCGGTTATTCAAGCGTGGTATGAGCGGTGGGGATTGCCCAGGTATGAAAGAACAAAGGACCAACAGTCGCCGTATCAAAATGGTACTGAGGGTGGACAACAATATATTACAACTTGACAAATTTCTAAATCTGTAGTACTTTGGTACTAGGAGAAAATATGTCCCAGAATGACGAGTTATTGCTGAAAGTCGGCCAGACAGTAATTGAACTAGAAAAGCGTATCGAGAAGCAGGAAGAAACGCTGAAATCTCTCAGCAAGTGGCTGACACACGCCTTCCGAGAAATGGGCTACGATTTCGCTAAGATAGCCCAGATTGAGTCGAGCCGTCGCCGCACAGAAATTGAGAACAATTTAGATGTCCCGATGTCTCCGGAAGAAGTCAGTCCGGAAGTCCAGAACGAAATAGCTCTGAGAATTTTGAAGACCGAGCCCAGCCAAGATGGCGACGTCTGCCCCATTTAGGAGAAAATATGACATTCAAACCGATGTATGATCTAGAACACTTGACGGAAGCGCAACGGGAAGAATACTACCTCAGCGCTTGCGAGTATTTCCACGTTCCGCCTGAATTGAATTTGTTAGCCTTCATTTGGCTGGATTCGAACGACGGGAAGCGAAATCTTGTCCTGTACGCTAAGAAGGGCGCTACCGATATGATGCGGGACAATTTTGAAATTACCACGACGAAAGTAACGAAAGACGCCGGTCCCGGCTACGTCGCTTGGATTGTCGAAGGCAAAAACCGGCAAGGCCGGGTCGAGATGGCGGTAGGTTCCGCCAGCATCGAAGGCTTGAAGGGCCAAGCGCTATCTAATGCTGTGATGATTGCACACACCCGGGCGACTCGCCGTATGACGCTACAGTTCGTCGGTGGCGGGCTTTTGGATGAAAGTGAACTTCCCAGTACAGTCAGTGATATTAACAGATCAGGAGCCAGTCTAGCCAGTCTGGCGACCCTTGCAGCGCCTGTCCAGCCTTCCGTACAGCCGAATGTTGACCCAGGCAAGGACGTCACATCCCAACCGAACGTCTTTGTCGAGAAAAAGACCCGCAGAGATGAAAACGGACAACTGAATCCAAATAGCCCTATAGAGTTTATAGCGCCCGTGGCTTTCAGCAGCGGAGATATCACTCCCGCCGCGGTAGAGACTGTCGAACAGATAGCAGCGCCAGCAGAGAAGAAGCGCCGCGGTCGTCCTCGCCGGTCAGAGATTGTCCTGGATGCGCTGAGTCCCGACAATAATCCCGCCAAAGTGTCGGAATTTGATCCTTCATCAAGTAATCCTCGGGTTGATGTTATGTATAATGAATATTCTACCCCCCAAATGAATATCCCGACAGCAAAGTCGGCCGAAAACGCTTTAGAAGTGGTGGCATCTAGAATGCCACCGTCAGCCGCTTTTCAGACACCTATTCCTGACGCAACCAAGCCTTTTACACCAGAACAATTTGATGCGGCTGCTGCCGAAATGGGAAAAGCCGCTGTTGATTTTATGTTGGATATGCCTAGTGAAGCGGAAGAAAAGGCGTGGCGAGCCCGCCTGTTCGTGTATACTAATGACATTCTGCCGAAAGGCGGGATGGCGAAGGCGGACGGAATTATCTGGAAAATCCGCAAGTATGTCCAGGCGATGTTTCCGGATTTGCCCGTTAAGAACGGCACGGTCAAACTGAATAATACGCAATGGAAGACGTTGATGAACATTCTCGATAACATTACAGCAGTCAGCAATCCAGAAGGGCTGGTTAAAGTCATCGAGGAAGTTGCGGCGAAGTCATGAAAACACGAAAAGATTGGCGGTATTATATAGGTAAGATTATCGGAAGTTTTATAGTCGGGGCTATTATTGGCGCTGTCCCCGCTATGTTTATAATTCTGATTAGCTCATTCAGCGAAGACCGTCCAGCATTTTGGATTTGGCCCGTATTCGCTGCAGTTTGTGCCGTACCTATATACTTCAGTCTGGGGGATTAATGATAACGGGCTTTTATTGGCTACTTGAAAGTCAAAAAATTTCTCATCTTGGGCTCGCTTATCTAACTCAATCGGGCATCGTTACCGACGATGCTTGTCGGGCTAAAAAGTTTTCTACCCGAGCGGATGCCGAACGGTGGGCAGAAATGATGGGACACTCCGACTCTCTCTGGATCGCTAGAGAACACGGTTTTTCAGAATGATTCTTAATTCAGAACAGCAAGCTTGCGTCGATGCCATCAAGGGTGTCTGGGTAACTATTGCGGGTCCCGGTTCAGGTAAAACGGCCGTATTGATTGACCGGCATCTGCGGATGCTATTGTCAGGCATCGATACAAACGATATTCTGAATTTGACATTTACTAGTGCCGCCGCGGCTGAAATGGTCAAGCGAGTCGGCCTTACAGACGCCGAGAAGGTTTTCAGGACGTTTCACAGTTTTGCTATCGATTTATTAAAGAAGGAACGGGAGCATTTGCCGTTCAAACTATGCGATACTGTCATCCCGGTAGGTAATGAAGAGTATAAGTTGATATTCGATCTGGTAAGACAGTTCCCGGCAATTAATAATTTCCGGATGTTGATGGGAAAGATATCCCAATGGAAGCGGGAAAATATCGACCCGGAGCAAGCTATCGAGGAAGCCAGGCATTTAGGAATCGAATATTTCTATGCCTTGGCCTATCAAGAGTATCAGAAAAAATGCCGTGAGCAAGGCTGGCTAGATTTTGACGATTGTGTAAAAGAGACTGTTAAATTATTGGAGACTAACGATGCAGTACGAAATCGATGGAAGCGGAAATACATCAGTGTCGACGAGTGCCAAGACACCGATGTCGTACAGTTCCGTCTGCTTCAGTTGTTATTCGCAGGGAACATCTTTGTCGTGGGGGATGAAAATCAACTTATCTACGAATGGCGGAGCGCTCAGAGCGGAAACCTTTCTAATTTCGCACGGAAGTTCCCCGGAGCCCAAACACTCTATCTCGGACAAAACTATCGATCATCCGGAAAGCTGGTCGAGTTTTTTCGACAGATACTTCCAGTGGATAACGGAATTGCTTCCAGAATGCGGACCGAAAACGAAGAAGGAATAGACCCAGTTATCATTGAGTATGAAGATGACTACCAGGAAGCTTATGCCGTTCTAGCTAAGATTACAGACCCGATTAATACAGCCGTGATAGCCAGGACTAACCGACAGCTATTCATATTCCAGAAGATATGCACGATGCGGAATATCAAGTATAAGATTCTCGGCAAGAAGGATTTCTGGGAACAGAATGAAGTCAAGAAGCTTCTCGGTCTAGCGAAGGATTCCAACGACCAGAGACCGGCCAATATTGTTTTGGCTGATTTAATCCAACGGCATAATCTTATTCAAATTTACAGCCGAACCAAGAACCCAATGGAATCTGACCCGGTTGAGAATCTAAACGACATCGTGAAGATGTCCGCCGGGAAAGGCACGATAGCGGAATTCATGCATAAATTGAGAAAGATGACGCACGCTCGCCGGTCAGTCAAAGGCTTGACGCTCAGCACCGTCCACCAGGCAAAGGGTCGGGAATATCACAACGTTTTCTTGATTGGTGCTAGTCAAGGAAAGATGCCGCATAAAGACGGTGAGTTAAATGAAGAGAAACGGATATTCTTCGTTGCCTGTTCCCGGGCAGCTAAGCAACTGAATATCAGCTTCTACGGAAACCCAAGTATGTTTTTGGGTGATTATTTGGATAGGATTGAAGTCTACGAGCCAGGAGAAGTCAATGCTTGAAGAATTATTTGGAAGCGGGAAAGATTGTCCCGGTTGTGGCGAATATGAAATTTGCAGTAAATGTCTCGGCTGTTTTACGAATTGCTGTGTCTGCGACCCTTGCCAGCATGGCCGGACAAGACAGGAAGAATGCGTATTTTGTGAAAGAGAGGAGGCTTGATGGCGTTTTTATATATTAATTCAAAGGGTCACGAACATAGGCGTCACTCATACAGCGCCGGAAATACGTACGACCAAAGCCCGAGCAAATACTATCTCCAGAAAGTCCAAGGCTGGAAAGAGAAGGATAATCGCGGTAGCTTTTTGTTCGGTCGGGCATTGGAAGAGGCGATTCAGTTCCATCATGATCATAACGGTGAGGGCGCAGTCGAAGACTTTAAACAACGTTGGAATGAGCACAAAGACAAGAAAGATATAACGTATACCAAGACTGAGAAAGACTGGGCTAACTTGCTGCGTGTCGGGACAGATATGATTAAGTTATATGTCATTAAGCAGCCCGGTTTGCCTATTCCACTAGGCGGACAGACGTCATTCCAACGGGAATTCGCAAAAGAAGTGTTCCCAGGTGATGAAAATTACGGCGGAATCGAAGACGCCGGTAAGCTCGATATCGTCTGCTATGTTGATCCAAAACACCCTATGCTTGCTAAGTTAGATTGGAAGCCAGAATACGGGATGTTACGTCCTTTGTTCGGGGATATCAAAACCAGCGCCGTAGATTTTCCGGATAATCCCGGCTTAGCTGCATTTGATAAACAGATACGAAGGTACTCTTGGCAATCCGGAATTCGGGATGGTTTTTTGTTATGGTTTACTAAGAAAAACCCCGCTATTCAGAAAGGCAGCAGTGTGACATTGTTGGAATCTGTCGTTGACCCTGATCGGTGTAATCTGTTGTATAATGCCGGAGACGAAGCTGTCATAGCGAAATGTGACGGAGAAATGATTTGGATTGTTCGGAATGATTTCATGCTGGAAGAAATGGAGAAGGCGCAAGGTAAGAAGCCAGACGGTAAGACAGATCAGACGAATGCAGCGAAAGAACGTGCCGTCGAATGGCTCAAAATTAATGGGCTCTGCGTTCACGCTAATTTTTTGACGAAACAACGATTGCAATTCAACTGCGGATTTGTTACAATTGAATCCGCCAATGAGGCCGGTCAGATTGCCGCTAGACAGATTGTTCAGATTGTGAATAGTTGGAAAACGAAGTCTTGGCCCTCAACATTTGGGATTAGATTTCCTTCAGATGACCGGAGCGACCCGTACTTCCGGGCGTTTATTCTGAAAGACGAAGCGTTTAAGCAGGAGTACTTTAAACAGTCCGACGGAGAGACTTTGGACGACCTTTTCGAGGATGAGCCGGAGGAAGAAGTATGATACTGCATTGTAATGAGCCAGGCTGTCTTGCCAGCATCGTAGTTTTAGAAGATGCCATGCCGGGAGCAACGTATACTTGCCGGAAGCACACACCCATTGGCGAGAATGATATACATTTTCAACCGTGTCAATTTTATCCTGAAATGGGTGCTGGGACTGACCCGCGGGCGTACGAGACTAGAAAAGACAGCAAGCGTGCTATAGGTGGCAGCAGGTCCGGTCGACCGAGAAAGAAGCGGTTAGCAAAAATCAAGGAACTTCTTGCCGGGCATGAAAATGCCGACAAGATTATGCATATCCTGCAGGTAGAAATTCGCGACGGCAATTCATGAATCGGGATTTCCAGCAGCTAAGAACAATTTTGGATGGCGACGACCCCTTTATGGTCGGCGGGCATCAAAAATCAAGTCTCCGGAAGAAAGAACGGATTGTCCCGGAATGGACTAAGAATGACAAGAAGGTCCGGGAAGTTTTGCTCCGGTCATTTCCTAAATTGCGGACCGATCCGAAACAGCGATATCAGGCGGCCCGCTGGGCAAGAATCATCCATCTGTATTTTAGGATGCAATATACCTACCGGCAGGTTGCGGCCGAATTAGACATGCCGCTAAAGGCTATGGAGTCTATGATTAGAAGCATCAAGCGAGTCGCGGCAGGCAGGCGGGCTAACGGAACCGGTTTGCTCGGCTCAATACCGGTCGGTCGACCCAAAAAGCGATAACTCGTGCCGTAATAAGTAGGTCTTCGGGAGAGCTTGTGCGAGGAACTCTCCAACTAACGTGTAAATCTAACATTATTCAGGACTTATGACTTTATCAGTAGTTTCATCAGGAACTCAACCGACAGACTCATCCGTAGTACATATTTGTTTTAGTCAACATTTGGGAGAAACCAAGCCCGAGACTTGTTCGTGCCGAAAGCGTATTAAACTAACTGAAGCCGCCGAGATGGTTGCCGCGGGCTTTGCACAGTGGTTAATCATAAGCCAGATTACCTTGACGGGAAAAGAGATTTGCCCAATCTGTCTGAATGACAAAGTTAAGAAAAATTGCCAGCACTGCGCTGGCGCAGGCGAGATAGAAAAGTCATACCCGATATCCACTCTCAGTAATGACATAGTTTTGGTTTCGGTAGGGACAGAGCATGACGGCAGGATGATTTATAGGTCGGTTTTAGCGAAGCAAACCCCGAGAGTCGCCACGATTGAAAAAGCCCACATCGAAAGAGCGTACGTCCAAAACAATGCCGATGAGCAGGAAAGAATTGAAGCTTACGGTTTGATGACGTTAGAAGCCCGAATCGAGATGGGTATTAATGCGGAGCCGGACGATAATCCGGAAGAATGGGCAGGGCGTAATTTTGACCACGGAAGGTCGCCATACGCCCGGATATCAGATGAAAGAAGTAGTAACGGTAATATTGGAAGCCGGATAGCGAGAGGCTTTAGAATTATGAACGCAGATGAAGACGAGTGGTTCGAGTAAAAAGGGCAAAATGGAAAACAAACTAGATATAAAGCAACTAGTCGCCGACGCCATAGCGAAGTTCCGAAAAGGACACGCCACAAAGACATTTAGTCAGCGGCAGCCAGAGCTAGGCAAGATGCTGAATTGTAAAGTCTGCTCTAGACGACACCGGTCTTCAATCATATGTAAACAGGTTTTTACGACTATTATTAATCGTGGGCCTGATGAGAGAGAAGTCCCGGAGCGCCACGCAGCCCAGACCCGGAAAGGCATCAACGGTAGCCACCAGATTACTGCTTGTCCAGATGACTCAAGATTTGTTTCCAAAATACTTTTCTTGGAATATATTTAAAACACCTCAAGAAGCGATGCATGCGGCTCGCGGGGAAGCGCAAGCGATTCTATCCAGGAAAGCCCGGAAACTTCGTAACAGCGTGGTTCAACAGCAGCACCGGTCCAGGCAGATTAATGCCGGTTTGATTGGTGGAGGGATACAATAATGATGACAATCAAACAATTCCTCCTATTAAAATTATCCGAAGAGTGTTCGGAAGTCTCGCAACGCGCCCTGAAGCAAATGCAATTTGGTCGAGACGAGATTCAAAAGAGCCAGGACAAAACAAACGGCGAGCGGCTTCGTGAAGAAGTCAATCATTTAATCGCAGTGATAACAATACTATTAGAAATTGGTGAGATGCCATCTATAACCCCGGAAGAGCTTTTGGATGCTATTGATGTGAAGAGGTTCCGGGTTAACAAATATTTAAGATATTCGCAAGAATTAGGTATGGTGGAAAATAATGGAAAATAACATTGGATATTCGCTCGGTCTGGTCGAAGGCTATCTCGAACGACTAGTAATAGAAGGTCAGGAAGGCGCTGAGACGGCACTGGAGCACTTCCGTAACGTGGAAAAGAATTACGTGGAAGTATCCGCTAGTCTAAGAAAGTCTAAGCAGACCATCGATGAGATACAATTAAATTT